>Ga0302212_1000415_pt1 | contig 17732 bp, 10 predicted proteins | sample II_Fen_N1_1_FD_200235 | JGI IMG/M metagenome (GOLD analysis project Ga0302212, IMG submission 200235) | Peat permafrost microbial communities from Stordalen Mire near Abisko, Sweden - II_Fen_N1_2 | ecosystem: Environmental > Terrestrial > Soil > Wetlands > Permafrost | place: Sweden: Abisko...
AGCTCCAACACTAAATCCTGCAATTTTTTCCTTTTCAATTTTTATAGGGTTAATATTCAGATGCTCATTATTCTTATAAATTTCATAAGTTACAGCGGTGCAGATATGGAAATCCGTATGGCGGGTTTGGGTCCATAAATGAGCAACATCATGCTGGGTTTTTGTTTGCAAGACATTCCATACAGGTTCTAATGCATGTTGAGTTGTCAACATTAAATCACCCTCAATGAGAGGCATTAAAGAAATTCGGCCAGCAAAGTTCAATGACTTGATGGAATAACTAATGGCGGCTACTTCAGGCTCAGCCATACTCAGGAACCGCCTGACGATTACCTGGATATGATGTCCTTTCAAGGATATGGCTTCGAATGTTCGTTCCAGAATAGCTTCATGCAAATTCATGGTCCGTTTAAAATTCAAGACCTCCCAAACTGCCAGGTCCAGTTTTTCTTCATTTAGACGCACTGTAATTCCAATCCAGTTTGGAGTATTCACATAATTACCCGATGAAACAGTATTTTCGGAGGTAAAACCTGAATGATCAGCATTTCCGGACTGAGTCTTCCCTGAAATAAAAGAACCGGGAAATGATTTTCCTGAATAATATTCTTCGAAGTTTCCGGATTGCTTTAGATATCCATTTTCAAGACAAAAGACATTTTCTGAATCAAGCAGATTATCACATTGAAAGCCTTCTTCAACGATGCACCAGGGGTCAGAATTCTGATTGTTAACCATGAGATTAGTTTGTTGTTTGAAAAGTTTGTTGTTTGAAAAGTTTGATCGTTCAAAAGGAATGAAGACTGCCAATAATTAAATTGTAGTTGCTTTCTTATCTTCGACCCAGAGGACGCTAAATGCTGCGATTATTAAAAAACAGCCTGACATGATTAATGCAAATATCGCTTGAGAATCAAAAAGTCTCTTTACAATCATCCCTCCAAATAAGCCATTGATTATTTGGGGAACCGTAATGAAAATATTAAAAATGCCCATATATATACCCATTTTTCGTATTGGTAATGCAGGAGCCAGAATAGCATAAGGCATGGATAGAATACTTCCCCAGGCCATTCCCACTCCAATCATGGAATAAATCAAAGTCGTTGGATTTGTGATGAAATAAATAGATAATAATCCAATTGCTCCGGCAAGCAATGAAACGCTATGAGTCAGTTTTCGGCCTATTTTATGAGCAATGGCGGGCAACAAAAGGGCATAGATCATAGCTACCCCGTTATAAACTCCAAAAATGATACCCACCCAATTCCCTGCATCCTGATATTGTATGGATTTTGTATCTGCAACAGCTAACCCGTAAACATGCTGAGCTACTGCCGGTGTTGTAAATACCCACATTCCAAATAGTGCAATCCAGGAGAAGAACTGGACCACGCCCAATTGTTTCATGGTTTTTGGCATGGCTACAATATCTTTAAAAATATCAGAGAATTTGCCTTTTTCTTCGACAATTTGGTTACTTTCTTTATTAAATTTATTAAGTTCTTCGGGGGAATATTCCTTAGTGCTGATTACAGTCCATAAGATGGTGACAATCATCACTGCAGCACCGATATAAAAGGAGAAAACCACATTATCCGGTATTCCTCCATTGGTGGCAACCTTAGAAATCCCCACCCAGTTACCCAATACATAAGGTAACCAGGATCCAATGACAGCGCCTATTCCAATCAGGAATGTCTGTATGGAAAAGCCCAGCGTACTCTGATCGGCAGGAAGCATATCGGCAACCAAAGCCCGAAAGGGTTCCATGGCAACATTAAAGGAAGCATCCATAATCATTAAAAATCCGGCTCCAATAAACATGGCAGGCAATATGTTTGTAAAGACACCCGCGTTCGGCATAAGGATCAGTGCGATGGCTGCAAGGATTGCCCCGACAAGAAAAAACGGACGACGACGCCCCAACTTTGTCCAGGTATGATCGGAATAATGACCTATTATCGGTTGAATAATCATTCCTGTTATTGGGGCTGCCAACCAGAACCACGACAATTGTTCGATATCCGCACCAAAGGTTTGCAAAATCCGGCTGGCATTCGCATTTTGTAATGCATAACCAAATTGTATTCCTAAAAACCCCATGCTCAGACTGAGGATTTGCAGGAAGTTGAATCGGGGCTTCGTTTGAAGAGTTTCAGGTTTGAAAAGTTTGGTGTTTGAAGAGTTCATGGATTTACGGTTTGAAAGGTTTGAAGAGTTTAAAAGGTTTGAAGAGTTTGAGGTTTGAAGTTTTATATTCGTCATTAAGAAAGTGATTTTTTAAATTTATTGCCTTTTATATCTGATTTTATCAAATAGTTCATTAAACTTTTAATTCCAGAACTAAGAATAGAAGAATCATCAATTAGTTTTTGTAATTCATTTTCATCAATATATTCATAATCAAAGGCTCGATAACTTTGTGAACGTGTTTCGGCGCATGAACCTTTTGCGATGGATAGAAAACTTATAAATTCTTTATTACCTTCTCTATCAAACCCTTCAGCTATATTGTCCATAATCGAACCTGATGAACGTAAAATCTGTGATTTCAATGCATAATCTTTTACGAATTCATTTTTTTTTGTCATTTTAAAAACCAACTTACAAAGTTCACGTGATTTTTTCCAAATTTATAAATCCTCAAAGCGATTAATTGTAGCCATGAATGTAAATTTTTAGTGTTAATGTAAATTTATTGTCTCTAAATTATAAACCACAAACTCTTCAAACTCTTCAAACTCTTCAAACTCTTCAAACTCTTCAAACTCTTCAAACTCTTCAAACTCTTCAAACTCTTCAAACTCTTCAAACGTTACTTCGTCGTTCCCCGAATAATCAAATTTGTTTTAATAATCTTATTTGTATATTGACCATGAGTTTCACCATTTATCTTATCGAGAAGAAGGTGAGCAGCATTCTTTCCCATCTCAAAGCCGTGTTGTTCAACGGTACTAAGCATGGGGTCGCAGGCTTTTGCGAGTTCACCATCTGAGAATCCAAAAATAGAAACATCTTCCGGGATTCTTAATTTTGCTAATTTGACGGCATACATGATTCCGGAAGCACAGTGGTCGTTAATGGCAAAGAATCCATCCGGCCGGTCAGGTCGGTCTAATATTTCAGGGGTTATAATAATGGCTTCTTCACGAGTATCACAGACTCGTATCAAGGTCTCATCAACAGGGATATGGTATTTTCTAAGGGCATCCAGATATCCGTTTTTCCGGTTTTTGGAAATTTCCAGATGTAAGGGGGAACTGTAAAAGGCAATGTGTTTGCAACCCGATTGGATCAGATACTCCACCGCAGCAAAAGCACCTGAATAATCATCGACTACTACCCGGTCTGTATTAATGCCAATACAAATTCTGTCAAAAAAGACCAATGGAATATCACTATCAATGATATCCTGAAAATGATCGTATTGGGTAGTGTGTTTCGACAGACATGCCAATACACCGGATACACGGGTTGCAATGAGGGATTCGGTATTGCGGACTTCATTTTCGTAATTTTCGCCCGATTGGCAAATAATTACATTGAAACCTTGTTGATTTGCGATCTGTTCGATTCCCGAAAGAATAGAAGAAAAAAAGAAATGGACTATTTCAGGAACAATGACTCCAATAGTATTATTTCTGCTCATCCGCAGGCTCAATGCCAGCGTATTGGGTTTATAATTAAATTCTTTAGCATATTTATTCACGGAATCTTTTGTGGTCTGGCTGATATCCGGATGGTTTTTTAAAGCCCGTGAAACTGTGGATGGAGAAATATTAAGAGCACGTCCGATATCTTTGATTGTAATCTGGGTTTTTTTCATGACAGGATTTATCGGTTAAATAATCATTGACAGAAATAGTCAATCGGTTTATATAGCTACATTGCTATATTACAAATAGTTTGCACTATAAAAGAGTCACAGATGCTCCATATTTTTTTTTGCCTGTAACATATCCTATGCAAAAGTAAAATAGATTATCCGAATAAAAAATTATTTCAGAAAATAATTAATTTATAGAGTGCAAACGTTTGCATAACTTTTTCGAATTATAATTATATAACAAAGATTTTATATAAACATTAATACTCTATTTTTGCCAACATAAAATATGTTTAACTGATTTTGAATGTGTTTGGACTGAACCTTTTCAGCAGAAGAGATGTTAGAAAGAAAAAAATGAGTTTTATTCATTTTTTATGACAATTAATTACAAGTTTCAACCTTAAAAAAACTTAATGCATGAAGTACAATCACTTTAAGCACAAAATGCGTGCATTTGTTGCTGTTTTAGCGATGTTTGCACTTGGCATGACAGCCAATGCTCAACAAATGTCAGTTTCCGGGATTGTTAAAGATGCTAAGACCGGGGAAGCCATCCTTGGAGCAAGCATTCTTGAAAAAGGCACCAACAACGGTGTTATCACTAATTTTGAAGGGGCATTTACGCTCTCAGTTTCTTCAAAATCCACTCTGGTAGTCCGTTATTTAGGCTATCTTATCGAAGAAGTTCCAGTAAATGGAAAAACAACCCTTGTTATTCAACTAAAAGAAGATGCTATTGCCTTAGGGGAAGTAGTGGCGATTGGGTATGGTACAGTTAGAAAAAATGATGCAACAGGATCTGTGGTTGCTATAAAACCAGATGCACTTAACAAAGGTTTAACAACAAATCCGCAGGATATGTTGGTTGGTAAAATTGCCGGGGTAAGTGTTATAACGAATGATGGTACTCCTGGTGGAGGATCTACTATCCGTATTCGTGGAGGGGCATCGTTAAATGCCAGTAATGATCCTTTAATTGTGATTGACGGTTTAGAAATGGATAATGTTGGAGTAAAAGGGGTGGCTAATCTACTAAATATTATTAATCCAAATGACATTGAATCATTTACTGTTTTAAAAGATGCATCCGCAACTGCTATTTATGGATCGCGTGCTACCAATGGAGTTATTATTATCACCACAAAAAAAGGTGAAAAGAATTCAAAACCACACATATCGTACAATGGGAATACTTCTGTAAGTATGCTTGGTAAAAAGTTGGATGTTTTAACAGGCAATCAATACCGTACCTTAGTAAATCAACTTTTTGGTGCCACTTCCGATGCCGCCAAATTAATGGGCACAGCCAATACAGACTGGCAAAGTCAAATTTACCAGACAGCGTTGAGCCAGGATCATAATATTAGCATTATGGGTGGACTGAAAAATATGCCTTACCGTGCTTCATTTGGATATACCAATCAGGATGGGATTCTTAAAACCTCAAATTTCGAACGTTATTCAGGTTCTGTTAATGTAAATCCTTCCTTTTTCGATGATCACTTAAAAGTCAATTTGAATGTTAAAGCAATGAAGGTTAAAAACCGCTATGGAGATACCGGAGCAATTGGTTCGGCAGCTGCTATGGATCCAACACAATCGGTTACTTCAAATTCGGAACCATATAAGACTCAATTTGGTGGTTACTGGCAATGGGTTAATAATGATGCGAATGGCAACTTTGTCACTTGGAATAATTTAGGTACTTCAAACCCTGTTGCTACTTTAATGCAGAAACAGGATATCTCCAATGCTAATGATATTATAGGGAATGCCGATATTGACTATAAATTTCATTTCTTTCCGGATTTAAAAGCTCATTTAAGTTTAGGAATAGAGGACATCAGTTCTACGGAAGATTTCTTAAATCAAAAAACGGCTACTGCAAACTATCCTCATGGTTATAATGCGTATGAAAAAGCATCGAAATCAAATAAAGAACTGAACTTCTATTTACAATATAATAAAGAATTTTCGAATCAGAAAGTTGAACTTATGGCTGGTTATGAATGGCAACATTTCTACAGAGATGGGAGTCGGTTTGGAGTCGGATTAGACAATTTCGTATATAATGATTCAATTTTCCGCTATGCATCCGAATCCTTTTTAGTTTCTTTCTTTGGCCGGTTAAATTACTCGATTGCCAATAAGTATTATTTTACCGGTACTCTTCGTGATGACGGTACATCTCGTTTTGCTGCCAATAACCGATGGGGTCTATTTCCATCCGGAGCATTTGCATGGAGAATCAGTGAAGAGGGCTTTTTAAAAGACAATACTGCTATAAGTAATTTAAAACTACGTTTAGGAGTCGGTGTTACCGGTACTCAGGATTTGGGAAATGGAGCTGGATTGGGTGACTATCCATATATTCCGGTTTATCAAACCAATACAACAGGGGCATATTATCAGTTTGGAAATACATACGTTACAACAGCCCGGCCGAATGCTTACAACACAAGTTTGAAATGGGAACAGACAACAACATATAATGCCGGATTGGATATCGGTTTAGCAAGTGGCAGAATTAACGGATCGGTAGATTATTATGTTCGAGATACAAAGGATTTATTAAACCTGATTCATGTTCCGGTTGGAACCAATTTTTCGAATATAGTTTTGTACAATGTCGGATCTTTAACAAACAAAGGTGTGGAATTCACAATTGATGCAAAAGCAATTCAATCAAAAGATTTGTCGTTGGATCTTGGATATAACGTGACATATAATCAAAACAAAATCACGAAACTAACTCTTTCAGATTCTGCCTCAACAGTCATACTTAGAGGGAATATCTCAGATTTCGGTACGATCCAGGCATTAAAAGTTGGATACCCTGTTAATTCGTTTCTGGTTTATCAACAGGTATATTCTGCTGCAGGAAAGCCAATTCAGAATCTGTATGTCGACAGAAATGGGGATGGAAAAATAACAACAGCAGACCAGTATCTATTTCATAAACCAGCGGGTGATGTGACCATGGGATTTTCTGCAAAGTTAACTTACAAAAACTTTGACATTGGGACCAACTGGCATGCAAGCATCGGAAATTTTGTATATAATGACTATGCAGCCAATAATTCAAACCTCTCCAATGCAAGTATATATAGGAACGGGGCATTGAATAACAAGCCATCATCTGCACTTGTAACAAATTTCTCAGCATCCAGTACTGATTACAAGTTTTCAGATTATTATGTTCAGAATGCCTCCTTTTTACGTTGTGATAATATAACATTAGGGTATTCATTCAAAAATCTGTTTAAGGTTATATCAAGTGCACGAATTTCAGCAACAATTCAAAACGCAATTATTATTACCAAATATACCGGATTAGATCCTGAAGTAAATACAAGTTCTAATAATGGCATTGATAATAATATATATCCTAAACCGATAGTGACTGTCATTGGTTTAAGCCTTAATTTTTAATAACTATTCAATAATTAAAGAATATGAAAAAAGTAAATAAAAAAACCTACTTATATAGTACATTGATAATCCTCTGCATAAGTTTATTTTCTTGTGTAAACGATTTGAATGTAACGCCGATTGATCCGAGTGTAAATCAGAAATTTAATCAAAGCCAGGTATTCGCAAAAATTTATTCCTCATTCGAATTAACCGGTTTACAGGGACCTGCCGGTAATCCTGACGTTCAGGCATCTGATGAAGGAAACTTCGGATTATATCGTACATTTTGGAATATGAACGAACTGTGTACGGACGAAGCTTGTTGGCCCTATGAAGCAAATCCTGGTATTTTAGGTGTGCAAATCAACACACCGAATTCTGGAAATCCAATCATTCAGAATTTTTATGAATACAGCTTTATCGAAATCACTACCTGTAATTCATTTTTGGATCTAACAGCCGGTAAAACAGATGCCGAAACAATTAAAGAAAGGGCTGAAGTACGTTTCATTCGTTCTCTTCATTACTATAATTTAATGGATCTATATGGAAATGTTCCTTTTGCTACAACAGTAAGCACTGCTTTACCAAAACAAATTAAAAGAGCCGATTTGTTTAATTGGATTAAAAATGAATTGACTGCTATTCAACCTGATATGTACCAAACAAGAACACATGATTATTATCGTGTCGATGTTGTTGCCAGTTATTTACTGTTATCACGTATGTACCTGAATGCACAAGTTTATACCGGTACTGCAAAGTTTGATTCTGCGGCAATATTTGCTAAAAAAGTCATTGATTCTGATTACCAACTAGCTTCAAAATACAGGTATTTGTTTATGGGAGATAATGCTGGTACCATTGATGGTTCAGCCGTAAATGATGCCCCAAATGAATTAATTTTCGCTGTTGCCGCCAATGGTAAAAAGATTTCTTCGTATGCTGGGTCATGTTATTTGGTAGCTTCTTCAGCTTTTACCGATATGACTGACAAACGTGTTTCAAATTATCTTCCAAGCAGCAGATGGGGATGTAACAGAGCCAAAGTTGCATTGACCCAAAAATTCTTTCCTACAGGTACTATCCCTTCAGGTGCAGACTTAGTTGATTTAAGAACTGCTGCCGGAGACGACCGTGCCATGCTTTATGGCAATAACAGGCCAGTGGCTATTTTAGACAGAACAGATCCGAAACAGGGTTTAGCCGTTTTCAAATTTACCAATGGTAGAGCAGATGGAGATACAACTAAAATATCAGATGTTACTATGCCTGATACAGATATTCCGATGATGCGTAAGGCAGAAGCATATTTAACTTACGCAGAAGCTGTTACACGAGGTGCTGCTACAATTGGTGGATATACTGCATTACAATCAATTAATGCAATCCGGACAAGAGCACATGCTACCCCATTATCCTCTATTACACTACCTGGAATATTGGATGAATGGTCACGTGAATTTTATTTTGAAGGACGTCGTCGCATTGATTTAATACGATTCGGGAATTTTGGCGGAGCCAATCAATATACCTGGGATTGGAAAGGTGGCACATTAAGCGGTTCACCATTTAGTGCAAACTATAATATTTATCCTTTGCCCGCTTCTGATTTGAACAATAATTCAAATCTGACTCAAAATACGGGTTACTAAAGATAATTTAAATTCTAACTTTTAAGAAAATAATCATATGAAAAAAATAAATATAATATTCTTTATTCTGCTTACTATGATAGGATTAAGTTCATGCTCTGATCAAATGGGCGTGAAAATTAATCCAACGGCAGAAAGCGGGACTCTCAGATTTCATCTAAACCAACCAGTTTATTCAAATTATGTGTTGACAGATGCAAATTCGCAATTAGATATGGATTCCATCACATGTGTTGAACCCAATTATGGATTTACAGCAGCAGTTAATTATACAACGCAGGTATGTTTTGATAGTACTTTTACTGCCGGGACTTTCCAAAGTTTACCGACAACAGTGAATGGACAAAAAGTAGGTGTTAATACACTCGAAATGGACAAAGCCATCATTGCGCTATACCCAGGTGGCGTTTTACCTACTCCTGTGGTTAGAAAAAATGTGTTTGTCCGGTTAATGGCAGTAGTTAGTACAACAGTAACAAATCCAATGGATTCACTTCACGCTCTTACTGTAAAACCACTTTATTCGAACGCAGTTATGCTTAAAATACTGCCTTATGTATTACCATTATTTGGTTATATTGATGTCCCTGCATTAAGGTTCTGGTATATCATAGGGTTAGGTGATGGTGCATGGCATAATGATAAAGCCTATATTGGATCGTCTATCTATCCACTAAGCATTGAACCGGGTAAAAAATACAATTTAAAGGGTGATGGTGAATATACATTTACCGGCTATTTTGCAGCTGCCCGTCAATTTAAAATAATTGGACCTGATTTAAAATGGGATGGAACTCAATGGGGTATGAACGGGACAACTTATGCTCAAAACGGTGCAAACAACATTGCTGTTCCAGCAGATGGTTACTATACTATAACATTGAATTCAATTGATAACACGTTGAAAATAGTACCTGCTGTAGCTCCACTACCTAAAACATTTGCTTCAATGGGTTTAACTGGCGCAATGCCGGAAACAAACTGGGCTTCTCTTCCAGATCTTGTAATGAAACCAGCAGAAACAACAAATAACCATGTGTGGTATATTAATTATACTTTCACTGCTGATTATCAATGCAAGATACGTGCAAATTCTGCATGGGATGACAATTGGGGTACACCGAGTGCGAATGATGGCGATCCAATCTATACAGCATATGCAATTGGCGTAAAAGGAGGTAAAAATATCCTGGGCAAAACAGGTTCTTATACAATTGTACTAAATGATGTAGATGGGAGTTATTTCTTCTTCAAAAAATAAATAATCAAATAAGTTCTGTCGTTAAACCGACAGAACTTATTCAAAAAAACCATTAAGTTTTACTCTATCAAAAAATAAAAGAAAATGAAGAAAACAATATTATTCTTTAGTATAATCCTCATGGGTTGTCTTTCCTTTGTTTCCTGTAACAGTGTCTACGACAATCAGCCGGTTGCAAAACCTGTAAACTATGCCCAAATGGCGGCTCAGGATACAACCGGATTTACAGCTGTTCTTAAAACCGGCACAAGTCCGTTAACCATTCAGGCAATTAAATTAACCGACTCTTTGTCTTTAGTTACTGTTACATCAGTCCTTACTTTAATTGATCCCACAGCAACAACCCAATACATTTTGCAATTTGCAAACACATCGGATTTTGCTAAATTTAAAACTATTCCTATTTCGTATAATGGAAAAGCAGGAGCAGATGTCAAGGTGAGTTATAAAAACTTCAATGATTCTATTAAAGGATACAACAAAAATGCCGTACAACGCAGCGTATATATTCGATTACTGGCCTATATCGTGCGTGGTGGTACAAAAAGTTTGTACACTTCAGGTACATTGACTGCACTTGTAACCCCTTATAATTACCCTCCGTTAGCAGTTAACGATGTCGCTACTTTGTCAATGAACAGTTCAATAAAAATTGCTGTTTTGAAAAATGATACCGACCCTGAAAAAGATGCTCTTTCAATACTAAGTAAAACAACTCCAAGTCATGGTACAGTTGTTATTAATCCTGACAGCACTCTGACTTATACTCCGACAATTGGTTACTCGGGTGCCGACAACTTTAGTTACACCATTAGTGATGGCAACGGCAACACAAGTACTGCGTTTGTTGATGTAACCATTATGGCAGTGAATCCTTTTAATGCTGTTACGTTGCGTCCCTGGTTTATATTGGGTGATGCCATTGGTGATGCAAAATGGAATAATTCAACTGCAGGGTTGGGTGTTTCAATTTATCCGCTAAGTGTAGTGACCGGGAATGTATACAACATTACCGGTGACGGACAATATACGTATACCGGCTATTTCCAGGCTGGCAAAGGATTTAAACTCATCCGTGATTATAGCGTTAGCAGTTGGACTGAATCATGGGGTATGACAGGTTCAACGTATGTACATAATGGAGGTGATAACATCACAGTTGCAACTGATGGCTATTACACAGTATCTTTAAATTCGATCTTAAACACATTAACAATTACACCGGCAACTGCACCTTCAACCAGTTATACTTCCATGGGTATGATCGGAGAATTTGCCCCAAGCAGCTGGAATACCGATGTACCAATGACCGCTGCACAAGCAACTAATAACCACATTTGGTACACTACCTTTACTTTCACTACTGATTTTACACTACCGGTTGGAAACGGTGGAATGAAATTCAGAGCAAATGGCACCTGGGATCGGAATTGGGGCGATGGAAACTTCCCAACAGGACTTGGTACAAACAATGGTACAAACATACCTTTTAAAGCAGGTAAGTACACCATTATTTTAAATGATGTGGATGGTTGCTTCTATTTTTTCAAATTGCCATAAACAATTGAACAAATAAAAAAAAATAAAAGGCTGCATACTATAGTGCAGCCTTTTTATTTCACTTTTTACTCTAAAGATAGTAATGCAAACGTTTGATAAAGAAAAAACACTTTCCTTTATCTGTTTGTTATAATACTGTCGAATAATGCTTTATATTTGTCGGAATTAAATACAAATACCGATAAATATATATTAATCTCATAAATATCTGCATGTATGAAAAAATCAATATTTACTCTGCTCGTTTTATTTTTTTCAACCTGGAGCATAGCGCAAGTAGTAACAACCACACCTACCTTTATCACCCAAAATGGCGGCTCTGTTGATGTAGTATTTGATGCTACCCTTGGAAATGCCGGCTTAAAAAACTATTCCGGAACCGATGTATATGCTTATACCGGGGTTATTACAACAACAAGCAATGGTAGTTGGGTCCATGCCCCTTCAGCCTGGTTGGATAATTCTGCAAAATACCTGATGACTTCTTTAGGCAACAATAAATGGAAGCTATCCATTACACCGTCCATCGTTTCATATTATGGGGTAACAGCCGGAGAGACTGTAACAAAAATGGCATTTGTCTTTCGGAATAGCACAGGTGCCATAACCGGTAGAAATACCGGGGGTGCTGATATATTTATTGATGTATATCAAGCAGGCTTAAATGTTGTATTCACCAATCCGGCAGCAAACCAAAGTGTTGCATTAGGTACTGTCATGAACATTCAATTTGGAGCATCCGCACCATCCAACCTGAACTTACTCATTAATGGCACAAGTGTTCAAACGGCCCTCACATCCACTACACTGAGTTATCCATACACATTTGCAATAGGTGGTAATTACACATTGATAGCACAGGCAAGCCTGAGTGGAGTATTGGTTGCTGATACAATCCAGATCTTTGTACCTGAAGCAGTAACAAGCCAGGCTCGCCCTTCCGGAGTAAAAGATGGTATTAATTACATTGATAATTCGACTGCGACATTGGTCATGTATGCCCCCGGGAAAAGCAGTGTGTTTTTGATTGGTGATTTCAACAACTGGACACAACAAAACACCTATCAGTTGAAAAAAGACGGTGATTACTGGTGGTATACCCTGACTGGACTAACACCAGGACAACTTTATGGTTTTCAGTATCTTGTAGATGGTAGTTTAAAAGTAAGTGATCCTTATACTGAAATGGTTCTTGATCCATCAAACGATCAATACATAAATTCAACGGCAACAATATACCCAAATTTAAAACCATATCCTGTCGGGAAAACCGTTGGATTAGTGGCTACCCTTGAAACGGCAAAACCTGCTTATGTATGGGAAGTACCTACTTTTACCATGCCAGTTGCTCAGAATATGGTTATTTATGAATTATTACTACGCGACTTCACTCCTGAAAAGACATTAGCCGCTGCGATTACCAAGCTCGATTATCTGAAGAATCTTGGGATAACTGCCATAGAGTTAATGCCTGTTCAGGAATTTGATGGTAATTTAAGTTGGGGATATAATCCAAATCATTATTTTGCTCCTGATAAAGCCTATGGAAATGAAGACATGTATAAAAAATTTATTGATGAATGCCACAAACGTGGTATGGCAGTATTTCTGGATATGGTTTTCAACCAGGCTACCGGACAGTGTCCTTTTGCCATGCTGTACTGGGATGCAGTGAATAGTCGTCCTGCAACTAATAATCCTTGGATGAATCCGGTAGCTCCACATCCTTATAGTGTATTTAATGACTTCAATCACAGTTTTTCAGGTACCAAAGAATACTTTAAGAGGGTACTGCAATACTGGATTACTGAATATAAAGTAGACGGTTATAGAATGGATTTAGCAAAAGGTTTTACTCAAAACATTACTTCAGGTGAGCCTGCAGTAAGTAATTACGATCAATCCAGGGTAAATAATTTAACTGATTATTATAATGCTGCAAAATCAGTGAAAAGCGATGTGATGTTTATTCTAGAGTTTTTAGGTTATGGCAGTAACAGTGATGGTAATGCTGAAGAAAATCAGTATGCTTCTGAAGGCATTTACCTCTGGCGGAACTTAAATAATGCATATTCACAAGCTGCCATGGGATACCAAACCGGCAGTGACTTTTCTGCCATGGTTGCTACACCACCTAATTGGGTCGGATATGCTGAAAGCCATGATGAAGAACGTAATTTTTATAATGCGAAGATAAGCGGACTTGGAGGGATGACTACCGATTCAATTGCCCGGGTGAATCGAGTACCTTTAAATATTGCCTTTACAACTCTTCTTCCAGGACCTAAAATGATCTATGAATTCGGAGAAATGGGTTATGATTATTCTATTAACTCACTTGGAGGACGAACCAATGAAAAACCATCGGCTTGGGGTTGGTTAAACCTGGCACATAGAAAAGCTGCTTCCGATGCCTGTGCTAAAATTATATCTCTTCGCAAATTGTATCCTACTGCATTTACACAAGGCACCTTTGCGCTGAATATAGCTTTAGCTGATTGGAATACAGGAAGAAGAATAGCGCTCACACATACAGACCTTAATATGATTGTATTGGGTAATTTCAATGCATCAGCCACTATAGTTGCCACTCCTAACTTTCAAAAAACAGGAATCTGGTATAATCTTCTCACCGGAGAACAACTTAATGTGACAAATACAGCTATGACAATTAGCATGCTACCGGGGCAAGTATTGATTTATACTGACAGAATTATCAACTTACCAAACGGAGTAAATAACCCTATTGATCAATCCGGGATATCCGTATTTCCAACAGAGACATCGGGTCTTGTTTATATAACTTCACCAGTTGCTGTTAAAAATGTAAATATCTATAGTTTGCAAGGATCATTGGTAAAAACGATACTGAATAATACGACCGTAAATATTACGAACCTTAATTCCGGTGTATATATTATGGAAGTAATTACTTTTGAGGGGAAAAGCATTCATAAAATTATAAAACAATAAGAGTCCTATAATCTCACCTACTACTAAGAAGAGACGTGCAGTTGTTGTGCGTCTCTTTATTTTTTAATCACAAGGCAACTCACGTCATTCTTGCGTAATACTTAAGTTCAGTTATTTATAGAAACAAAGCTTATTAAACTTTGATAAATCAGCTTATATAAAGAAATAAAAGTTAGCTAACTGCATGGAAGCTAGTTGAGTTTATTTATCACAATAAAACTAACAAAAAAGCTCCCCAAAACATTGTTTTAAGGAGCTTTCTTTATAAATATAAATACGTTTCAGTTTATTTCTTACTCAACGATTCAAGTGCACGTTTCACCGTTTTATCATCTTTGTATAATAACGGATAGAAACCTGAATCACCCAGAGTATTCCGTGAAATATATGCATTCAATTGCATAAGCAAAAACCTTTTCGATTTATTTATCTGTTTCCAGTTTGCCACCACCCCTTTGGTAGTTGAAAAGGCTACAAAATCATTAATCATATTCTGACTGGTCAGGTATTTATCAAGTTGCTGCCAGGTTTTAAAGGTCTTCAACTTATCACGGTTCTTGTCAACATACTGGAATGCAAACTGGTATAAATACCCGTAATTAATCACTTTGTTCAGATAAGGAGTAAATTCCAACGTATCTCTGGGAACAAAGATATCAGGCATTATACCACCACCTCCATACACTGTTCTGCCTCCAAAAGTTTTATATTTCAGGGTGTTGGCAACATGAACACTGTCTTTGCTATCAATTTCACCATGCATGTAACGGTGTACAATATCCATTTCATAATCCTGTGCCTTTCCTTTTACATATGGCTTTTGGATGCTTCTGCCTGATGGTGTGTAGTAACGGGCTACAGTCAATCTGACTGCTGAACCATCGGGCAAATTGAGTTGCTGTTGTACTAACCCTTTACCAAACGACCGTCTGCCAATAATTAAACCCCTGTCATTATCCTGAATGGCACCTGAGAATATTTCACTGGCTGAAGCAGAGAACTCATCTATTAATACCACTATTGGTAGATGTATGCAACTTCCTTTGCCATCTGATTTCGCATCCACACGTGGATAAGCTTTCCCTTTAGAATAGACAATCATTCGTCCACCGGGTAAGAATTCGTTGACCATATTGGTCGCCTGTTCCATAAACCCACCACTGTTTTCGCGTAAATCTATGATGTATTTTTTAGCACCCTGACTCCGAAGAGTAGCTATGGAATTTAGAAATTCCGTATAAGTAGTTGCTCCGAATTTATTGACTTTTATAAATCCAACTCCCGGCTCAATCATATAGGCAATGTCAACTGTATTAACCGGTATTTCACCACGTGTAATTGAATAATGCAACACTTCTTTCGCTTTTCCTCTACGTACTCCCAGTTTTACTTTAGTTCCTGACTTTCCACGTAGTTTCTTCATAACTCTTTCGTTTGTAATCTTTTTACCTACAAACGACGAATCATTGACCTGCACAATTCGGTCACCAGCCAATAGACCTACTTTTTCCGAAGGTCCGCCCCTGACTACTGCAACGATCATTATTGTGTCATTTTGGATATTGAATTGAACTCCAATACCACTGAAACTTCCTTCCAATTCACTATTCACATCTGCTAAATCAGATGCCGGTATATAAACTGTATGAGGATCGAGTTTCGCTGTCAAATCAGTCATCAACTCTTCAGTCAGTTCTTTAACGTTTACAGTATCGACATACTGAGCATTAATAATGGAAAGTAAATCATCTACTTTGCTATGTGATAACATTCGTGAGAATCCAGACCCATTTGCACGTTTCGAGAGTAAATTTCCAAGAATTACTCCGCTAATTATAGCAAGAAAAACAATCAATACCAACAATAAATTTTTCTTATTCATAAAACAACAATTTGTAAATAAAATTTAGGAGATAATGTAAGTTAACTAAATTGTTTCAACATACAGAATACGATTCTATTCAATCTCTTTCTCCAGATAAATAATTTCAATTTTAGCGCGTTGCAGCAATTCAACCCCATCCATTATACGATATTGTTCACCATAAACAACCCGTTTAATTCCTGCCTGAATGATTAATTTTGCACATTCAATACAAGGAGAAGCCGTTACATACAGAGTAGCATTATCACTGCTATTGTGAGACCGTGCTATTTTAGTAATTGCATTGGCTTCAGCATGTAGAACATAAGGTTTAGATACATTGTTTTCATCTTCGCAATTATTTTCAAATCCGGAAGGTGTTCCATTGTAACCATCCGAAATAATCATTTGGTTTTTCACCAGCAAAGCACCTACTTTTCTGCGGTCACAATATGAGTTTTCAGCCCATATCCTGGCCATTCGCATATACCGGCTATCCAGTAATTGTTGTTTTTCAGTCATTCTTATGTGGTTGATTGGTTGTCCCGATAGCTATCGGGAGGTTAATTGGTTGATTGGTTAATTGGGTCGAATGAGTTATTTACTATTTATGTATTATACTCTTCACTTGATGCTTGACAGCTCTATTCTTGATGCTTGATGCCCGATTCTCATTTCTCATTTCTCATTCCTTACCTCTTACTCCTTACATCTTACTCCTTCTTTAAAAGTTCATTTGCAAATTCATTCAGATTTACCCCTGAGAAAGTACCTGATGTCATCAACAAAAGCGCTGAGTTATCGTAATTCAGCTTGCGAAGAGTTTGCTGTAAAGCTACTGAATCAGTAAAAACTGTCAGGTTTTTATTACCAAACGCTTTTCTCACTTGTTCAGGATCAATCTCTTTCAAATGTTTATGCTGTATAACTTCAGGATTGTAATATACGAATGCTACATCTGCTTCGTCCATGCAACCTGCATATTGAGGCAGGAATTCTTCTGTCAGACTGCTAAATGTATGTAACTCCATACACGCAATAAGTTTGCGGTCGGGATATTGATGTTTCACAGCATTAACTGTTGCTTTAAGCTTTGAAGGAGAATGGGCAAAATCTTTAAATGCTACTGAATTATTTGTTTCGCTAATTTTTTGCAAACGATTGGAAGCTCCG
>Ga0302212_1000424_pt1 | contig 17519 bp, 11 predicted proteins | sample II_Fen_N1_1_FD_200235 | JGI IMG/M metagenome (GOLD analysis project Ga0302212, IMG submission 200235) | Peat permafrost microbial communities from Stordalen Mire near Abisko, Sweden - II_Fen_N1_2 | ecosystem: Environmental > Terrestrial > Soil > Wetlands > Permafrost | place: Sweden: Abisko...
CTTTGCAAAATAGTTTTTTCTGTTATAGTTCGCTTCTGTATGTCACTTGCTCTGACGGAAGTGTTGGCAAAAGTCCCGTCATTACTTACTTTAGCATAGTTTAAATATCCTCCATTGTCTTCAATCAAAGGGTAGCCATCCACAGTAGTTTTATAATTGAAATGTTCATCTCCACGTAGCTGAACTGTTATTGTAGAACCATCCGGCTGGGTTATTTTAACTGGATACGGAGTTGCTGGAATAGCTAAGAGTTTAAATGAAAGTCCTGCAAAGGCTAGGAATATATATAGTTTTGTTAATCCCAATTTCATGCTTCGTGATTTTTTATTAAACACAAAGATATTAAAAGTTTATCATTTAGAGTAATGATATTATTGAATATATTGTAATAATGTAGGATTCCACCGAAAATTCTCATTCTAAACCCAATTCAAAGTATGACTTGTAAGGTTTGTGACTATATAACCAGTTTGTGTGGCTTTAAGTTGTTGAAAGATAAATATGATATTGTCAAAGATTAAAAAAGTTTCAAATTTATTACATTTTTTTGTTCGGGTTGTTTTGTAATTTCTCAAAATCGAACTATCTTTGCACTGCAATTGCGAAAATAGCTCGGTTGGTAGAGCATGACCTTGCCCCCAAAGAACGGACACGAACCGACCTTGGCAAGGAAAAATGAAATAAAGTTTTCAGGTTATCAACAAACATAAATATTGCGAAAATAGCTCAGTTGGTAGAGCACGACCTTGCCCCCAAAGAACGGACACGAACCGACCTTGGCAAAGAAAAATGAAATAAAGTTTTCAGGTTATCAACAAACATAAATATTGCGAAAATAGCTCAGTTGGTAGAGCACGACCTTGCCAAGGTCGGGGTCGCGGGTTCGAGTCCCGTTTTTCGCTCAACGATTAATAGCGAAACAGCGTGTTTCGCTTTTTTTCTCTAAAATCGGAAGTAAATTTATTAATTGCCCAAATGGTGGAATTGGTAGACACGCATGTTTCAGGGACATGTGGCTTAGGCTGTGGGGGTTCGAGTCCCCCTTTGGGTACTACCGATTTTTTCGCCCTCGTTTTTTTCAGAATACTTGCGCAGATGGTGGAATTGGTAGACATGCTACTTTGAGGGGGTAGTGCCGGTTACGGCGTGTGAGTTCGAGTCTCATTCTGCGTACCAATTAAATGTAAAAGAGTTTCTTCCGAAAGGGAGAAACTCTTTTTTTCTTAGCAGCAGCCTTCAAAAGCACATTGTTCGTCGGAGGTTTCAAACTCGATGGTGGCATGTTGAATGCCTTTGTCTTTCAGTAAACTGCGGATGGTTGTTTTCAACTCGGTCAGTTTCTCCATTCCTAATGCTGAATTCAACACGATATGCACTGTTAGCACGTTAAACGTTCCATCTTCCGACCAGATATGCAAATCGTGAATGGCATTAACCCCGTCGAGTTGAACCAAGGTCTGCGTAATTTCATCCGGCTTAATTTTAGATGGAATGCCTTGTAGGATGATTTTCAGACTCTGGCTCATGTTGTTGATAGCGTTGTATAAAACAAAACAAGCGATACCGATGGACATGATAGGGTCTAAAACCGGAAGGTTGGCAAAACGCATTACGATGGCACCTATCAGTACAGCCAACCAGCCCAACACATCTTCCAGTAAATGCAACGATACGACTCTCTCGTTGATAGAATCACCTTTTTTCAACCGGAAAACTGCAGCTCCATTGACCAAAACACCGAGTATGGCTAACAGAATCATTCCATTGGTTTCGGCAACCTGCGGATGCAGAATACGCGGAATGGCAACTGTTAGAATCACAATGCTACCCGTAATTAATACTAACGAGTTGATTAAGGCCCCTAACAGTGAAAACCGTTTGTAGCCATACGAATAGGACGAATCGCTGCTTTTTTTTGCTACTTTCTGAAAATACCAGGCGACACCGAGCGACAGGCAATCGCCTAAATCGTGAATGGCATCGGACATAATGGCCACACTGTTGGTCATAAATCCACCAATAATTTCAACTATGGTGAAAAATAAATTCAGGAAAAAAGCGACCTGAATGTTTTTTTCACCATTATGAAGGTGACTGTGGTCGTGGTTATGATTATGTTCGTGTTGATGCGCCATGTGTGTTTTATTTATGAAACAAATTGCAAAAGTAACTGTTCGGTTGGCAATTCGTTAAGTTAGAGGTTTTATTACATTTTCTCAAAAATTCTATTGGGTAATCGCTTCATAATGCTTGCTATAACTCGCCAGCGACGGGTGACATAAGCAACTTTTTTCTTTTTTTCAATGGCATTCATTATTTGCGAAACAACTTTTGGCACCGGCATTACCCAAAATAAACCGTCTCCTTTTGCCATAGCCGTGTCCACCAATCCGGGTCTGATGTCGGTGATCGTGATTTGCTGCCCGGTTTTCCGGGCTTTTTGCCGCAAACCTTCCAGATAATTGATTTGATAGGCTTTCGAGGCATTGTAAGCGGGAGCATGTCGGCTTCCACGCAGTCCGCCCACGGAACTGATAGCTACTAAATGCCCGTGTTTTTGAGTTTCAAAATAGTTGAAAGCCCAGTCGGCAACGACTGTGAATCCTATGATATTGGTGTCGATAGTTCGTTTTTCAACAGCAAAATCCAATTCAGGATTTATATCGCCCGTACCGGAACTTAGGATTAATAAATCCAATCCTCCGAGTTCCAGTGCGAGCTCATTTAAACGCTCAATCGCGGTTGGGGTATCACATACATCGAATGTTTTAATCAAATATGCTTCCGGCTTTTCGGATTGTAGTTGCTCCAACAGATTGGTTCGGCGGCCGGTTATGCCCACTTTATACCCTTTGGAAACCAGTTGCTCGGCCAGTCCTTTCCCAATCCCCGAAGTAGCTCCGATAATAATTGCTTTTTTCATTTACAAATCGATATGAAATAATCTCAATCCAACTCCATACTATTTATTGGCTTTAAACCAGTCTTTCACTTTTATATCGTAACCAACCCCTTGCATATAATTGTAGGTAGCCAGATTAAGTCCTTTTTCGTAATAATCCAAATCAATTTCCTGTTTGGTTTTGAACGGAATTTCGTTGTTGGCAAAATTGCCTGTGGGGGCATTCACATGACTGGCTCCCACGCTTTCGGGATGCTGCCCCGATGGGCTGTGAATGGTCATGGCGTACCGATGCCAGAACGCCGACTGAATCCAACCTTTCTCAAACAATCCGCGCACCACTTCCAGCGATTCGACGGTTTCCTGAGCGGTTTCGGTAGGGAATCCGTACATCAGATAGGCATGAGTCCTGATTCCGGCTTCGCTCAGGTTTTTCATACTTTCGCTAGCTGTTTCAACGGTAATGCCTTTGTTTATCAGTTTCAGAATGCGCGGTGAGGCGACCTCCAGACCACCCGAAACGGCAATGCAGCCGGATTGCGCCATTAAATAACACAACTCGGGTGTGAACGATTTTTCGAAGCGGATATTGGTCCAGTAACTCACCGTCAGTTGACGCGAAATTATTTCATTGGCTAACGCGCGAAGCAGGGCGGGTGGAGCTGCTTCGTCCACAAAGTGAAAGCCGGACTGCCCGGTTTGCTCCATGATTTGCTCCATGCGGTCAACCACTAGTTTAACGGGTGCCGTTTCGTAGCGTCCAATGTAGTCGAGAGAACCGTCGCAGAAAGCACATTTTCCCCAGTAACATCCGTGAGCCAGCATCAGTTTGTTCCAACGTCCATTGCTCCACAGCGCATGCATCGGGTTCGTGAGCTCAATCAGGTTGATGTATTTGTTTTCCAATAAACCGTCGTAGTTGGGAGTTCCAATTTGCGAAAAAGGAATATTTTCGGTCGAATCAAAGTTCTGTCTGACGATTTCTCCTTCGTTTCCACGATAAAGAGTACGGACAAGTTCTTCGCCTGTCATTAGTCGAAGCAACGGTAATTCGCCGTCGTCAAATAATAAATAATCAATGTAATCAAAAATGCCGGGGTCGCTGATACTTCGGAGTTCGGTGTTTACATATCCGCCGCCCATAACTGTTTTTATTTCGGGAAATTCCTTTTTCAACCATTGCGCACAACGCAAAGCACTGTACAAATTTCCCGGAAACGGAACCGTAAAACCAACCATTTCGGGTCTGGATTGGCGAATTCGGTTGGCAAAAATGTCCAGCATCAACCGGTCAACAAGCGAAGGCGTTTTTTGCAATTCATCATTCAAGGGCGCAAACTCAGGCAGTCGAAGGCAAAGCGACTCGGCATAACGAATCAGCTCAAAATGAGGTTCTATGTTTTGTTGAATAAATTCGCTCAGGTCTTTCAAAAAAAGCGTGCAGAGATGCGTGGCGCGGTCGTGGTTGCCAATCAACCCGAAGGCCCATTCCAGATCTTCTTCCGAGGGCAAGCGTTTGCTGACCGGCCAAAAATCCCGATTACTGAAACGGGTAGCCAGCGAGCTATCGTTTCCACTTAGAAATCGCATAACCGGTTCAATGGTGCGCACATAAAAATCCGCATTTTGAACCATGATTTTGTGCGACTTGGAAAGCTTTGCCGAAGTTGCCTCCTGAAATATAGCCTCTAAATTTGGACGTGTGAAAAGTTGCTCAATAAGTTCAATGCTTAAATCCATTTGTTCAGCTTCCAGTTGACGGGAGCGCAGAAATCCAACCAACTGCATGGTGGCAGGGTAGGGCGTGTTCAGTTGCGTGAGAGGAGGCGTAACAAGTAGAATTTTGGGCATCACGAATTATAATTTTAGGCAAAAGTACAGAATTATTCGTTGCGTAGGTTCGATATAAAGCTGTTTTTAATGCTCAGTACGCTTCCAACAAAGATCCAGCAGAAGCCATTGAGTGCAAAAAGCAACACGATGGATGCAAGTAATAAATATGGAGCGCCGCTGTTGGCGGATAGCAGACTTTGTAAACTTCCGGTAATGGAAGCCAATAAACCGATGGTTATTCCGGCAAGCAGTACAATCGTAAACTCAATGATAATTATTTGGCGAATGCTTTTGGCACCGATGCCATAAGCCTGCATCATGGCATATTGGTTTCTACGGGCATTGATACTTCTTATCAAAATGATAGCAATACCAAGGGTTCCCAAAATCAGGGCAATTCCACCCAAGGCAACGAATATGTCCAGGTAGGTGTTGGTTACCGAATTGAACGTTGTTAACCGTTCGGCTGAAGATTCAATTTCTACTCCATAATTCCGAAGTGCTCCTTCCAGATTTTCTTTCAAGTCGTTCTTTTGCTTGGGAGCAACATCGGCTAGAATTATTCTGCTCCCGCTTATGGATGGGAAATTGTGAACAAAATTGTCCTTGGAAATAATCAAATTCCCCTGAAATACCGAATTGTCGAGTCCGCCCACCAATACAAGGTAAATCTTTTCGCCAAGTTCGTTGGTATAAGCAATGCTATCGCCAATTGCTTTGCCCATTCCCCACGTAATGACGGACTGATCGGCAACTGCCGGTATGCAATTTTTGCCCATTTTCTGTTCGAGCAATTTCCACGGATTGGTTTGGGAGTTCGGAATGGTTTTGACAAATGTAAAAGAATTCCGGTGGATAAAGCTCCCGGGATCGACTCCCAATACTGACGGATGAATGATTTTATTTAGGTTCAGGCAACTGGCATCATCGCTCTCGTAACGAAGCAATTGAACGAAAGATACCTCCTTGAAATTGTTTTCAATGCCCATTTTTGATTGCCCATCGGGAGTTGATAGATCGGCATTTACTCCGATATTGGTTCGGACAAAAAACGTATAACCTCCGGTGCCCGAGCTGTTTTTAGCAGCGTCCTTCGTAAAGTCAATCCGGTTGGCTCCGGTAGAGATGACAATAAATATTCCAATCGCTAAAATGGCAGTTATGGTCAGGTTTCGCTTGAAGTCGAAGCGCAGATTTTCAATGGCTAAATAAAATGGACTGATAATTACCGGCTTCGAAGGATTAGTTTTTAATAAAAATACTCCAAAAAGCGATGTCAGGGATACCAGCAGTAAAAATCCGGCTGTGAAAAATATCGAACTGTCCTGATACAAATTATTCAACGCGCTGTAAATACCCATTGCCAGCAGCAAAATAAAGGTTGAAACAGCGGTAACGAGATAGATTTTGCGTTGCCTGTTTTGCTTTTGTGGCTTGGCGGCGGAAGTGTTTTTGTTCAGTTCTCCAATTTGTCTTTTGAAATGTTTTCTTAAAATAAGTCCGATAACCAGAGCAGCGATAAGTATATTGCTTGCCAATCCGATACACAAGGTTGCCGGATTGATAAACAGTTGAATGGAAGAAGTGCGAACAATGTCGTACCAAATGGAATTGAGGAAATACAGCACCAGGTAGCTGACTCCGATGCCCGCAAAAATACCAACGAAACTTCCGGTGAAGGCATTGAACAAACCTTCAACATAGAAAATCTCCCGGATTTTTTTCCGTGGAATGCCCAATGAACGATAGATTCCCTGCTCTTTCTGGCGTTGAACGATCATCATCGAGAATAGCAGTCCGCTAAGTAAAAAGGCAGCCACGATTAAGAAAAAGCTTAATCCCAGAAACAGCTGTGCAAAATCAACCGAATTGGAAGCCGACCAACCGGCATCATTTTTAATGTCCCGAACGTTCAAACCCACATTCGCGGGCTCTAATCCGGTTAATAAGGATTGTTTTATTTGGACGGTATCAGCCTTACTGTCAAACCGTATGGAAGTGGAATTGCCGAAGTTCTCACCCCAAAGTTGCACGGCCGTTTTGTACGAAATAAAGGCTTTGGGCGTGCCCCGGTGATTCTTCCACCACGCTTCATCCTTCGGTCTGATTTTCGAAAAGTCAATCGGAATACCGGCTTCCCAATCGCTGCATTTGTCCACATTAGCCAATCCTTTGAATGCCGGCATAAGCGTGCTGTCCGCCGCAAATCCGTTGATATCCACTATGTTTTTTACAATAAAATTCGCGTTTTGTTCCTTCAGCTTTCGGAATGACTGGAGCGTAAAGTATTGTAAACGAATGGTGTCATTCACATTTAATCCTAAATCTTCTGCAAGCCACGAGTTGATAATGATTCCATTTTTCTGAAGATTAATTCCCGGGTACGCGGAAAGTGCCGACACGAAAGAGTAGGGAGTGTATTTTTCTTTTGTCCGAAAATAATTAACCAGATAGGTAAATTGAGGCTCGGGTTTCAACTTGTTTTTTTGTAAAATATCGAGTATGGAGTTTTCAATAAAAACCCGTTCGGAACTTAACTCCATCTTGTTTTGTTTGGATATGGTTCTGAATTTCAGATTCAAAACATCCAACGACCAACATTTTTTGATGGCAGCATTCATTTCATCAGCCGTTTTTTTATTTTCAGAAATAAGCATCAAATTGGCAAAACTCCCTTCAAAATTCTCGCCGGATAACCTTGGTAGCGAGAAGAAAATGGAGTAGGGCGTGATTTGGCTGGTTTGTAAATTGAAATTTCCGAACGTTTTTTCATTGGCAATGGCTTTAACGGTCATTCTGAGGGCAACGCTGTTATTTTCATCCGGCACAAATGGAGCATTTCCTGTTATAAAACTAACTTTTTCCACCCGGATGGAAAATTCAGTTCCAATTTTCAGGTTCAGTTTTTCGGCTAATTTATTGTTGATAATTACCTCATTCTCTTTTAATTCGGGCATTGAACAGCCGCCTATCTTCCAGAAATTGCTGTCAACACCGCATACCTGAACATTCGGAACCCTTGACTCGCCGCTTTCCGATGTTGACATTCCGCGTAAGAGCAGCACCGGAGCGGTGCGGGCATGGATTTCATTGCCGAGTTTTTTGGAAAACGAGGCCGGAAAAAAACGTTCGTTGGTTTGAATGATCTGCCGGGTACTGCCCAGTCTTTTTACGACAATATCGTTTAAACTAAATTTTACCGAATCGCCAATGATCAGTGCCGACGTGAGTATGGCGGTACTCAATATCATACCGGCCAGAAGCATCACATGTTCTTTCCTGTAATATCGCAGGTTTCGGAGCAGAAGTTTAAATAAGTTCATTGTCAATTATTTACGTCCTTATTTGCGGAGAGTCAGTTGATGATTGTGAATGGTCCAGGTCTTGTTCATTTTTCCGGCCAGTTGCAGCGAGTGGGTTACGACAATCAGCGTCGTATTGAACTCTTTGTTAAGGTGAATCAGTTCGTTGGCAAGAATATCCGCACTAACCTCGTCCAGCGATCCGGTAGGCTCATCGGCCAGAATCAGTTCGGGCTGATTGATAAGCGCCCTCACAAAGGCTGTGCGTTGACACTCGCCACCCGAGAGTTGCCCCGGGAGTTTCTGCTTGTGCTGAATCAATCCCATTTTTTCCAGCGTATACTCGGCTCGTTGCAATGCTAATAGCTTTTCAGGCTTGGAATTGTAGGTTAAAGTTGGGATTAATACATTTTCCAAAACGGTGCATTGAGGTAAAAGATAATGCATTTGAAATATGAAACCAACGTGTTTGTTTCGGAATTCACTTCTTTCCTTTTCTGTCAGGCGACTGACATCCTGATTGTTGAAACAAACACGGCCAGAATCTGCAATGTCGAGCATTCCGGCAATATTTAGAAAGGTGGTTTTCCCCGATCCTGATGGACCTAAAATAGCGGCTGTGTCTCCTTTTCCTATTTCAAAAGAAACGGAGTCAAGTATGAGTTGGCTGTCAAATGACTTGGATAATTTATCGACTTTTAGCATCATTTATACTGTTATTTAGGGAATTATCCTTTGATTTTAAGGTATTGTTCGTATATTTTTATAATTTTCCCGGTTTGTACGCTCGTGCTGAAACTGGTTTGTATGGCTTGGTGACAATTTTGTTTCAATGAATGAAATAATTCCCTGTCACCCAATACCTTTTTCAGGGCGATCGCCAAATTTTCAGCCTTGTTTCCGGGTTCGTATAGCAAACCGGCATTACTTTGATTAATAATTTCAGGATATGCGCCAATGTTGGGCATTACGGTTGGAACCTGTGCGGCAAAAGCCTCAAGTAAATGAATACCAAATGCTTCCTTTCGATTGGATGGCACGCAAAACAAGCTGATTGAATCTAAGAATTGTTTCTTCCCGTTAAATGACAAATCATCGAAAAACTCCACATCCTTTTCGAGGTGATTTTGTTTCATTTTTCGTTTAATATCCCGTATAACTTCCTTGTAATCATCGGTATATCCGCCCGTGTATTTAAGTTTCAGGTTTGCAAACTGTTTTTCTTTTTTCAGATCAACAAATGCATCAAAAAGCACATCGGCACCGAAAATACTGCTGATTTTGGACATGTAACCAATGGTATGATACGTTTCGGGGTGATTGTTTTCGCGAATATCGTCCAAGCCCACACTGTTATAAACCACGTGAATTTTCTCGGCAGGGATTTGAACCCGGGTTGCAATCATTTGAGCATAATACTCGCTCACGGCAATAAATGCATCGATGTGTCTGGCATTCGATTCAATTAATTTCCAGGTTGTTGAGCAGAACGGTTCTTTCATTTCGTCCACCCATTCATCCTCATCTTGCAACGTGCAAACAACCACGCAATTCAGCTCTTTCTTTATTTTTTCGGCCAGTCCGGAGAGCAACGCATTTGAAATATGAACCACATCCGGTTTTTCATGCTCTTTTAGCCAGTTTATCAGCGTATCCAAGTCTTCCGATTGCTTCCCATTCGCACCTTCGAGCATCGACATGGTCATATCTTCATTTCCTTCAGCCTTTGTAGAGCCCGATTGTTTGGCGGCCAAACGCAACACTTTTTCAGAGTCTAAAAACGTTTTAATGAAGCGAGGAAGTTTCTTAAAAATAGGGCTGATTTGTTCGAGGTAGATATTTACTGCGCCAAAAAAAATCGGACTTTCGGTTTCGCATTCGTCAATACCCAAGGGTAAATACATGGGAATCATAAGAATATCATGACCTGAATTCTTCATAGAACTCGTGAAAACCTTATCGCGTGTGCAATTGCCACAATAGAACGAGCCTCCCGACCCGGGTAGTAAGTATGCAATTTTCATAATTTTCAGCGATTTGAATTGTAAATATCATTCATCAAAGCGTGCCTTTGAAGGCATAAACCTTACCATCTTTTCCTCCAACAACCAGGAGATTATTGATAATAGCCGGCGAACTTTTCATGGCAGTCCCCAGTTCGTAAGTGTATTGTTTTTTTCCGTTTATGGCTGATATAAAGTGAATAACCCCATCGTTGGAGCAAATGATCACCTTGTCGTTCAGCACTACCGGCGAACTTTCAATTTTTCCGTAAGTTTTGTACGTCCACAGGATTTTTCCGGTTTGCTTGTTAAAGCAATACACTTTTTTGTCGTGCGAACCGATGATGACTCTGTCCGAAGTCACAGCCGGCGAACTGGCAAAAGCTGCCACTTTTGGGTTCGTAAATTTCCATTTTAGTTTATTCTCCACCAAGTCAACGCAGTAAAAACCTCCATCGTAATCACCTACAAATGCCAGATTACCCGCAATGGCTGCCGATTCGGGAATATAGGTTCCGGCTTCTATTTTGGATAGTTGCTTCCCTGAATTGGCGTCGATAATGTGAATAAATGCGTCGCATCCTCCGATAACAATTTTCTTATTATCGGTAGCAGCCGAGCCATTCAGGTAATTATCAGTTTCGCTTTTCCAAATTAGTTTTCCCGTTTCCAGATTAAGACTATAAAGGTTAAAATCGTAACTCGAAATCAGAATCTGTATGGTGGTTCCGTCCGACGTCCAATTAGCCGAACCAAGAACCTGACCTTCAGTTTTAAATTTCCATTTTACTTTACCCGTCAAATAATCAAGTGCATAAACCATTCCACTCATGCTTCCTATAATCACCGTTTTCTTAATTAATATCGGCGAGGCTTCTATGGAAGCTTCGGTTTTGAATTTCCATTTCAATTTCCCTGCTTTATCTAATGCGTAAAGAGTGCCGTTTGTTGAGCCGATAAAGATCATGTTTTCGCCGATTATCGGGGAGGATTTTAATTCATCGCCGGTTTTGAACGACCAAATTAATTTAATCGGTGTGTTTAATTTGCTGTGAGATATGCCGTTTAAGACATTTGTTCCTCGGTAATTGGGCCAACTTACCTCGGTTTGAGCAAAGGTTAGCAGTCCGAAACAAACCAATAGAATGGCGAAAAATATCCGTTTCATATTTTTACTTTCTTCTTTAACGAGATGGCTCCTGTGGGGCAATTTGTCGCACAACTCAGGGTTGCTTTTTCACTAAGCAAAGCAATGTTTTTCTCAATCGGAATGGTGACGCAAACATCAAATCCGCGGCCGTGGTAGGCAAATCCGGTTTTATCGCCTTCTTTTTGAGCGGTTTGAATGCAAATGCCACATTTGATGCATTTTAAATCTTCAAACACAATGAGTCCGTGACCGGTATTTTTCGATGTTTTTTTGTTTAAGGGCAATGAGTAGGTCCGTTGACTGGCCTTGTACTCGGTTGATAAATTTCTTAAAACGCATTCTTCTTTTTTCCGGCAGTCGCAGTGAAGGCAGCGCCCGGCTTCCTCAATAGCTTGCTCTTTGGTAAAGCCCTGGAGTTTCTCCGCCAATTCCAGCCGCGATGAGTGATTAACGGCTTCCTTGAGAAATTCTTCCTGTTCTTCCTGAAGAATCCGTTTATAAACCGAATTAAATTGGCGTTCAGGTGTTTCAATCTTCTGTTTGTCATTGAATTCCAACAGCCATTCGACTAATTTACGACCCACGGCAACCGCTCTGACAGCCATTTTGCTTTTGGCCGAAACTTGTTTTGGTACAAACACATGAGCCGCATTGACTTTGAAAATTTCCAATTCTTTCAATTCCGAAAAGTTTGTTTTTTCAAAACCGCCGGTATCAATGCTCGTTTCAGCTCCGGTAGTTAGCAATATAAACGAATATTGGTGAGAAAGTTTTGCCGAAATATCGTTAGTGCTAACCGTTTTTTGTTGGAAAAATTCAACACCCAGCTTTTGGATAGTTTCAATTTCCTTATCGAGAACCTTGCGGGGAAGAATATCCTCGGCAATATCGGTTCGTAGCTTTCCACCGGGCAATTCATTGTTGTCGTAAACGTGACAGGTGAAACCATTCAATGCCAAATAGTAAGCGGCAGCAAGTCCGGCTGGACCGGCACCGATAACGGCAATATTAATTCCATTTTTAGGGGCTACGGCAGGAGTGAAGTCGGGGTTTTCTTCCGCCGTAAAGCGTTTAAGCAGGCAGATGGAAACCGGCTCATCAATTTCTTTTCGTCGGCAAGCTTTTTCGCAGGGAGCCGGACAAATATATCCCAAAATGGACGGAAGTGCGATTGTTTCTTTTACGATTTTCAATGCTTTATCCGCTTTATTGCCGGCAATCATGCGATTCATCAACGGAATATCCATTTCGGCAGGACAAACCCGCTGACAAGGAGCCTCACAGTCGCCGTTGTGTTCGCTCAAAAGCAATTCCAGAGCACTTTTGCGCATATCCCTGATCTCATCGTTGTCAGTCACAATGTCCATCCCTTCCTCCACCTTCGCAGCACACGAGGTCAGCACCTTGCCATTCCGCATATCCTGAACCAGACACACCATGCACGAGGTGGAAGGTTTAAAATCTTTAATCCAGCACATGGTGGGAATATGAATTCCCGAACGGTTGGCAACGTTTAAAATTGTTTCCTCCGGACTTGCACTTATCAGCTTGTTATTTATTTTTATTTCAGGCATTTATATTCTTGGAAATAAAGATTACGAAATTATTTTGACTGAATCGATGGGACATACGGTGCGACAAACATCACACTTGATGCATTTTTCCTGATCAATTGGATGAAGCTGATGCGGCAGATTTTCGATGGCATCCACCGGACAGTTTTGAGCACATTTGGTGCAACCAATACAACTTTCGTCGATGGTGTACTGGATAAGAGCCGTACATTTTTTAGCAGGGCAATGACCGTTAATGTGGGCGATATACTCGTCGCGGAAATAGCGAAGCGAAGTCAAAACCGGATTTGGAGCTGTTTTTCCCAATCCACAAAGACTACCCTTGATAATTTTTTTTGCCAAATCTTCCAGCAAATCCAGGTCTTCCATTTTGCCTTGTCCGGCGCAAATCCGCTCCAGAATGGCAAGCATGTGTTTCGTTCCTGTACGGCAGAATACGCATTTCCCGCAGGACTGGTTTTGAGTAAAACTGAGAAAATAGCGGGCAATGTCCACCGCGCAATCGGTTTCGTCCAACACCACCAATCCACCGGAGCCCATCATTGCACCAATCTCGATTAAATGCTTAAAATCTACGGGTGTTTCGCCTAAGGATGCCGGGATACAACCTCCCGAAGGTCCACCGATTTGAACAGCCTTGAATTTTTTATTGTTTTGAATGCCACCGCCAATGTCGTTTACAATTTCGTTGATGGTAATGCCCATGGGCACTTCGATAAGTCCGCCGCGTTCTACTTTTCCGGCCAGCGCAAATACCTTTGTTCCGCAACTATCTTTCGTGCCGATTTGATTGAATTGATTGGCTCCGATGCGAATAATCCAGGAAATGCTGGCCAATGTCTCAGCATTATTTACGAGGGTAGGGTAATGATTTAGTCCTTCCTTGGCTGGGAACGGCGGACGAATGCGAGGCATTCCGCGTTCTCCTTCCATCGAAGCTATCAGAGCGGTTTCTTCGCCGCACACAAAGGCTCCCGCACCTTGAAATACCTGCATTTCAAGCGAGAAATTACTTCCCATGATATTGGTTCCGAGGTAATTGTGTTTTACACATTCCTTGATGGCATCCTGAATTCTTTTCACGGCGAGCGGATATTCCGCCCGAATGTACAGAAATGCCTTGTTAGCTCCCGTTGCAAAAGCCGCAATGGTCAGCCCTTCAATAATCCGAAACGGAAATGATTCGAGCAACATTCTGTCCATAAACGCTCCCGGATCGCCTTCGTCGCCGTTACAGATCACGTACTTTTCGTTGGTTTGCTCGTTGCGTACAAAATTCCATTTAATCCACGTGGGGAAACCGGCGCCACCACGACCCCGTAGTCCGCTGATTTTGATCTGATCGACAATTTGTTCTGGGGTTAGTTCGGTCAGGCATTTTTGCAAGCCTACAAAACCGCCGTTCGATTTATATTCCTGAATGTCAACCGGATTTATAACTCCTTTCAGTTCGGTAGCAATGTGTTTTTGCTTGTTTAAAAAATTATCAACCTGCTTTTCTTTCGTGTCCAAATGTCTGCGCACGACCGAAGAGTATTCCGGATTATTGTAGAGGTTATCGATGGAATTTAAGAAACGGGTTTTGATTCTGTTTTTTAAACTGGTTGGTCTAAAGTGTTTTAGAATAATTTCTTTTACATCTTCAGGCTTTACTTTCGAATATAAAACCGGTGCTTTATCTTCTTCAATGATTTCAATCAAAGGTACTTGATGGCACATCCCGACGCACCCAACTTGTTTTACGTTGGTTGAAATGTGGTTTTTTGAAAGGGTGTGATAAATCGTTTCCTGTACTTCGGCACTGCCGCTTGCCACACAGCAAGAGCCTAACCCAAGCCGGATTTCCCCTTTTTTCAAGTCCGAGCGAATGAATTCGGTTGGTTTTGTTTCATCCTGATTTGCTTTTCCCAAAAAATCTTCGAGGACATGTTCTATCTCACTTTGGCTCACTTTGCCGTAGGTTACATCGTCAATTTGTACCACAGGAGCCAACGTGCAACAACCCAGACAAGCTACCTGTTCGAGGGTGAATAATCCATCCGCATCGGTATCGTTTGTGCCTTCCAGCTTTAAATGCCGTTTAAAAGCATCGTAAACCTGCATGGCTCCTTTCACGTGACAAGCCGTTCCGACACATACTTTTATGGTGTGTTTTCCGGCCGGAATATGCCTGAACTGAGAATAAAACGTGGCTACTCCGGTGATTTGAGAGGGAGTGATGTCGGTCAGATTACACACCCATTCCAATGCTTCGGTTGGCAGGTAATTGAATTCGGACTGTATGGCCTGAAGTATCGGAATCAGTCTGTCTTTCCCAGTTCCGTTTTCAGAAATTATATTTTCAACAATATGTTGGATATTTTGCTCCATTTGTTTTTTACAATTCAGCTATTTTTTATAAAACGATTATTTGCCGATACAGTATAAATTATTGTAACCTCTAATATACATTTTGCCGTCGGCAAATGCCGGTGTACAGTCCGATTTTTCGCCTAATGACGACTGTCCGATCAATTTAAATTCTTTGCTTGTTTCCACAATACAAGTTTTTCCGGCTCTATCGATGGCATATATTTTTCCATCGGCCACCACCGGCGAACCGTAGAATCCGTTTTCAAATTCGTGATGCCATAAAACGGCTCCGTCGGTTTGATTTATACAAACCAAATCGCCATAGGAAGTGGTTACGAACAAAAAGTCTTTGTAAGCAACCGGACTTGAAACATCCGGTAAGTATTCCGATTTCTCCCACAACACCTTGCCATCCTTGATAGCCACCATTTTGGCGTATTCATTGGCTGCAAATACAATTCCGTTACCGTAAGCGGGTGATGATCCGATTTCGCCCGACAGACTTTCGACTTTCCATTTTTCTTTACCTGTTTCGGCATTGTAACATGCCACATAAGGCAGGTTGTTCACAATAATATCAGCACCACTTGTTTTATGAACAATGATAGGCGATGACCAAGATATTTGTCCGCTTCTTTTGGTATTCCATATTTCGGCACCGGTTTGAGTCGAAAGCGCTATGAGTTTACTTGATTTGGCATCGTCATACTGAATTATTAATTTGTCTTTGTAAAATTGCAAAGATGAGGAATAACCGTAGTGATTGCTTGGAACTCCCAGGTTTTTAGCCCAAACCTGATTTCCTTCGTAGTCGAAGCAAACAATATCGCCGGTGGTGAAAATGGCATAGACTCTTTTTCCATCGGTACACAAGCCCGAAGCAGCGTATCCGGCATCGGTACTTACTTTTGGAGAGGCTGAGGGACTTCCGGGTATATTTTTCACATCTTTAGCCCATTTCAGTGCTCCGGTATTTCGGTCGTAACAATACACTTTTCGGGTAGTAGCATTTGCCCCGGCAAGAAATAAATTGTTTCCCCACAAAATTGGAGAATTCAATCCGGGTAAGGGTAATGGTTTTTTCCATACAATATTTTTCCCGGAAGCTCCATCCCAACTGGTTGGCAAATTCTTTTTGAAATTTATTCCCAATCCGTACGGACCTCTGAAACTTGGATGGTTTTGTTTTATTTCTGCATCGGTGGGGAAGTCGGCTACTTGAGCGGAATCAACTTTATTTCCGGTTGAATCTCCAGCTTGAGCAGTTTTTGCGTCGGGTTTATTTTCAGTCGATTTCAGGCTGGCAACTGCCTTTTCGTTTATTATTAGCGAATTAAAATTGTCGTAATATTGATTTGATAAAAACGATAAAGCGATGGCAATCAGTGCTATTGTTCCCACTCCGACGATCAGCCATTTCCGTTCCTTGGTTCGTGCAGTCCAGAAGTTTTCCTGTTTTCCTGCTTGTGCGCTTTCAATCTTTTCTTTTTGAGTGTAGATCTTAACGGAAACAATCAACAAAAGTCCAAATCCAACTAACATCCACGCTCCGGTTTTTAATTGCCAAAGGGAAGAAAAATATGCTTTACGCGAAATTAGATCAACTGCCCGGATTTGATCGCGCAATTCTTGCTCGTTGTTTGTCGAATCCAGTTTTTTTACCAGATTCTCAACGGTATTGCTCGTTACCGGATTGTGGAATTTTATTTGTAAGTAATTCATAATCATGAAAATGCTTACAATTAGAATTACTGATGCCGAAAGTATGGCTAAGTATTTTGATAAGGTTTTGATATTGGATTTATCCATCATAACTAGAGGTGTTTTTTCAATCCTTATGTTTCAGGAGTATATTTCTAAATCTGTTTTTATATTGTTTATCTATGTTTTGCCAATGGCTGCATCGGGCACGGTGGTTTGTTTTTGAACCGGGCAATGTTTGTAGCATTTTCCGCAACTCACACAACTTCCTTTATTCGGTTCGTAATCGGTTTGACGGCGTACAACCGACGAGCGTATCAATGAAATTCCGAAAAACAATCCCAGCAAGGATCCTCCCAGCCAGGCTCCCAAATAGAACCACGACTGAACACGACCTGCATCTTCAAATAATTGGGTTACCTGAATGCCGCTGCCATGGAAAGCCTTGGATTCTTCTGAATCCGTTTTTTTATTGTGATCAATTTCCCACTTGATTTCTTCGGCAAGTTTCACAGTAGGGTGAATGGTCGAAAGTGGTTTATAAAGCGATGATGTTAAAAATCCGCCTAAAAAAATAAAAACAGGCAGTAAAATGAAAAGCCTGATCAATCGTTTTCTTCCTTTGTCGGCTGCTTCTGGGGCTACGGTCACGGGCTTTTTGACAGCATCCACCGGACACGAGGTATCACAAAGTTTACACTG
>Ga0302212_1000427_pt1 | contig 17430 bp, 19 predicted proteins | sample II_Fen_N1_1_FD_200235 | JGI IMG/M metagenome (GOLD analysis project Ga0302212, IMG submission 200235) | Peat permafrost microbial communities from Stordalen Mire near Abisko, Sweden - II_Fen_N1_2 | ecosystem: Environmental > Terrestrial > Soil > Wetlands > Permafrost | place: Sweden: Abisko...
CAATGTCGGAACGTATGAGTATTGGACAAACGAATACAAACTGGCAAAGGAGCGAAATGATGAAGGGATGATTCGGTTCTCTTACGACAAGTTGAAAGGTTTGTCGGACGAACTGGATCGGTTTGAACGGGCAAAGCATATAAAGCCTGATAAACGGCTGATAAGGCAATTAAAGAAATGAGGGGTACACTATAAAGTATTTCGAACCTTAGATGAACGAATGCACGGATTCGTACATGGTGTTTCCGTGACAGGAGAGAATAGGAAGTAGGAAATTTAAGCACGGGTAGCACTGTGCTTTTTTGCGTTTAGGAAAATAAATTGTATCTAATGTTACAAAATAGGGTAAAGGGTTGTATATTTGCAAACAAACATCAAAACTATGGCACAAGGAATAACCTATACAGACGATCAGAAAGACGCTATATTCGCTTCAATCTGCAACAGCGTCATAGAAGACCACCTATCATTCAATAAAGCCGTAGAAGCGTCTGAAATAAATCTAGTGACTTTTTATAAATGGATAACGGATAAGAAAGAGCGCGAAACATTGTACAACTATGCGCGTATTGTCCGTTCTGACGTATTGTTTGAAGAGATAATTGAGATTGCCGACACCACAGAGGAAGGCGTTTCTAGAAAAGAGAAAACTATTCAAGTCGATGGGGTTGAAGGTGATGCTTTCGACGTTGAAACAAGGGTCGGAGATATGATTGAACACCGCAGGTTAAAGGTTGATGCACGGAAATGGGTTGTGGCTCGCATGAATCCAAAGAAGTACGGTGATAAACTAGATGTAACCTCAGACGGCAAAGAACTAAAACAGACTCAAATCATTGTCCGCAACGATCACGAGAAAGCAATAATGGAATCCGTTTTGTCAAAAGAGTAACAGATTAAAACATTATCGGCTTTTTTTGTAACAACATAAAGACTGGCCCGCCGAACGAAAAACAAAATTGACACATTATGTACACACCGACCTTCATAAAAACCGCTGAAGCCTACGCAAAGGGCTACGGATTTATTGAAAATCGGGGCGGTACACGTTCGGGAAAGACCTACGGAGAGCTTCAACTGTTGGACCTGATAGCACAGAAGCCAAAGAAGCGTGTTATAACTACGGTAGGGCTTTCAATCCCACACTTAAAAGGCGGTGCAATACGTGACTATGATAACATCCTGAATGAGCGTGGTATCATTCCAGACATGATCCGAACCAAAGACCCGTATATCTACACCTACGGCAACACGATCCATGAGTTTATTTCGTTTGACAATTTAGGCAAAGCACTGGGGGCGGCCAGGGATATTCTATTTTTGAACGAAGCCAACAAGATGCCGTTTAATATTGTCCATCAGTTAATCCAGCGTACAACCGAATGTACCCTGGTGGATTACAACCCATCTGTTAAGTTTTGGATAGATGATCCGGAAGGTTACGACATAAACTCACGTAAAGATGTGTGTACAATTCATTCCACGTTTAAGGACAACTACGAGAATCTTTCAGAAACCCAAAAGGAAGAGTTCAGAATAGGCGAACGCAAAGCATCCGAAGAGGCAGCACGTGGGGTTTATGGCTATTGGTCGAACTGGTGGAAGGTTTACGGCCTTGGTGAGTACGGGCAGATTGAAGGCGCAATTTACACCGACTGGGAGGTAGGAGCGTTTAACGACCTATTGCCGTATCGTTTTGGGTTGGACTTCGGTTTTTCGTCAGACCCTGACGCACTTGTAAAGATTGCAGTCGATGAAAAGAATAAAACCGTCTATCTGCATGAATGTTTCTACAAGAACGGCCAGTCAATGGATATGCTGATTAACCAACTATCCTATCATGTCGGACGTAGAGAACATATCATTGCTGACTGTGCTGAGGATAGATTGATTTCAGACCTTGGGCAAAAGTTCAATATCACCAAGTGCGAGAAGTGGCGTGTGGTGGATAGGATCAAGAAAATGCAGTCGTATCACTTGGTCATAACACCTGAATCTGTCAACCTTCAGAACGAATTAATGCAGTACGTTTGGTCTGACAAGAAATCAGAAACCCCGATAGATAAATCCAACCATCTACTGGATGCGGCTGGATATGCGTTTACAAATGGAGTTCAGAGAGTCATTTCAAGAATTTCAGCATGATAATCTACATAGACGGCCAGTACATAGATTCAGAAAAGGCAACACCAGCCCAGAAAGCGTTACTAATGCGTCAGCGTCCTATCCTGTACCAGGAACTGTACTACGACAAAACCCAGCTTCCGAAACGAAGGCTTTCAGAAGATTACACCATCTATCAGATTTGGTACAACGAAGAGAGCAAGGAACGTTTGGACGGTGGGTTCATACCTTACGACAACAGGGGTACGACACATAACTTCGAGAACGACGTTATTATGTCCGTTTGGCTGAACCATCGCAGGGAATGGATGCAGTCAAAGTACGTAGGGGTACTTTCTTGGAGGTTTAAGGAGAAGACGAACCTTACATCAAAGCAATTCAAAATACCCGGATATGATGTCATTATAGGTTCACCAAAGATTTACGGCGTTCAGAAACACCCATACGTCAGGGAGGGTTGCAAGGCCATTACTGACATGTGCAAGATGGCAGATTATTATAACCTGTTTCCTTTTAAGCTCTACGAATACCCGGTTAATCAAATCTGTTGGTGCAACTACTGGATAGCAACTCCAAAAGTTTTTGATGACTATTGCACCAATTATCTGAATAAGGCCGTATCTTTCTTTCGTGATTCCAAGATACAAGAAGTAAAAGAGCTGTACGAAGCCGAAGAGCCACACCGTCAAGGCAAACCTTACAAGGCTTTCACGTTCTTTTTGGAAGGTTTATTTTCGCTATATTTGTCCCAAAACCCAAAACTTAAAATATTAGAACTATGAAGGATTTAAATGCAATAGGATTACGACACGGAACGGACAAGGTAAACGGGCATAATTACGCAGCCCCTTATATGTTCCACTTGTCACGGTACGAGAATAATCCTATCAACTTATTAGAGATTGGTGTAGGTGGAGACGATAACATAAATGCAGGGGGTGAATCTTTGCGAATGTGGAAAGAGTATTTTCCAAAGGGTAGGATCTTTGGGGTTGACATTTACGACAAGTCAAAGCACGCAGAGGATAGGATAAGGATATTCAAGGGTGACCAAACGGACGTTTCCTTTCTTAATAATGTTTGTTCACAGATAAGAGACATTGATGTTATAATTGACGATGGCAGTCATGTAAACAGTCATGTAATTACGACATTCAAAACGCTGTTTCCTTTGCTAAAAGATGGTGGTATCTACGTTATCGAAGATACCCAGACATCTTATTGGAAAGAGTACGGCGGTTCAATTGATTATACGGAATACACCATAATGAACTTCTTTAAGTCTTTGACAGATTGCATGAATAGTTGTGAATACCCGATACGAGAATACGAAAAAACATACTTCGATAAGAATATAATTTCGATCCACTTCTATCACAATCTTATCTTTGTTTACAAGGGTAAGAACTTAGAAACGTCAAATGTAATAAAATGAAAATCCCTCAACTGACCTTTGAAGAGTTCCTCTTACTGCCTGACTCGCAGCGTGAGGAGTTGCAGCATATTGCAATGATGCAGGAAGGCTTCGTGGTTGATTGCCGTAAATGGACACACGGGCAAGTAAAGGACGCTCAGGAGATAATGCCTTCGGTAACGTATCAGAACATCTACGACTTGGTGGCTATTGATATGCCTGGAATCGCTACCGCTCCTTTCCATATTGTTCTCGCTACGTTTGAGGCTATCCGTCAGTCCGTAGAGGAAATCAGTTTACTTGAATCCGAAACCCTTGGAGGCACACCCACACCAAAGGAGATTGAAGCCTTGGATGAGATGGGCGGGTTTGACAACTTTTACAAGTTTCCAGAAACGGATGCACTCTGTCAGGGGGACATCACTAAGTACGAAACCGTTAGAGCGTTGCCGTGGGAACTTTGCTACGTCAAAGCACTGTACAATAAAGCTATTAACGACTACACTAAAGCACTGAATAAATGTTAGACCTGATTAGCTACTTACGAAAACAGACAGAGGACAGAGGCTGGGCGTTCCTTTGCATCAATCAATCGGACAAGGTTTTCAGTCTTGACGACCAGGACTGGACGGACGGGGTTTATAAACTTATGGTTCAACTGACCGGATCAAATCCTATCATGGAAGAACAACAACGTAACGGACGGTACACGGAAAACATAGAGCTTTCCTTGTGTCGGAAGTTTGACATTGAAACCGATACCGTGGCAGAGGTTGGGGAATCCTTTCAGCAAAAGTACGACAACCGTTTGGCGGAACTTCGTACCGACCTGGATCAATTTCTTTTAGATACAATTGACCTGCATCCATCCATTGAGGAGAAATCAACCTCCTATCAGTGGGCACTAAATGTTGGGGCGGTTGGTATTGATATGGGTGTGGCTACCTTACAACTCGAAACATGGTAGTCAGGGACATACTTAATTCGTGGATGGAACAGCGCAAGGCGGTGTTAATATCCAACTACCAAAACAAAGGATTAAAAGCCTCTGGTAAGTTTGAGCGAAATATCAATATCACGACTACGGATATGCAGTCATCAATGACAGCACCACAATATACGGGGGCATTGGTGTTTGGTAGAAAACCAACAGCAAAAGGCGGTAGTGGTGGCCCATCTTTGTATAAAATGATTCTTGAATGGATAGACGATAAAGGAATAACACCACGTGATAATATGCCGAAAGCCACAATGGCTTGGATTATTGCACGGAACATTCATAAGAATGGCATCAAAGTACCGAACGCTCACAACGACGGCAGACTCTTGACCGACACCTTCACGCAGGAATCCAAACAGGAACTATTCAAGTCCATAACACGAAGCTACATAACTGAACTTAAAACCGACATACACAACTTATGGCAATAACAATCAATACACTGGTCGGGCTGATTGACTCCGAAGGTGAAATTCTAGTATCGGCATTTGCACCACAATCGACCTCTTTTAATGTGGACTTTGGGGCGGCTGTCTTTCCGGCAGTAACAATCGAAACAACCGTCGGAGGTGTGGTGTATTCCTTTACGCCTGTTTGTACTTTGACCGCAGGAAACGTAAAGAGCTATTTTCTTGACTGGGCTGGCATACTTCCATCCATTCTTGGAATGACACCTTTAACCGTAACGGTTACGGGGCTGTATGTTACAATGACATACGCTATCAAGATAGCAGGTTCAGCAACTACGGCAGGAGAAACGGTAAGACTTTGTTTTGCCACACCCGCCTTGGGATATGAAATCTACCCTTTGGCGCAGGACGGAACTACTCGACCGATTTATCACAACGGGAAAATAGGGTTTTACTTCGCAGGTTCATCAGGTGTAACGGCTATTACTCTGGGCGGTGTTGCAAAAAATTACACCCTTGTAACAGGATACAATATCATAACACTGGATGCAGCACACCTGATTAATGGAACAGCAACAACGGCGGACAATAATCTTGCAGCCCCTTTGGTTTACACACCACGCACAGGAACGGAAATCGCTTGGTTGGACAAAGATGGTAAGTGGATATTTTGGAAGTTTAGGAATTTAGGCACTGGGGTGGACTCGAAAGCTTCAAACGAAATCCCGATTTTCAATAGCAGGAACCTGACAGCAATAGCATTGTCCCGTAATATTTCAAGGGAAAACACTAAAACCCTACGATTGGATACCATCGCTGTAGATGCAATACACTACAAGCAACTGACTGAAATCATGTATTCGCCAATTGTCGTTTCCGATTACTTGGATTCAAACTTGGCGTACGAAGTTGCTTCATGTTCACAGTATGCAGCTAACGAAAAGCAGAATCTTTATTTTGAACTGACACTAAAAGCCCGTCAAAATGCCGTCACCTATTAGCATCATAGTTCAGTCAACGGGCATCCGCTTGGACGTTCTGCCAGATACCACGGTTGAAATGAATATGGGCGGCATATCTCTGTTGAATCTACAGGACAGGACGGCAACATATACCAACTCTTTTAAGCTGCCGAGAACACCAACAAACGAGCAACAGTTTGGTTTCGCCTCAAGCCCCACACGGTCGAACAAGGTATCATTGGCGGTCACAATATCGAAGGGCTTGTTTTCCCGTTCAGCGATTTTAAAGGTTGATTCGTTTGATACTGATTATTCGTGTACGGTTTCCTTTGGTGATTGTCTGGAATTAGTCACAGGCCAACATTACGAATATCTTTATCAGCATATCCCAATAATGTCCAATGTTGACGAGGTTACGTTTGTTCGTGGTATTCGTGATGTAACCTCTGGGCTTCCCGTATTCTTTCTTCACACAAGCCAAGATACGATGCCTATTGCAACATCGAAAACACGTAATCTATTTGTTCCTATATCTGATATGATAGACGCTATTGAAACAGCAACAGGGATTACAATTGGTGGAACTATTTTAACAGAAGCTGATTACCTGAGTTCATTCCTTTGCCTACCTAATTTTTGGGTAACACGAAGCGGAACTGTAGGACACTATACCTACACTTTGGACGGGACTGATAGCGGAAATCTAATTACAGACCTATTAAAAGAAATTGCATTGATATTCTTTTGTGATGTTGAATTTACACCTACATCCATCAATATAAACAAAGCAACATTAACAGGAACACCAACCGAAGCCGATGGGTTTACTTTTACAAAGTCCACCGTTTCAGGTTTGGCAGAATCAAACATTATTATGTACGATGTTGCCAAGACAATCCTTAATAAATATTGGGGGGCGGACACAATTACAGCGGACGGAACGGGGTTAAAAGAGGTTGTAAAATTAAAAACCTATATGCCTGCATCACTTGGCGGAGTTCTTTGGAATCCAATTATTTTAGGGACTGATTCGGACGCTACAAATAAAATTATCATAGGAACAAAACAATTAGTGCCTGATGATACGTTCATTATGTACAATGGGGTTTCGCATGACAGCACTTATGGAGTGGATGAAGATAATTACTCCTTTCAAATGTACGACTTGTCTGGTTATTACTCAACCCTGTTAGACCCTATATTCTTAGCCCCCGTCCTACTTGATGCTACATGCTATCTTGACCCGATTCAGGCCGAGAACATAATGACCTCCCGTCTGATACTTTCCCGTCAGCTACAAGGCTTATATTGGGTCGATTCAATGGCCTACGATTTAACCTCTGGACGCGTAAAAATGAAACTAATAAAATTACCGCAATGAACTATCTGGAATGGAATTTAGAATGTGAGCGATTGACCGAGGTCGCACGGGATAACGGTGTCAGGTTTGGCATACGCTCTGAACAATACGCTACGGCAATAAAAGCTATGAACGCTCACTTTCTTACACGCAAACAAAACTTACTCGAACGGTTCGTAATATCAATAATCAGATGGCAACAGAAAAAGAAGTCCTGTTAATCGACATCAAGGTAGAGGCAGGGAAAGCCTTACAGGATGCAACGGCTCAAAAGAAAGCTATCCAAGACCTGAAAATGGCCAATGCTGACTTGAATACCCAGAACAAAGAACTGTCCAAGGATGAGCTGACGAATGCGGCTGCAATTAAGGCGAACACTCAGGCAATAATTCTGAACGAAGCTCAGATTAAATCCCGTACCCTGCAACTGAATGCGGATATGCGTGTTCTACAGGACACCACCAAAGGAACGCACGAAGCTAATGGTGCGTATAAACTACTTAACGATCAGTACCGAACCACGAATCAACTCGCTAAAGATTTGGCGGTGGCTTATGGCTCGAACTCAAAGCAAGCTAAGGATGCGACCACCGCAGCCAAGAAGATGTCAGACCAGCTTAAGGAGGTTGATGACAGCGTAGGGCAGAATCAAAGGAACGTGGGAAATTATGGCGGGGCGCTGGGGAAAATGCAGGGCGTTATGGCAATGGTTCCTACCAGTGCAGCGGGAATGTCGGGAGGATTCACTTCTTTGCTTGCACCGATGAAGGCAGTACTGGTTCAGATGTGGGCAATGGTAGCAAATCCAATAGGGGCGGTTATCGCAGCGGTGGCCGTAGTTTTGGGTGGGTTGTATTTAGTGTTCAAAGACTTCAAACCGATAGTCGATAAGGTCGAGCAAGCTCTTGCGGCTGTTGCTGCCGTATTCGCTACTGTAAAGAATGTGATTATAGGACTATTGACAGGGCAAAAATCGCTCAAGGAATCAACCGAAGGACTGGGAAAATCAATGTCGGATGCCGCTAATGCTGCAATGGCTCTGAAAAAGGCACAACAGGAGTTGGAGGATTCTCAGGCAGGACTTGAAGAGCAAAACAAGCGGGATGAAACCCAAATACAAAAGCTAATGCTACAGGCGAGAAACAGAACTCTTGCGGAAAAAGATAGAATAGCACTTTTGGAAAAGGCACAAAAACTGAGTGATGATATTTATCAAAGAAGCAAAAAGCAAAACGATGAAGAGGTAAAGAATGCAGAAGAGGCTCTTAGAATTAAAATGAAACTTTCCGATTCTGAGATGAAGCAATTGAAATTACTTGGATCTAAATATGCGGAGAAAATGCAAGACGCACGTGGTGCAGCCAAAGAAGAAATAGCCACATTGCATGAAGCCCTTATGGGTAGGCAGGATATGATTCAGCAATGGGTTGCTATTCAAGAAAAGGCTCAGAACAGAATAGATCAAAACGCGGATGCTGCCGATGCTAAAGAGACTAATCGCCTTGAAAAAGTGCAGGCAGATAAAGAAAAAGCAGCCGAAAATTGGAAAGCCAAACGAGAAAAGGCGAAAGACGATGAGATTAAAAAGATGGAAACCCTTTTGCAAATTTCACAGGCCAAGGAGAAAGACATAACCGCAGCTGGTGCGCTCGCAACGTGGGAGTCCGAACGTGCTATCATCGAAAAGAAAGTGAAGTATAACAAGCTCACGGAAGAAGAAGCAACACTGGCACGGCTACAGGCTAATAACAAGTACAGGGATACAATCAATACAATAGCAAACACGGCACTTGAAAATGAAAAGAAACGCATTGATGACTTACTGGACTATGAACAATCGTACTACGATATAGAGGCTGAAATTTCAAAGGCAGCCTCTGAAAAGATGGTCAAACAGCGTGAGGAGGTTGCTAAGGTTGTGGCCGAAAATGAACGTGCCATCGCTGAAATGAACGGGGCTGCAATATTTGACTACCAAAAAGAACAGCTACGGTTAAAGATGGAGGAGGAGTTGAAAACAGAAGGTCTGACCGAGGAACAAAAGAAGTTGATCCGTGAACGGTACAGGCAGGAAGGTATTGCTATTGACGCTCTGAACACTCAGTCAAAACTTGACAACGCTTCTAAATTTGTTGGGGCACTGTCTGGGATATTCGACCAAGGAACCGTTGCAGCCAAAGGTATAGCTTCCGCACAGATAGCAATAGACGGTATCTCTGGGGCGTTCTCAGCCTACAAATCAATGGTGGCATCTGGACTACCCGCACCGTTTAATTTCATCGCTGGCGGCGTTGCTGCTGCTGGTGTAATTGCTTCGTCTGTTTCCTCTATCAGTAAGGTTTGGGCGGTAAAGAAAGACCAACGGGCGGTATCTTCAGGGGTTAATTCATCCGCTCCATCAATGTCCGTTCCTACGTCTGTTCCCTCAGGAACCCAGGGCGCAGGCCTTGTAAACCGAACCTCAACCACTACGGCAATAAGTCAGGCAGGCGGGGACGTTACAAGTCAGATAGCCAAGGGTGTCAGTCAGGCACTGCAGGCTAATCCAATACAGCCTACGTTAGTGCTTCAAGACGTGACCAAGGCGCAAGCACAACAGACGAAACTAAAGACTGATAATTCCTTATAGCGCATGGAACTTGAAAAATTTAGTAATCGATATGTCATACTTAACGCATAATTCAGCCGCAAGCTCGTATATAGTAGAGTCTATTAACGAGTTTTTGCGGGCGTTAAATTCAACAGACGCATTGAAGTAAGAAGAAAGACCGTCATCAATCCCTAGTATTTCAATCATTATTTTACGACCTAATAAAACCTTATGATTGACAGGCAACACCCCACGATGGATTATTCTTAAAACCGTGCTTTCGCTGACGTTCGGATAGTAATTAGACCGATACTCTTTAATGTTGTAAACCATAAGCCGAAAGGATTGAATTATATTATTCAAAGATAATACATTTCAAGGCTGTTAATAATAATTTTATACAAAAATTTCAATATGGCGCAAATAATTATCAAAGGAATCATAGGAACCGACTACACATACACCCAATTATTGACGGATTTCGCAGCTTGTGGTGTTGAAATGATTGATTTATACATAGATAGCCCAGGCGGTGACGTTCAACAGGGCAACGATATGGCCGATTTCATTCAATCCAAGGCTGAAAGGTTCTTATCGGTAAGCAATTCGGGGGACGTGGCATCAATCGCAGCCCCTATTTTTCTGGCTTTACCCTACGAAAAGCGGCTTTTCAACCCTGCTAAGGGTGTCGCACTGATCCATAACCCCTATTTACCGCCTGAATCAATGGCAGATATGGACACCACGGCTGACGGATTGGCACTGATTTCCAATATTATGCGCCAAGAAGAAGCCCAAATGTCCAAGTTTATGGCAAAACAGACAGGTACGGACGTGGATGTTATCGCTGAATTTATGAAAATCAATGAACCTCTGTCCGTTGACCAATTAAAAGCCATGCACTTTGCCCAGATAGTTGAATACAAGGCAGTAGCATTTTTCAAACCAAACCAAATAACAGAAAAAATGAACACAGAAGATGTAGAAAAAATTATCGACAAAAAGAATGACTCTTTGTTCGATAGAATTGTAGCTCGTTTCTTCCCGCCTAAAGCCGTTGCGCTGATGGTTACGGACGCAACAGGAGCAATGATCGAATTTCCCGATGTGCTGGAAGGTGGCGAACCCAAAGAAGGCGACACAGCCAAGTTGGACACAGGCGCACCCGTTCCCGATGGTGACGTAGTTATGGCAGACGGTAAGACTTTCACCTTCGCAGGTGGAAAGCTAACCAAGGTAACCGATGCAGTCGAAGAACCCGCCGTAAATGTAGGGGTCGAAGCCTTACAAGCCAAGATTGCCGAGCTCGAAGCACAACTGGCCGCCAAAGGTCAAGCAGAAATCGCACTCAGGGCGCAAATCAAATCGCAAATGATTGTGATTAACCCCGAAGAAAAAAAGGACAAAACCCCTGAAAAGAAAAGCCAGTGGGCTGAATTACGTGAAAAACTTAACTAAAAATAAATAAAAACTATGGCATCAATTTACGACCTTGGTTCATTGACGATTGAACCGCAAGAAGAAGCAAACGTCAGCGCGATTATCGCACCCATCCTGTACTCTGATTCGCAGGACTTTTTGAAGAAACACAACTTAGTAACGGGTATCGACAAGAAAACCCAAATCGTTCTGGCTGACGGAAACGGAAACTCGGGATGGATTGATTCCGGTTGTACTCCTCCTGAATCGGGCGGTATGGGTTTGGATTTCACTCAATTGTATTGGGACTTGAAAACTATTGGTGATTCTAAATCACATTGTCAGGCTGACGTAGATCAGAATTTCAAAATGATTGTGAAGAAATTCGCATCCGACCACACGAACCTCGAAGGCTCACCGGCTGTTATGCAGTACATTCTTGCCCGTCTGGTTACGTTCATCGAAGAAACCCGTGAACGCTTGGCTTACTTGGGTGACACCGCTGCCGTATTGGATACCAATGCAGGATACATCAAAACTGGTGTGGACATTCGTTTTTACAATTCGATTGATGGATGGTGGAAACAAATCTTTACCGCCGTAGGTGCAACAACCACGCCACGCTTCACCGTTCCCGCCAATGCTACGGCTACCAAGGCTTTGCAGTTGACACTTTCCGCCACCGCTGGTTACGATGCGCTGAAAGGAATGTGGGACAAATCCTCCGACTTGTTGAAGGCTGACCCGAAAGCATACTTTGAATTGACCCCCGCTTTGTACTGGAACTACAATACCTACCTTTCAACAGTACCTGCAACCAACGGAGGCTTTACGACCGCTATTGTTGATGGTATTCCAAAGATGGCATACATGGGCAAACCCATTTATTTGTCCGCTTTCGTGGGTAACAAGATTCTGTCCGATATGCAAATTCTGACAGGTGCTTCTCCTGTTGTTGCAACCTACAACCTGCCTAACCGTGGCATTTTCACCACTCCCGAAAATGTTCCTTTCGCCACGTTGTCCGACAGCGACATCAAGAAAATCGAATCGTTCTACTATCAGAAAGACCGTGTGAACATCATGCGTTACGCTTTTGATATGGACGTGAAGGTTCTTCGTCCTGCTTTGATTTCAGTAGCTTATTAATCATTTGGGGGTGGCTACGGCTGCCCCCTTATACTCAAAAACGATGAGCATAACACAAACGATAATTAACGCCTCCACTCCTTTTCCGAAAGGAATACAGCCTACGGCTTGGATTATTCCGTGGATTAATACCAACATTACATTTTCGGCTACGGCTAAAAATGAGATCACGAAATTAATTCCTGATCAGTTGTGGTATCCTACAATCACGGCCACCAAGTTTGGGCTGAATGCAGGTCACACGGCTGTTGTGTCGGAAACCAAACCTACGGCCTATAAGCACTCGTTTACGGCTATTAAGTCGCTGATGTCTGCTGCCGATCGCAAGGCTTTGGACGAGATGGACGCTATCATGGTAATCGTAAGGAAGAACCGTGGAGGATATGCTGTCTATGGGGCGCAAAATGGCCTTTGGAAGTCTTCTCAGGCTCAGATGGCAAACGATAACGCCGCAATGGTAACAGCGACCTATGAAAGCCGTACAGACATGGAGGAGGAATACGAGGAATACACCATCAATTTTGGCACAGGCCAAACGGATGACATTGTAGAATTGATGTTATCGGTTCGTGAAGCCGTTGGAGAAGATCCTGGGATTATATCCTTTAATACCACAAGCGGATTTTTGATAAGCGATCTTAACGGTAAGGTTGTAACTATCGCAGGCATTGATGTTATTGATTATCATTTCGTGGCATCAGCCCTTATTTTAGATGTAGCAAACTTCAGTGGAACAATTTATATATTCCCCCTCACAGGACAAGATATATCATATGTACCTCAATAAAAATTAAAACAATATGGCAAACTTACTAACCGCATCCATCGCCAATACGACACGACCTGTTAAGGGTTTGAAACCGAAAGCATGGATTTTCAACAAAATGGACAATCATGCCCTGACTTTTACCGGCAATAAAATTATCAACCTGGTCAAAGGTTCTGGCAAAACTTCATACAACATTGAAGGATTCAAAGATTTCATGAACGCTGGCTCTTCGGCAGTTATTGCTGAAAACTTTCCAACAGGATACAAGCATACTTTCAGTGTAGATACGTTCTCTGCTACGGCTGCTGAACGTGCAAACATCGACCTGGCTGATGATGTATTTGTAGTTGTCGAAGTGAACGGCTCGCAGACAGAAGGTTGTTTTCTGGCTTATGGAGTGAACAACGGACTCTGGAAATCGGCTCAGACTCAGATGGCCAACGACAACAATGCAGTTACAAAAGTTACTTTCGAAAGTCGTGCAGGGATGGAAGAAGTTTACAGCGTTTATCCGTTGTGGCTGACTTCCTACGCTATCACTTTGGCTCTTTTGGTAGCAACTGAATCGTGACCTTAGAGGAAACATTACTCTCGCCTGACAAGGACATACTCAAGTCAGGCGAGATGATAATGACAATCGTTCGAGAATGGTCCAGACTTACGGGACAACAGCCCGATGCCTGCGACTGCAAATTCAAGTCTTATTTATCGTATGTTCGAGAGGACTACAAAAACCGAAACACGATGCACAACGATGTATATTACAATGGTCAGTATTACGACCGTACAATGTCTGAAGAAAAGAAAGCTGAAATTCTGAAAACCGATGAACGTCTGTACATTCGTTTGTTCGGCTCTATTCCTGTTGTCGAAAAATCAATAGCAGAAGTTAAAAAACCTGTGCAAAATGCAAAAAAATGAAGCTCGAACTCAGCCAGCTTCCGCCACGAAATGAGGTTAAGAAAGACCCCCAGAAAGGCATCTTTAACAACGGCTCAGATAACGCCTACCCTCAACGCATTGAGCGCATAATCAACTCGTCCGTTACGGCTAAGACTTCGGTCGAAATGCTACGGAAGTTTATTATCGGGGACGGATTCGAAGATACTGCGTTAAATTCCATTGTCGTTTACTCTGATTTCATGGGCAAAACGACCCTTTACAAACTACTTTCCCAGATAGCCGACCCAATTTCCAAGCACAAAGGGGCTTTTTTAGAGATTCAATGGACTGGAAACGCTCAAATTTCAGCCGTAAAACATCTACCCTACCGTTATGGACGCTTTGGCAAGGCTGATTCTTTAGGATATTCAGGCAAAGTGCACGTTTGCGATGAGTGGGAAGGCTCAAAAATAGGCTATAAACCAAAGAACGTGAAGGTTTTGGACGTTTACAACCCTATTAAAGAGGTTGTTTTAGACCAATTTAAGCAGGAAAACTGGACGGGTCAGGTCGCTTTCATGCGTTTGGATGATGAATACGTCTATCCGTTGTCGTTTATTGACCCCGTAATTGAGGATGCAGACACCGAAAGTCAGATTTCGAGCTTTAAAAATGGCGAATTACGGACGGGATTCTTTGCCAAGTACATACTTTTCCACACAGAATACACAGACAAGGCAGACGAGGACGCTTTTAAATCCGTTCTGAAGAAATTCCAAGGCGGTGAACATCAAGGCTCAATACTTTTAGCTGATGCACAGTTTGATAGTGAAGGTAAGTTTATCGCATCCTCTACGTTCGACCTGAAAAAGATTGAACAGAACATCGACGATAAGATTTTCGAGAGTTACGAACAATCGGTGGCGAACAATATTAGAAAGGCTGTTTGTGCTATTCCTAAAATTCTGATTGACTCGTCAGATAATACCATGTTCGGAACGTCTGGGGCAGCTTTTACAGAAGCGTTTAATTTCTTCAACACCCAAACCTCTGACATTCGTTCAGCAATTTCTCAGTGGCTGAAAGACATATTTTCCCATTCTGATAATGAAGTTTTAAGGAACGCTAATTTTAACATTAAACAAAAATCCTATGGCACTGTGGACGTTAGCGGACCAGCAGCGAATCAAACCGCTGGACAAAAATAATACGGGCGTTTTCGAGCAATTGCAAAGAGAGGTCGAAGCTACGGACGTGGTTCGGTATGTGGGCAGTTACTTCTACCAGGAATTACGCAGGAATCCGACCGCCTACGCCACTTTAATGGCTGGGGGTACTTATACAGCCTCTGATGGTTATGAGTACGCCTTTGACGGATTAAAGTACGTCCTGTGCTATCTACTGTATGCACGGTACATTCGTTCCTCTTTCGCAAAGGATACCCCTTCAGGTTTTGTTACTCACACGGGCGAAGGCTTCCAACGTATTTCATCAGCAGAGATCAATAACATGGTCAATCAATGTTTGGCCGATGCAGGGCAACTTTGGGATGACTGCAAAGGGTATCTGACAATGCAGAATTTGATTTATTTTCCACAAAAAACCTACAATAAAATCGGATGGCTATGAGCATACTAAAAACAGTTATTCAAGGCGATAGCCTTACAATCGGTTTCCGACCTAACACAGAGTACGACCAAAGCCACTTGCAACATTTCTATGTCTATCTAGGCACGGAACTTTTGGTCTCAACTTTGGTAGGTGGGATTATTCGTGTTGAAATGTCGTCCGTTCTAACGGCAAGATATTACGGTATGCAGAAATTGTATCTATCTATTGATGATTCAAGTTTCGGCATACGGAAAACCCTGATTGGTGAACTTAATTTCATTGAATCCGATGGTACGTTTAATGATACGTCTGTAAATACGGGTTACTCTCTGATTATTGGGGTTACAATCACACTGCTTGCGACCACTACCGACCCGCTGCTGCTCGAAGCCGTTAAAGGTCTTTCTGCTTATGAAATCGCTGTTGAATACGGATATACGGGCACTGAAGCACAATGGAACGCAGCCGTTAATACCGCAAAGGTGGCCGCCGAGCTTGCCGCTACGAATGCGGGGGTGTCGGAAGGTAACGCATTGATCTACAAAAACGCTGCAAAGGTTTCGCAAGACGCCGCCAATGTATCAGAAACGAACAGTAAAACATCAGAGACTAATGCAGGAATAAGTGAAACAAACGCACATAATCATGACATAAGTGCGGGAACGCATGAAACGAATGCTGGGCTAAGTGCCGCAGCCGCCTTGCAATCCAAAAATTATGCCTCTGGTTATGCAGATGCAGCAAGTGCCGACCGTGTTTTAGCACAAACTGCCAAGACGGGATCTGAAACGGCACAAGGTTTGTCGGAGTCAGCCCGTGACCTTTCCATCGCGGCAAAAGATTTAAGCATTGCCGCACAAGGACTTTCCGAGGATGCCCGTGATGATTCACAGGCAGCCCGTGACGCTTCGATAGCCGCAAAAAATCTTTCTGTTACAGCCCAAGGATTAAGTGAGGCCGCACGGGATTTGAGCATCACAGCAAAGAACGATTCAGTCATTGCCAAAAATGCTTCTGTTGTTGCTCAAGGACTTTCAGAGGCTGCACGGGATTTGTCCGTTGCGGCTAAGAACTTTGCATCAGGATATGCCGATGCAGCCTTAGCAAGTGCAGGCGTTTCACAGGCACAGGCCGTAATTGCAACTACGCAGGCAGGCATCGCAACCACCAAGGCGGGACAGGTCACGCAGGATAAGAATTACACAAGCGGTTATAAAGATGATGCTTTGCAGGCTAAGACGGATGCACAGGCGGCCGAAGCGCAAACATTGCTTTACCGTAATGCAGCCGCGGCGATAACCCTTGCACCCCTTTTTAATATTAATAGATACTTTCCTAATTTAGTCCATTTATATTATGGTGACACAACAGAAGCCGTAAGACGTGCCGCATCTGCAATTACATTCACAGGAACAACTTACTACGTGAATGCAAGCAAAGCCGACGATACAGGTAACGGATTAACCCCCGAAACGGCTAAGAAGACAATAACAGCCGCATACGCTTTGGCAACAAACGGTTGTGTTCTCCAACTTGCTGATGGCTCGTATAATATGGCAAGCGAAACAGGTGGGTATTGGCTTGTCAATACACATTCAAAAGGCGTTTTGGTACGCGGAAATGTCGCAGACAGGACAGCAGTAACCATCACTAAGAATTCAGCAGGTTATGGCGCAAGACTAAGGGATTGCGGAAGTATGCGATTTGAATACATCACATTCGCGGCCTATCTGACCAATA
>Ga0302212_1000439_pt1 | contig 17216 bp, 8 predicted proteins | sample II_Fen_N1_1_FD_200235 | JGI IMG/M metagenome (GOLD analysis project Ga0302212, IMG submission 200235) | Peat permafrost microbial communities from Stordalen Mire near Abisko, Sweden - II_Fen_N1_2 | ecosystem: Environmental > Terrestrial > Soil > Wetlands > Permafrost | place: Sweden: Abisko...
CCTGTGCATGCGCGCTGAGCGAGAGCAGTGCCACCAGCAGGGTGGACAACAGGGCGGCGCTGGCATGGCTTTTTTTGTCGAATGGATGCATGACGGGCTTTCTTGGGGGTGGAAGTCATTGGCCGGGGCGGGCGGTGTAATACTCGCCGTTTTCATTCTATCTACGCTTAAAACGCCGCACCCCTCACGCCATGAAGAACCACCCCGCTTCCGGGCAGGCCAGCCCGCTGCCCGCTAGTTTTAGCAGTTTTGATGAATCAACGCTGCCGACCAGCGTGAGTCCGGCAGGCGCTGCGTTGGCGCGCGCCAGCATGTTTGACGCCTGCCATGTCGGCGTGGTGCTGCGCGCCGTGCTGTTTGTGCAGACGGTGGCCGGGGTGGTGGCGATGTTTGGGGCGGGCGGGTTTTTTGATTGGCTGATGCGCTTTGCGTTGCTGACCGGCGGCGTGTTGCCCGCGACGCTGGTCTGGCTGATTGCGGTGTGCGCGCTCAAGCGCCCGCTGAACCGGCTGGCGCTTTGGGGGCAGTGGCTGGCGGGCACGCTGATCGGCGCTGCCGCTGGGCTGTATGGCTGCGCCATGCTGGCCCTGATGGGGCAGCAGTCCGCACCGTGGGCCAGCGCGGCGGCGGGCGCGCTGCTGTCGGCGATGGTGCTGGCCGGACTGTTCTGGCGCGCCAAGGCGCTCACGCCCGCCGCCACGACGGCGCGGCTGGCTGAACTGCAGTCGCGCATCCGGCCCCATTTTTTATTCAACACGCTCAACAGTGCGATTGCGCTGGTGCGCGCCGAACCGGCCCAAGCCGAGGCGGTGCTCGAAGACCTGAGCGAGCTGTTTCGCAGCGCGCTGGCCGATCCAGCCGAGTCGGTCACGCTGGGCCAGGAAATTGCGCTGGCCCAGCGCTACCTGGCGATTGAAAAAATCCGCTTTGGCGAGCGACTCCAGGTGCAGTGGAGCCTGGACGCCAGCGCCGATCTGGCCCGGCTGCCGCCGCTGCTGCTGCAGCCGCTGGTGGAAAACGCCGTGTTGCACGGCGTCGAGCCCAGCGCCAGCGGCGCGCAAATCAAGATTTCGACGCTCAGGCGCGGCAGCACGGTGCTGATCAAAGTGACCAATTCGGTGCCGGGCGGGCCGGGCCGGGCCGGGCACGGGCTGGCGCTGACCAATGTGCGCGAGCGCCTTTTTTTGCTGCATGATGTACAGGCCCGGTTCCGGGCGGTGTTTGAAAACGGCTTATTTCAGGTCAGGCTGGAGATTCCCGCGTGAAGCAACTCAATATTTTGGTGGTCGATGACGAGGCGCTGGCCAGATCGCGCCTGCGCACGCTGCTGGGCGACTGCAAGGCGCCCGCCGCGCAGGTCGGCGCCGAGGCGGGCGACGCCGTGCAGGCGATGCAGGCGCTGCAGCGTCAGACGTTTGACGCGGTGCTGCTGGACATCCACATGCCCGGCGCCGACGGCCTGACGCTGGCACGCCATATCGCCGCCTTGCCGTGCCCGCCCGCCGTGGTGTTTGTCACGGCCTACGCCGAGCACGCGGTGCAGGCGTTTGAACTGGAAGCGGTCGATTATTTGACCAAGCCGGTGCGGCTGCAGCGGCTGGAGCAGGCGCTGCAAAAGGTCGAGCGTTTCATTCTGGCCCGGCCCGCGCTGCAGGCGCCGAGGGTGGAAGACACCGTGCTGATTCAGGACCGGGGCCGCACCGAGCGCGTGCCGCTGGCCGAGGTGCTGTATTTCAAAGCCGAGCTGAAATACATCACCGTGCGAACGACGCGGCGCAGCTACATTCTGGACGGCTCGCTGGGCGAGCTGGACGCGCTGTATGGCGGGCGCTTTCTGCGCATTCACCGCAACGCCTTGATTGCCCGGCACGCGGTGCGCGCGCTGGAAAGGCATTTCGACCCAGAGGAGGGCGAAGGCTGGGCGGTGCGCCTGCACGGTTTGGATGAGCTGCTGGCGGTGTCGCGCCGCCAACTCAGTGCGGTGCGCGAGGCGATTGCGGGCTGAGTGTTTCTTGGTCGGGTGGCGGGGCGTCGCCCTGCACCAGCAGCACGGCGTGCGCTGGCAGGCTGTCCAGTTGCACCCACTCGCCCCAGGCCAGCAGCCGGTCGGCGCGGGGCGGGGGCGTTGAGGCTTCCCGCTGCCAGCGCAGCGCCAGTTCGTGGTCCTGCAGCTTCAGGCGGATTTCCACGCCCGGCCAGTGGGCCGGCAGGCGCGGCGACAGCGACACGCGCCCCGGTTGCACCGCCAGGCCGAGCAGCGTTTCCAGCGCCGCCCGGTACAGCCAGGCCGCCGAGCCGGTGTACCAGCTCCAGCCGCCCCGGCCCACATAGGGCGCGGCGCCGTATACATCGCCTGCCATCACATAAGGCTCCAGTTCGTAGGCCGGGCCGCGCTCCGGGTGTCTGCTGCGGTGCGCCGGGCTCAGGTATTCAAAGCTGCGCCAGGCGCCTTCGACATCGCCGGTCAGCGCCTGTGCCATCAGCGCCCAGACGCCCGCGTGTGAATACTGGCCGCCGTTTTCGCGCACGCCCGGCGGGTAGGCTTGGATGTAGCCGGGGTTGTTCGCCGAATGCTGAAACGGCGGGTCCAGCAGTTTGAGCAGCCCGGCCTTGTCGTCGATCAGCTGGCGCTGCATCGCCTGCATTGCGGGTACCGTGAAGGCGGGCGTCGAGGCGCCCGAGAGCACCGACCAAGCCTGCGCGATCAGGTCAATGCGGCCTTCGTCGTTGGCGCTGGCGCCCAGCGGCGCGCCGTTGTCGAAAAAGGCGCGGCGAAACCACGCGCCGTCCCAGCCTGCGTCGTGCAGCGCGGCGATCCAGCCTTGGCGCGCTTCAAGCCAGTGCTGGGCACGCGCCTGATCGCCGCGCTGGAGTGCCACCGGCAAGAATTGCTCAACGACGCTGCACAAAAACCAGCCCAGCCAGACCGATTCGCCGCGCCCCTCGTGGCCGACGCGGTTCATGCCGTCGTTCCAGTCGCCGGTGCCCATCAGCGGCAGGCCGTGTGCGCCGACGGCCAAGCTGCGCTCGATGGTGCGGGCGCAGTGTTCATAAACGCTGGCCGATTTGCTGCTGATTTGCGGCGTGTAGTAGGCGTCTTCGGCGCCTTCGGGCACCGGCGGGCCGTCGAGGAATGCGACGCTTTCATCGAGCAGGGCGGTGTCGCCGGTGAGCTTCAAATAATGCGCGCAGGCGTAAGGCAGCCAGAGCAAATCGTCGGAAAAGTGCGTGCGTACGCCTTCGCCGCCGGGCGCGTGCCACCAGTGCTGCACATCGCCCTCGGGGAACTGGCGCGAGGCGTTGAGCACGATTTGCTCGCGCAGCCGGTCTGGGTCGGCCAGCGCCAGCGCCATCGCGTCTTGCAGTTGGTCGCGAAAGCCAAACGCGCCGCCCGCTTGGTAAAAACCGGCCTTGGACCACAGCCGCGAGACCACCGTCTGGTACAGCAGCCAGTGGTTGACCAGCGCGTCGAAGGCCGCGTCCGGGGTGCTGACCTGCACCCGGCCCAGCACGCGGGACCAGTTGTTCTTCACGTCGTCCAGGACTTGGTCGGTGTCGCGCTGGCGCCAGCGCGCCAGCATTTCCACGGCTTCATCGGGGCTGTCGGCGTGGCCGAGCAGAAAGCTCACCGCCAGCGTGTCGTCGCCGCTGATGCTGAACTCGTTGCTCAGGGCGGCGCAGGGGTCCAGTCCGTTGCCGCTGCGCTGGCTCAGGTTGGCGGGCAGCACCAAGCGTCCGAGCCGGTCGAAAAACTCGCCCCGGTCGCAGGTCCAGGATGCCTGCGTGCCCGCCCCAGTCAGCGCCAGAAACACCGTGGCATCGCCATAGCCGTCGCGGCTTTCGAGCTGGCGCGCCAGCACGGCGGCGTTCAGTGGGTCTTTCCAGGTCTGCAGTGTGCGGCGGCGCCCGCGCGCATCGCCCATTTGCCATTCGACCATCGCCACAGTGCGCAAGCGCCTGCGTGCGCCGCTGTCGAGCTTGACGCGAACCTGCACGACTTTGACGGCCTCGTTCAGATCGGCGAAAAAAGTCGTTTCAATGAGCAGGCCGCCTTGTCGGCCCTCGAACACGCTGTAGCCCTGGCCGTGGCGCACGCGCCAGCGGCTGCGCCCGACCACGGGCAGCGACGGCACCAGCGGATAGACCTGGCCGCTGTCCAGATCCTGCAGCAGCCAGTGCTCAAACGGCGGGTCGCGCACCGGGTCGTTGGACCAAGGCGTGAGTTGGTGCAGGCGGCTGTTGCCCGCCCAGGTCAAGCCGCTGCCGGTCTCGGACAGCTGAAAGCCGAAGTCTGGGTTGGCAATGACGTTGACCCAGGGCCGGGGCGCGGCCTGGCCGCTGCGCAGCTCAAACTGGAATTCGCCGTTGTCGGGGTCAAAGTGGCCGACCGGCGCTGGTCCGTTTAGCTGGCCGGCGGCGGGTGGTGCGCGCTCCAGCAACACGGCAAGAGGCGTTGCCGGGCTTGGTGGCGTGGCTTTTTTGGTGCGTAGCGCGGCGACTTGCATTTCCAGCGTTCGGCCATCGGCGGTCAGCACGACGCGGGCCAGTCCGGCCAGCGCGGCTTTTTCGCTGGTGGCGGTTTCCTGGCTGCGCAGCAGGTAAAAGCCCGAGGACAGCGCGGCGTTGTCGGTGCTCGGAAAGCTGTGCTGCACCGTCTGCATCAGCCGGTCGCGCAGCGCCAGAATGTCGCGCTGCAGCGGCATCAGGTAGGAGTTGGGTTCGCTGTTGAGCACGACCATGTCAACCGCCAGACCGCCAAAAGTCCACCACGGCTGGGCGCGCAGCAGCGCGTGGACCAGTGGCAGGCCGCTGGGCGCGTGGATGCGCACTAGCACGATGGGTTTGTCGCCGGAAATACCAAAGCGCCAGAGCTGGCGCTGGTCCAGCAGGCTGTCCGACAGGTGCCCGGCTTGGGGCCGAGGCACGCTGTACATCAGCGCGGTGGTCAGATCTTGCAGTGCCAGGTGTTCGGCTGGGGTCAGCGCCAAGTCGCGCAGGCGCACCTGCGCCAGCGTGGCGGCCATGCGGGCGGCGCGCTCGATGTGCATGGGCTGCAGGTATTTGTCGATGCGCCCGGCCAGTTCCTCGGCGGTCGGTGCCGCTGTGGTGGCAAAACTCAGCCGGGCCACGGCGCCGGGCGCCAGGCGCAGCGTCACGCGCAGGCTGGCGACCGGGTCTAGGCCGTTGATGGGCTGACCGGCTGCATCCATCGGCTGGTCGCGCAGCGCGGGTTGGTGTACGGGCTGCTGGCGTCCGGCGAAGACCCGCCGGTCGGCCATGCAGTCCACGGTCAGCAGGTCGGCATCGGCCTCGGCCAGAAAATGCGCCACGGCCATCGGCGGGTCGCCTTGCAGGCGCGGGCGGCGCGTCAGCATCAGGGCGCGCCACTGCGGCTCCCAGCGGGTCTGGATGAACAGGTTGGAAAACGCCGGGTGGGCTTGGTCGGCGCGCGGGTCGGCCAGCACGGCTTCAAAGCACGACACCAGCGTCAGCGTCTGCTCGGTGCGGCTGGTGTTGTGCAGCAACACGGTGCGCAGTTCGGTGTCGTCTTCGGGGCTGACCAGCACGGTGATGCTGGCGCTTAAGCCATCGCCTTGGGCCTCGAACTGCACCCGGTCGGCCATGAAGCGCGCCTGGTAGCGCCACAGCAGCCCCGGCGCTGGCTGGGCGGTCAGCGAGACGACGGCGTTTTCGTCAGTGCGGCGCAGGTAGAAAAAGCTGCCGTAGCCGTCGCGCAGCAGGTCGTCGCGCCAGCGGCTGATGTGGTTGCCTTGCCAGCGGCTCACGCCCGCGCCGTTGGCACGCAGCGCCACGCTGTAGCGCCCGTTGGACAGCAGGTGCGTGGGCTGGCTGGCGTTGCTGAGCGGATCGACTTCGCGCGACTGGAACACCGGCGCGCTGCGCTGACCATCGGGCTCGGTGGGCAGGCGCGGGCGGGGGCTTTTGATGACCTGGCGCGGGGTGCGCTCGTGCAGCAGCGCTTCATGCGCGGCCACCTGGGGCTCGGCGCAAAACCAGCGCCGGGGCGCATCGGCGCAGAGCACGTTGCACAGCGCGGCCAGCGCCATGCCTTGGTGGTGCGCCATGAAGGCTTGCACGGTGCTGAAAGCCTGTTTTTCCGGCTGGCGCGAGACGGTGAAGTCCAGCGCCTCGAACATGCCCAGCTCGCCGCGTGCGCCTAGGCGCTCCAGACGTTTGAGGTTGGCCAGCGCCGCTCTAGGCTCGAACAGGCTGGCCAGAAAGGTCGCGTAGGGCGCTACCACCCGGTCAGCCGGGGGCGTCCGCCGCAGCGACAGGCAGGGCACACCAAACGGCGAATACTGGTAGGCCAGCGAATGGTCTTGCGCAAAATAGGCCGACTCGGACACGCCCCAAGGCAGGCGCTGCTGCAGGCCGAACGCCCGGTGCGCGGCCACCGCCGTGCGGGCTGCCGTGTGCAGCAGGCCGTTGTTGGGCTCGTGCATCAGCAGCGAGGGCATCAGGTACTCAAACATCGAGCCTGACCACGATTTGAGCCCCGGCGCCCCGTCAATCGACAGAAAGGGGCGGCCCAGCGCGCTCCAGTGGCGGCGCGGCACGTCGCCTTTGGCAATGGCCAGAAAGCTGGTCAGGCGCGACTCGGAAGCCAGCAGGTCGTAATAACTCGCGTCCAGCACTAGGTCTTCGACCCGCAGGCCGATGTGAAACAGCCGCCGCTTGGCGTCGTACAGGCAGCGGAAATTCATCGCGGCGTGCAGCGCCTGACAGCGTCCGGCCAGACGCTGCAGCGCGGCTTGGGCGATGGGGCCATCGGCGCCGTTTTGCGCCAGCGCGATGCAGGCTTGGGCCACGGCCAGCAGCAGGCCAGCCAGGTTGCCGCTGTCCACCGCCGAGACATAGGCCGGTTGCAGCACTTCCAGTGTGCGGGTGTCGTACCAGTTGAGCAGATGGCCGTGGTGCTTGGGCAGTTTTTCGATGCTGTCGAGCGAGGCTTCGAGCCGCCGCACCAGCTCGCCGGTGCTGATCCAGCCGAACTCGCGGGCGCAGCACACGGCCAGCAGGTACAGGCCGATGTTGGTCGGCGAGGTGCGGTGCGCCACGGTGGGCTCGGGCACGAGCTGTAGGTTGTCCGGCGGCAGGTGGTTATCTTCGGGGCCGACGCAGCGTTCAAAAAAGCGCCAGGTGTCGCGCGCCAGCGCCTCTAGGTAGCGTTTGTCTTTGCTGCGCAGTTCCCAGTCGGTGCGGCGCAGGCAGGGCAGGCTGGCCCACCAAGCGGGCAGCGGTGAAGCGGCCCAGAGGACGAACAGCAGCAGCCCCGCCCACGGGTGAACGGCCCAGGGCACGGCCATCAGCAGCGCCGCGCACAGCAGCGAGGCGCTGGCATGCTGACGCACGAACACGGCCAGCGTGTTGCGCGAAGCGGCCTGCGCCTGCGCGGCGGTGGTCCACTCCAGCAACTGGCGCCGACTGATCGCCAGGCGCCAGACCGTGCGCACGGCTGCATCCAGCAGCAGCAGGGTTTGTGCCGGGATTTGGCTGAACTGCCAAGCCGCACCGGCCAGGGTGCGCAGCAACTCGTGCCGCCCGACCCGAAAAAAGTGACGCCAGGCGATGCCTTGGCGCGTCGGCACCAGACCGGCAACGGCGCCCAGCAGCGGCCCAGCCAGCAGCGCAGACGCAGCGGCCAGCAGCGCCAGCCCCAGCGGCAACGCGCCGGTGAAAATCACCCAGACCAGCAGCGCAAAGGTGGCGGGCAGCACCAGCGAGCGGCGCAGGTTGTCGGCCATTTTCAACAGGCTCAGCGCGTCCAGGCCGTAGTGCCGGGCGCGTGCCATCAGCGGCAGCAACTGCCAGTCGCCCCGACTCCAGCGGTGCAGGCGCGAGGCGGCGGTGCCGGCGTGGTGCGGCGCCTCTTCGATCAGCACGACATCGCTGACAAAGCCGCAGCGCGCCATGCTGCCTTCGAGCAGGTCGTGGCTGAGCACGGCTTCGGACGGCAGCCGGGCATTGAGCACCGCATGCACCGCCTGCACGTTGAGCAGCCCCTTGCCGCTGAAGCTGCCGCTGCCAAACAGATCTTGATAGACATCGGAGACGCCGCTGCTGTACGGATCAATGCCGCATTGACCGGCAAACAGCCGGTGGTAGGGCGTGTCCTGCGCCGGGCCGGGCAGCGGCGTGACGACGCGCGGCTGCAAGATGCCGTAGCCGCTGACGACGCGGCGCTGCACCGGATCAATCTGGGGCGCATTCATCGGATGGGCGGCGATGGCCACCAGTTCGCGCAGCGCGCCGGGCGGCAGGCCGGTGTCGCTGTCAAGCGTGACGACATAGCGCACGCCAGGGGCCAGTTGCAGGCCGGGCGCCAGCGGGATGAAGCCTTTCAAGTCGCCGCTGATCAGGGCGCGCAGCAGTTGTTCGAGCTTGCCGCGCTTGCGCTCCCAGCCCAGCCAGCGTTGCTGGGTTTGGCACCAGCTTCTGGGCCGGTGCAGCAGCAAAAAGCGCGGCGGCGACTCAGGCGCGGACGGATAACGGGCGTTGAGCACCGCCAACTGGGCCAGCGCCTCGCGCAGCAACGGGGTGTCGCCGGGCTGGCTGGCGTGCGGCGCATCGACCCAGTCGGTGAGCAGGGCGAACTGCGCTTGGTCTTCGCGGTTGGCCAGCCAGTGGTATTCGAGCTTTTGCAGCAGTTCGCGGGTCGAGTCCGCCGAGGTCAGCAAGGTCGGCATGACGACCAGCACCCGGTGCTCTGCAGGAATACCGCCGGGAAAATCGAGCCGCGACAGCGGATGGATTTTCAGCGACTCGGCCAGCAGCCGATGCACGAAGGCGGCGACGGCCTCGAACACCGGCCCGGCCAGCAGCAGCAAGGCGGCCACGCTTTGCCAGCGTTGCAAGTCCGCATGGCGCGCTGCCAGCACCAGCATCAGCAGGGTGCCCAGCACCACGGCGCCGGTGTACAGCGGCAGGCGCCAGCGCCGATGGCGGTAGCGTTGCAGGGTTTTTTGCGCGGCAATGCCCAGCGCCTCTTCGAGCTGGGGACGGCCGGGGCCGATCAGGTAAAAGCCCGCCGTGCGCTGGGGCGCCGTGGCGGGCAGGCTGGCGGGGACGGCTTGCGCGGCGGTCACGACCGCCTCGGCCACCTGGCGCTCTGCCTTGCGGTTTTGCCGGGCCAGCCGCTCCATCGCTTGGGTGATGTGCTGGCGCGTCAGCTCGCTTTCCTGGCGAAAGCTGGGCAACTGGCGCAGCACTTGCAGGCAGTGGCTGACCGGCTCGATCAGCTCAACCCAGTCCACCTGGCCAATCAGGCGCAGCGTGGTGATGATGTTGCCGATGGTCAGGTTGGCAGCCACTTGGGCATTCTGGCTTTCGAGCATCAGCGCATGGCCGTCCGGGCAGTGCTGCTCGGTCCACAGCGCCAGTGCCGACGCAGGCGCGCTGGCGCCCAGTTCGGTCGGCATGCGCTGCCACAACTGGGTCAGGTAGTTGCGCTGCAGGCCGTGCCGGGTCATCAGCGCATAGACGGCGTCCAAGTCAGCCGGGCTGAACGCCTGCACACTGTCCCAGATCGCATGGGCAACTTCGCGGGCCACTTTGCCCAAAGCAATCTCGTCGGCCATGCGGCGCAGGTTTTCCAGCAGCACGACGCGCAGCGTGGTCGGCAAGGCCCACAGCTCGCTCAGGCGCAACTCGCTGCAGCTCTGGTAAGCGTTGAGAAAAGCGGTGAATATCTCCGGGTTCAGCGCGCTGTCGGTGTGCGCCACGTAGGCCCAAGCAATGCCATAGACGCGCGGCAAGCCCTGCAGCGGCGCCCGCGCCAGTTTGGGCAGGCTGGCGTAATAGCGGCGCGGCACGCCCTCGCGGATTTGCTGCAACTGGGCTTCGACCAGCGGAAAGTTGTCCAGCAGCCACTCGGCGGCAGGCGTGACGTAATGACCGCACAGCGAGATTAGCGCGATGTAATCGTAGGCTTGGCGCAGCGCGGCCAGATTTTCTTGGACGCGGGGAAAAAACGGCGCGTGGTGGCGTGATTCGGTATCGGTTTCGATCTCCTGGGCTTCGGCCAGACTGCAGCCGTGCTCTTCAAAGCGTTGCAGGCCAAACAGCTCGGCACGCACCGGCGGCGCCGCCTCGCAGGGATTGGCAAGAAGAATTTTTCGGGCGTGAGGGCTGAGCGTGACCAGCTGAGCAACAAGGGCTGCATTCAGTGTTTGCATCAGGCGATGCGCAGCAGGCCCAGCGCCAAGATGACCAGGCTGCTGCACAGGACGCACAAGGCGCCGGTCGTGACCAAGCGCGGCGCCGTCAGGGATTGAAGAGTTTCAAGGCCAGCCTGTAGCGTGAAAAACCGGCCCCGCGAACGCTGGCAGGCCGTCATGTGAGAAGCCAGGGCCACAAAGTCGCTGGAAACGAAAGCGTCGTTCCGCGTGAGCAGGCGCGCAGCCCGGGCAGTGGATGGATTCATGATTTTTCTCCTGGAAGCACATGAATCGATCCTAAAAGCCAGCCCGCCTCGGCGCTATGGGAGGGCGCCTAGCGGCCTGTAGTCACCTGCCGATAAGGTCTGTCAGCCGGTGTTGCGCAGCCCGGCGGCAATGCCGTTGATGGAGATGTGAATGCCGGTCTGCACGCGCTCGTTGGTCTGGCCTGCGCGGTAGCGGCGCACCAGCTCAACTTGCAAGTGGTGCAGCGGGTCAATGTACGGAAAGCGGTGGCGAATCGAGCGTTGCAGCGCCGTGTTGCCGGTCAGGCGCTGCTTTTCGCGGGTGATCAGCGTCAGCGCCTGGGCGGTGCGGTGCCATTCGTTTTCAATGGCGCTGAAGATGCTTTTGCGCAGCTTGGCGTCGTCCACCAGCCCGGCGTAGCGCGAGGCCAGCGCCAGATCGCTCTTGGCCATCACCATGTCCATGTTGCTCAGCAGGGTGCTGAAAAACGGCCATTGGCGGTACATTTTTTGCAGCAGCGCCAGATTGGTTTTGCGGCTCTCGGGCGTGCCGCCCTGATCGAGAAACTGCTCGATGGCCGAGCCAAAGCCGTACCAGCCCGGCAGCGTCAGGCGGCACTGGCCCCAGCTGAAACCCCAGGGAATGGCGCGTAAATCTTCAATGCGTTGCGACGGCTTGCGCGAGGCTGGGCGCGAGCCGATGTTGAGTTCGGCAATCTCGCGCAGCGGCGTGGCGCTGAAAAAATACTCGGTGAAACCGGGGGTTTCATACACCAGCGCCCGGTAAGCGCCCATGCTGGCCTGCGAGAGCTGGGCCGCCGTCTGCAAAAAGGCGGCGGTGGCGGGCTTGGTCGGCTGCAAGAGCGTGGCTTCCAGCGTGGCCGCCACCAGCGTTTCTAGGTTGCGCCGACCGATTTCCGGGTTCGCGTATTTGGAGCCGATGACTTCGCCTTGCTCGGTCAAGCGGATCTGGCCGCGTACCGTGCCCGGTGGCTGCGCCAAAATGGCCTGGTAGCTCGGGCCGCCGCCGCGCCCGACGGTGCCGCCCCGGCCATGAAACATGCGCAGCGTGATGCCGTGCGAGTGCGCCAGCGGGTCAAACAGCTCGACGAGGGCCAGCTCGGCGCAATACAGCTCCCAGTTGCTGGTGAAAATGCCGCCGTCCTTGTTGCTGTCGGAGTAGCCGAGCATGATGTCCTGCTCGGCGCCGCTGCGCTGCACCAGCGCGGTCACGCCCGGCAGCGCGTAGAACTCGCGCATGATGGGCGCGGCGTTGCGCAGGTCTTCAATCGTTTCAAACAGCGGCACGACGATCAGGTCGCAGGTCGCTGCGCTGGCTTGCAGCGGGTCTTCGAGCAGGCCGTGCAGCAGGCCGGTTTCCTTTTGCAGCAGCAGCACTTCGAGCAGGTCGCTGACGGTTTCGGTGTGGCTGATGATGTAGTGGCGAATCGCTTCCTTGCCAAAGCGGGCGCGGGCTTCGCGGGCGGCTTCAAAAATCGCCAGCTCGCTTTGCGCCAGCGGCGAGTAGCTCGCGCCGAGCACGCGCAAGGGCCGGGCGTCGTTGAGCATTTTCAGCAGCAGCGCGCGCTTGGCCATTTCATCAAGCGCGCTGTAGTCGGCCTCGATGCGCGCCGTGGCCAGCAGCTCGGCGACAACGGCTTCGTGCTGATCGGAACTCTGGCGCAAATCGACCGTGGCTAAATGAAAGCCAAACACCTCGACGGCGCGAATCAGCGGGTGCAGCCGCTCGGCGGTCAGCGCCTGGCCGTGGTGCGCCTGCAGCGAGGTTTCCAGCGTGCGCAGGTCGGCCAGAAATTCCTCGGATTTTGCATAGGGGTTTTGCGGCGCGACGGCGTGGCGCGCTGCTTCGCCGCCGGTCAGCTCGGTCAGCGTGGCGGCGAGTCGGGCATAGACGCCGGTCAGCGCGCGGCGGTACGGCTCGTCCTTGCGGTGCTCGCTGGTGTCGGGCGAGCTGGCGGCCAGCGCCTGCATCTCGGCGCTGCAATCGACCAAAATCGCCGACATCGACAGCTCGCTGCCGAGCAAATGCACTTCGGTCAAATAGTGGCGCAGCGCCACGTCGGCCTGGCGGCTCAGCGCGTAATTCAGCGTGGCGGCGCTGACGTTCGGGTTGCCGTCGCGGTCGCCGCCAATCCACTGGCCCATGCGCAAAAAGCTGTGAACTGGCAGGTCGCCAAGCTCGCGCTCTAGGTTGGCGTAGAGCTTGGGAATCTCGCGCAGAAATGTCGCTTCGTAGTAACTGAGCGAGTTTTCGATCTCGTCGGCCACCGTCAGCTTGCTGTAGCGCAGCAGCCGGGTTTGCCACAGTTGCATGACTCGGGCCTGCAACTGCACTTCATTGGCGGCCAGCTCGCGTGGCGTCAGCGCGTCTTTGGCGCTGCTGACGGCCAGCGCCATCGCCTTGATGTCGTCGCGGGCGGTGAGCAATTGGGCAATGCCGCGTTCGGCGTCCAGAATGCTTTTGCGCTGCACTTCGGTCGGGTGCGCGGTCAGCACCGGCGAGACAAAGCTGCGCGCCAGCGTGTCGGCAATCGTTTGCGGCGCAATGCCGGCCCAGCGCAGCCGCGACAGCGCGACTTCGATGCTGCCTTCCTGCGTGTCGCCCGCACGCTCGTGGATGATGCGGCGGCGGATGTGGTGGCGGTCTTCGGCCAGATTGGCCAGATGCGAAAAATAAGTGAAGGCGCGGATCACGCTGACGGTCTGGTCGCCGCTCAGGCTCTTGAGCAGGGTTTTCAGCGCCTTGTCGGCTTCTTCATCGGCATCGCGGCGGAACGCGACGGAGAGCTGGCGCACCTGCTCGATCAGCTCGTAAGCGGCCACGCCTTCCTGGTCGCGGATCACGTCGCCCAGAATGCGCCCGAGCAGGCGGATGTCTTCGACCAGCGGGCGCTCGTTGCTGCGCTCGCGCCCGGTGGCGGCGGTTTTGTCCGGGGTTTTGCTGGTAGTTCGGGGCGCTGGCGGGCTGGTGGCCGGGCTGTCGTCGCTCGGGTTTTCTTTGACGGTTTTCGTGCGCGGGGAAGTAAGCATCTGGGCCCTTTGGTGCTGAGGCGCCCATGCTAGCATTCACTCCCTCTTTAGATTACCAACAGGTTACCCGTGGCTGCAGCGATTGAAATTTTTTCTTCCCCCCTGAAGGTGGTGATTGCCACGCGTGAAAGCCGTCTGGCGATGTGGCAGGCCGAGCATGTCAAGGCGCTGCTCGAAGCGCGCTTGGGCTGGCAGGTCGAGCTGCTCGGCATGACGACGCAGGGCGACCAGATTCTGGACCGCTCACTGAGCAAAGTCGGCGGCAAAGGGCTGTTCGTCAAGGAACTCGAAGTTGCGTTGACAGAAGGACGCGCCGACATCGCCGTGCATTCGCTCAAAGACGTGCCGATGGACTTGCCCGACGGCTTTGCGCTGGCCTGCGTGCTGGAGCGCGAAGACCCGCGCGACGCGCTGGTGTCGAATCAGTTTGCCTCGCTGGCGGATTTGCCGCAGGGCGCTGTCGTCGGCACGTCGAGCTTGCGCCGTCTGGTGCTGCTGAAGGCGCTGCGGCCTGATTTGCAGATTGAACCGCTGCGCGGCAATCTGGACACGCGCCTGCGCAAGCTCGACGAAGGTCAGTACGCGGCCATCGTGCTGGCGGCGGCGGGCTTGAAACGCTTGGGGCTGGCCGCGCGCATCCGCCAGACTTTTGAGCCGACCGAGATGCTGCCCGCTGCCGGGCAGGGCGCCTTGGGCATTGAAGTGCGCGCTGACCGCGCCGACCTGCTGGCCGCGCTGGGCACGCTGGCGCATACGCCAACCTGGTTGGCCGTGACCGCCGAGCGCACTGTGTCGCGCTCTATGGGCGGCAGTTGCTCGATGCCGCTGGCGGCGTTTGTCACGGCGGGGGCTGACGGCGGCGCGTCCTTGCAGCTCAACGCGGCTTGGGGCGACCCGGCCACGGCGGAGGCTTCGGCGGGCGTTTTGGCCGCCGCGCCCGCGCCGCTGGTGCAGGTGCAAAAAATTGCGCTTGTGAATAATTATCAACAAGCCGAGGCGCTGGGCGAAGCCGTGGCTGCCGAATTGCGCGCTGGCGGCGCTGTTTGGGCCGCCAATGCCCCGGCGGCCTGAGTGCCGGGCCAAGAGGCTGGCGCTCCCCCGTTGGATAACCCGATGACGGAACGGCAATTGGCTCAAAATGCGCCCGGCGTCGCGCCCGCCCTGTGCGGCGCTGACGGGCCAAGGCTTCGCGTCATCGTTACCCGGCCCGAGCGCGATGCACGGCACTGGGTCGCGCAATTGCAGCAAAGCGGCTTTGCCGCCGAGGCGCTGCCGCTGATCGAGATTGCGCCCGCATCTGGCGCGGCGAATCAGCAGGCGCTGCGCCAGGCCTGGGGCGCGCTGCCCGATTACGCCGCCTGCCTGTTCGTCAGCGGCCACGCGGTGGAAAATTTTTTCAGCGGAAACCCGGCGCAGGCGCAAGACGGCGGGCCGAGGCTGATTTCGGCGCTGGACCTGCCGCCCGGCCTGCGCTGCATGGCGCCGGGGCCGGGCACGGTGGCGGCGCTTGTGGCTGCCGGTGTTCCTGCTGCGCAGATTGACGCGCCCGCGCCCGACGCCGGGCAGTTCGACTCCGAAGCGCTGTGGCAAGTTATCGGCCAGCGCGACTGGCAGGCTAAGCGCGTGCTGGTGGTGCGCGGGCAAAGCCCCGGCGCGCAAGGCGCGTCTTCGGGCCGCGACTGGATCACGCGCCAGTGGCAGGACGCCGGGGCGCAGGTCGATTTTGTCGGCGTCTATCAGCGCCAGCCGCCGCTTTTCGATCAAGCCCGGCTGCAGCGCGCCAAACAGGCCAGCGCCGACGGCTCGGTCTGGCTGTTCAGCAGCTCCGAGGCGCTGGCCAATTTGCTGAGCCTGCCCGGCATGGCGGGCGTGGATTGGCGCGGCGCCAGCGCCATCGCCACCCATCCCCGGATTGAGGACGCGGTGCGCGCTGCTGGCTGGGGTGTTGTTATCGCGTCACGCCCGGCCCTTGCGGACATCCGGGTAAGCCTGGCGTCGCTAAAATCAAGCCCTCCATGAGCGACAGCCCTTCCGCCTTGCCCCCCTTGCCGCCGCCCGTTGCTGCTGACGCGTCTGTGCCCGAGCCCGCCCCGGTTTCCGTCGAAACCGGGCCTGAGCGCGTCCCGCCTGCGCCTGAGCCAGCCGTGGCGCCTGCCACCGAGCCAGCCGTCCAGCCTGCCCCTGAGCCAGCCGTCGCGGCTGCGCCCGAGCCGACGTTGGCACCTGTTCCCGAGCCGCTGCCCGCGCCTGCCGACGCCTGGCTGGTGCCGCGCTCCTGGGTGCTGGGGGTGGCGGCGCTGGCCGTTGCCGGTTTGTTAACCAGCGGCCTGCTGTGGCAAAAGCTCGAAATCATCCAGCAGGAGCTGGCCCGCCGCACCACTGATTCCAGCGCCCAGTCCATCGAAGCGCGCATGCTGGCCCGTGAGGCCCAGGAGGGCGCACGCCTGCTGTCGGCCCGGCTGGCGCTGCAGGAAACGCGCCTGAGCGAAGTCAGCCTGCAGCGCGGCCAGCTCGAAGAGCTGATGCAAAGCCTGTCGCGCTCACGCGATGAAAATCTGGTCGTCGATGTCGAATCGGCGCTGCGGCAGGCCCAGCAGCAGGCCCAGCTCACCGGCAGCGCCGAGCCTTTGCTGGCCGCGCTGAAGTCTGCCGACCAGCGCCTGACGCGCGCCGCCCAGCCGCGCCTCAATCCGCTGCAGCGTGCCATTGCCCACGACATTGACCGCATCAAGGGTGCCAGCGTCATCGATGTGCCGACGCTGATGCTCAAGCTCGATGAACTGGCTGCTTTGGTCGATGACCTGCCGGTTGCCAATGCGATGCTGACCGGCAATGCGCCTGTCGCCCGTCCGGCTGCCTTGCCGCCGCAAGGCGCCGCGTCAGCCGCTGAAAGTTCTTTGTGGCAGGTGCTGGACACGCAGGCGCTGCAAGCCTGGTCGCAGCGCGCGCTGGGCAGCGTCTGGGCCGAGGCGCGCCAGTTGCTGCGCGTCAGCCGCATCGACCAGCCCGAAGCCGCGTTGCTGGCGCCTGAGCAATCCTTTTTTCTGCGCGAGAACCTCAAGCTGCGTCTGCTCAACGCTCATTTGGCGCTGCTGTCGCGCCAGACCGATCAGGCGCGCTCCGATTTGACCCATGCCCACGACTGGCTGCTGAAGTATTTTGAGCCGACTTCGCGCCAGAACCGGGTCGCCATCGAGCTGCTTGAGCAGGTGCGCGGCCAGCTCAAAACCAGTGAGCTGCCCCGCCTCGATGAAACCATGACCGCACTGGCGACCGCCGCTGCGGGCCGCTAAGTTCGTCGGGCAGGAGAAATATATGCGCGCTGCTCTTTGGTTTCTGGCCCTGTTTGGCATCGCGGTGGCGGTCGCCTTGTTTGCGGGCAACAACCATGCGGTGGTGACGGTTTTCTGGCCGCCGCACCGGATCGATGTTTCGTTCAATTTGTTGGTGCTGCTGCTGGCCGGGCTGTTTTTGCTGTTGCATCTGGCCTCGCGGGCGGCGTCGGCGGTGTTTTCGCTGCCGGTGGAAGCGCGGCGCTGGCGCGCCCAGCAAAAGGAGCGCGCCATGTACGGCGCGCTGATGGATGCGCTGTCTCACCTGATGGCCGGGCGCTATATCCGCGCCAGCAAATCGGCGCAGAACGCGCTGGTGCAGGAAAAAAGCCTAGGCGTCGCCACGGACACCGCTGGCCATCCGAGCGGCCACAGCCAGACCCAAGCCAGCCAGTTGCGCTCGCTGGCCC
>Ga0302212_1000440_pt1 | contig 17215 bp, 9 predicted proteins | sample II_Fen_N1_1_FD_200235 | JGI IMG/M metagenome (GOLD analysis project Ga0302212, IMG submission 200235) | Peat permafrost microbial communities from Stordalen Mire near Abisko, Sweden - II_Fen_N1_2 | ecosystem: Environmental > Terrestrial > Soil > Wetlands > Permafrost | place: Sweden: Abisko...
GCTGGTGCATATACGCCCATTTCGGACGGATCGGCCAGTCTTGCCATAGGCAAATCGTATGTTGCCAGAATGAAGGCAAACACAACGTTGCAATTTGCAGGCACTCCCAACAACGGTGAAATCATTGTGAATGTTACCCGTGACGGAGCGACCAGTTTCAGAGGATTCGATTTGATTGGGAATCCATATCCTTCTTATCTGGATTGGAAAAATGCCGTCAAAACCGATTTGTTGCCTTCCATGTGGTTCAGAACTTCCAATGTCGCTGGTACAGCCATGGTATTCGACACCTACAATGCAGTAAGCGATGAGGCTACCGGAAACGGAGTCCGTGGTCTGGTGAACCGATTCATCCCTCCGATGCAAGGTTTCTGGGTTAAAGCACAAACAAACGGCGTGACCGGTCATGTCACGTTCAACAATGCATTGCGTTCACAACAGTCAGGCAATTTGCTCAGGAGTGCCGAAACCAGTGCTGAAAAGTCTGTGATACGCCTTCAGGTTTCCAATGGTTCGGATATTGACCAGACTGTTTTGGCCTTTATGGACGGAGCAACAGATGCATTGGACGCTTATGATTCTGAAAAGATGTTCAACAATGTTGAAAGCATTCCTGAAATCTTTACGGTAGCGAGTTCGACAGATGTAGCCATCAACGGAATGTCCCCGTTCAGTGGAAGTAAATCGCTTGCACTTGGCTTTAATACTGCACAAGCGGGTACATTCAGCATTCAAGCCAACGCCATTACGAACATGGAGGGAAAGGTTACTTTGATAGACAATCTATTGAAAGTGAGTCAGAACCTTGTTGAAAATCCCGTCTATACCTTCCATTCAGAAGCGGCATCTGGTTCCGACCGTTTCACCGTTGTGATTGAGAAAATGGCTACAAGTCTTATCAACACGATAAAGGCATCAGCTCAAGCTTTCGTAAGGGAAGATGGACGGATTCAGGTAGAAACAGCCGGTTTGGGCAACAATCAGGCTTCTATCTCGGTTTATTCGGTTGCAGGTCAATTATTGACTTCAGCCAAAACAAACAATGCCTCTTGCATCTTGAAAACGATACTGAAACCGGGATTGTATATTGTCACCGTTTCAGCCGAAGGCCTTCATGCCACTCAAAAAGTAATCATCAACTAGCAAACAAGACGAATTATGAAAACCATAGAAAAAGTGGCGTATAGCCTTCCCGAAATACATCGAGTTCAACTGGATAAGGAAATATCGTTGACGTTGGATTCCTCCTTGTTACCCATGGAGGACCCTGAAGTCATGATCTTGAATACGGATCCGATACTGGCAAATCCGCTCGTTTTGTAATTGGAAAAGCCCCGGGAAATGAATTGCACCCCAAGAGTTAGACACAACTTTTGGGGTGTTTTCATTAATTTTACTAGAAATGGAAGTATAATGTCAACTATTTATAGCTGTGCATTTATAAAAAGAAAATCCAAATTGACGATTTCTGCTTCCAACATCACTAAATCGTCACGGACGTAAAAAAAAAGGACCTACAGTTTCCTGTAAGTCCTTGAGGGCCATTTGTCGGGGTGACTAGATTCGAACTAGCGACCACCCGCCCCCCAGACGGGTACTCTAAACCGGGCTGAGCTACACCCCGTGCTAAATGCGGTGCAAAAGTAGGAATTTATTGGGGTTTCGCCAAATCTGAGCGGTGGTTTTTTATAAAAAGTGGGAAGTGGCTGAAACTCAATAGGTGAACCCGAGCTTGGTCAGACCCGCCTGTACGTCGGTGTTGCTCATGAAGAGGTTCCAAAGCAAACCAGTGCGGTAGTTCTCGATCATAACCACGATGGGACCTTGGTCAATGGCCAAATACGAGTCGGCGAACCAATTCTGCCGAAGGCTGAATGCATCTTTGAAACCATACGTTCCCCAAAGTTTATCCCCCAGGGTGTAATAATAAAAGCGAAGTGCGGCCATGCTTTCAACGGGAGTATAGGGGAACGAAGACAATGCACCGGTGGGAGCGATGACGCCGACGTCATGATTTGGCGATGATGCCGTGTAACCGTTGGGTATGTCGCTGGCGGTAAGTCCCCAGCAATGGCTGCCGTAGCCATAATTGCCCTGAGGATTGGCAACACAGTAGGCTAAGTTGATGCGGGCATGTGCCTGGTTTTGTTCGAAATAATTGGCGTAGGTGTCCGAAAGGTGCCGTGGGTCAAGTCCCAGAAAACTGTAATGCGAAAAGAAAAGCGGACCGCCCCTGGATTCACCCAACGGAAGTGTGATGCCGTAATAGCTGTTGCCGTTGCGGATGTTGCCGTTATTTGCCCAACCGTTGGTATAGACGGATTTGGCGATGGGGTGTGTGGGGGAGGAGGCTGCCAGGACATAGATGATGAGGCCTTCGTTCCAACCGCTCACCGGCATGTTCATTACCCAGCCTTTGTCGGGGGACCAGTGCCAGAATAGTTTTTCCTGTCCGTTTTGTTGAAACCAGGTCCATTCGACTTTTTCCCAGAGGGTTTGGATTTTTTGGCAAAGTGCCTTTTCGGAGGCATTTCCGTTTTTGAAATACGCCTGAACGGTGAGCAAGCCTTGAAAGAGGAAGGCTGTTTCAACAAGGTCGGCACCGTTGTCGTTGCTTGAAAATGGTTGGGTTTTACCCGTTGTGCCGTTCATCCAGTGCGGGAAAACGCCATGATATTTATCGGTTGAGGTTAGACTTAAGAAGTTTACGATGGTGTCCAATCGGGCATAACCTTGGGCACGTGTGATGAAACCGCGTTCAATACCTGTCAATAAAGCCATCAGACCGAAGCCGGAGCCACCTGTGGTGACGGTTTCATTCGAACCAAGGCGTTCGCGTGCAAGGCCGCAAACAGGGTGACCGTATATCCAGAAATAGTCGAAAGTTCGGTGCTGAACCAATGTAAGAAGACTGTCGTCGGAAATGATGGGAAAACGGGGAGTCGTATCCATCACCGTTACAATGTTCCAGTAGTAGGAGTCAATAAGTTTGATACCCAGATTGTTACCAGCGTAAAGTGCTAGGGTATAACTGGTGAATTTTGAAAGAGTGTTGTTAATCCTGAACTTCAGTGTTTGATTGTCAGGGCTATCCAGCAATTGATAATCGATGGGCGAGATTCTGGAGAGATTCATTCTTGCCGGATCGAATTGATCTGGCTTGATGGCGGAAGAAAAACGGATGCTGATTACTATGGAATCGGTCGTGATATCGTAGGTGGAACTTCCTGAACCAAGTACTTTCCCGTTGAGTGTGAACGACTCGATATAGGCATTGACCGGGGGGATAGGTTCCTCGTTCTTACAGGAAAAAAGGAGGAGAGCGCCCAACAGCATCCAAGAAAATTTCTTCATGTTATTTATTTAAACGATTGGGGCCAACCCGAAGGTCAGCCCCAAAAGTAGGAATTATAATAGACTATTGAATCTGAGAAACTTCAGCATCGTACAGGGATTTTGCTTCGGTAGCGGACAAAGCCTTGTCGTAAACGCGGAGTTCATCCAAGTTGCCTTTGAACCAACCCATCCAAGCATCGGTAGCAGTACCTTCAGTTTTTGGACGCCATGCACCAATGTTGATGACATCGGCATTGGCAAAGCTTAAGCTGCCCAGTGCAGTACCTGTAGGACCTGCTTTGCGATCTTCGATACCAGTATTGGTTACAACTTTCACACCATCCTTGTAGATAATGTATTTGGAAGTAGCAGCATCATATTCGAAAACAAGGTGCATCCATTGATTTACCTGGAACATAGGGTTGGAATAGCTGATGTGTTGACCAGACCATTCAGCACCGGTTTTCAGGAAAAATGCTTTCAGTTGAAGGGAATCGGCAGTGGCAGTCAAACGGTTCAAAGCCAAGGTTAAATTGCCCCAAAACAGATCATCTGACTTGCCTATTTGGAAGATGATGGGTTCGGGATCACCTGTTACCAGAGGAGATTTGAACCACATGGCAACGGAGAAGGATGTCAACGTTTTGAGTTTACTGGCTTGCGGCAAGGTGTACAACAGATGGGCACCTTCAGCTCCCTGATAGGCTTTGCCACGACGGCCGGTAACATAGGTCACGAGTGGTTGAACACTCGGGGTCAGGTTGGAAATGGATTCCGTAGCGTTGTTGTCAAACGGAAAATAAGCAACCAAGTTGGTGGTGGCGATGGTGGAAGGGTCAACTTTGTTAACGGTGTTGTTGTTACCACTGTCGCATGATGTCAGGTAAAAACCGGTCATCAAAGCTGCTCCAAGGAACAGGACTTGAAAGAAATTTTTCTTTTTCATTGTTTGTGTTTTTTAAAAGTTGGACATTAAGAAAATTAAGAATTAGTTATATAAGGGGTTCTGTACTAAATTCGAGTTCAGCTGCATCTGAGTAGTTGGAATCGGGAAAACATTGTTTTTTGGACTGGAGAAACCGAGGCCTGAGAGAACTGTTGCTGCCTGTCCGGTACGGATCAGATCGAAAAAGCGGTCTTCTTCCATGGCCAATTCAGCCCTGCGTTCGTCCCAGATGGCTTGTTGGCTCAGACTACCCAAGGAAACTAGGCCAGCACGGTTCCGAACTTTGTTGAGCGCGGACAAACCGGTGAATCCGCTGGTATTGTGGCTTGTAGCCCCATTTAGCCAAGCTTCGGCATACATCAGCAAGATATCGGAGTACCGCAGAATCCGAACATTGTGTTCAAAGCCATAGCCGTTGTAATTCCAAATATTCAGGGCAGATGGGGTATAGACCTTTCCGTTGTAAACCGGGTTTGTGCAGGAATTCTTGATGCTGTCCCCTTCGGGCGTTTTAGTGCCACGATACAGCAGCGTTGCAGCGGCACGAATGGAATCGTGCCTATCTGTAAAGAACTGGATCAGGTTGGTGCTTGGGGTACAGAAACCCCAACCTTGCATGTTGGATGGAGTGTTGGAACGTGGACCTTGAACAAAGGCGTATTCCAAATACGTCATGTCACCAGACGATCTGCCCAATGTGGAACTTTGAATCTCGAACAGGGATTCCTTGGTATTTTCACCATCCACGGAGAATACTTGTCTAAAGTTGTCCAGCAGGTCAAATCGGCCTGAAGCCATGATTCGATCGGTTAGGACAGCGACTGAATCCCATTCGTTCTGATACATATGCACTTTGGCTTTCAGCGCCATAGCCGTGTATTTGGTAATGCGGCCTGCCCAATCTTTGGAGTAGGAGGCTGGCAAGACGTCGATGGCTTCCTGCAAATCTTTTTCGATGAAATCGTACAACACACTGGTGGCAGCCTGAGGCTGTGCGGCCAACTGTTCGGAAGTCATGGAGGAATCGATGAGGGGCACTTTGCCAAACATTCTGGTCAGGTTGAAATAGGCATAGGCCCGGATGGTCTTGGCTTCACCGGCACATTGACGGGTATAGGCTTTGTTATCCTCGTTCAGCATGGCGGCTTCAAACAGCGGCATTTCCTGTATGGCATTGTTGGCAGCGCTGACCACGTTGAAATATCCCGTCCAAAGGCCACTGATCAAGCCATTGCTCGGCGTATAGGTGAACTGGTCGATTTGCTGCATTTCTGGATTGTCACCGGGAGAACTACCCTTATCGGCATTGTCCGAGGTGATTTCAAAGGCACCGATGTAAGAAAATGCATGCACATTTCCGTCTCTCAGGGATGCATAGGCAGCACTAATGGGCAAAAAGATGTTTTCCGATTTGGTGTGGTCCATTCCGGTGGATGGGATGGTGCCTTCGGGGCGGATGTCGAGGAAATCCTGACAGCCCGTAAAGAGCAGCAAACCTATGAGGAGCGTAGATATGGAAGTTTTCATAGTCTGTTTGTTTTTTATAGTGTCAGTTTTAATCCTACGGTATAAATGGCCTGCATCGGATAAGTCGAGTAGTCGATGCCGTTTTCGATCGGGCTACCACCAACTTCAGGAGTGAAACCGTTGTAGGAGAACAAAGTCAACGGGCGTTGAGCAGCAACATAGACCCGGAGGTTTTTGGCAAACTTCAGTTTTTCGAAGTTGTAACCAATCTGAATGTTTTGGATTCGGATGTAGGAGGCGTCTTCCACGAAGAAATCGTTGGCTTGTTGCGTATAGGAACTGGTATAGGCCTGTGCAGAAGGATAGGTCTTGGATTTTGCGTTACTTCGCCATGCGTTCTTGTAAAAATTGAGGTCGTAGTTGCCATCGGCGAAAACGTCACGGTTCATGCGTTTGGCATTCAGGACTTTATTTCCGAATTGACCTTGGATGGATGCGCTGACATCCCATTTTCCGTAATTGATTCCGGTGTTGATTCCAAGGGAGAGCCAGGGAATGGCACTGCCTAAGTTGACTTTATCTTTTTCATCGATGATGTTGTCGCCGTTCTGATCCTTGTACTTGAAGTAACCGGCAGCTTTGATGGCCTGACTGACCGGGTCGCGAAGGGCTTCCGCTTCACTGGCATAAACACCGGCGACTTGGTAGCCCCAAAAAGTGCCTATGGGATAACCAACTTGGGTTTTGGTAGCGTAACCACCGCGTATTGCCGCACCCGGGATATCGTTTCTGCCCTGTAGTTTCAGAACGTTGTTGTGAAGGGTGGTGGCATTGAATCCGACATTGTAGGATAAATCATCCGTAATTTTGTCGGTCCAGTTCAGACCCAATTCGATACCCATATTTTGAACGGTACCGTTGTTTCCCAACAATTGAGCGGTTCCGCCACCTGTGGCTATCGGTGCATAGAACACCACATTGCTGGTCACACGGTCGTAAAGGTCCAATTCACCTTTCAGCCTGTGTTCCATCATTTCAAAATCGGCACCCAGATTGACTTCGTTCACGATTTCCCATTTGAGGTATTTTTGATAAACGGTAGCTGAACCCACACCGTCCACCAGCCTGTCGCCAAAGATGGCTGAACTGCCGGTTCCAGTTGAACCAAGGGTCACTGCGGAGTTGGCCGGAACGTTGTCGTTGCCCAACATCCCCCAACTTGCACGTACTTTGAGGTATTCAAATTTGCTTCCGTCCATGAAATCTTCGGAAGACATGTTCCAACCCAGGCCGATGGAGGGGAAAATGCCCCACTTATCCTGAAACTTGGAACTTCCATCTGCGCGCAACGTGACCGATGCGAGGTATTTATCCAGTAAATTGAAGGTTCCTCTGGTAAAGAAGGACACGCCGTGATAGGTATAAGCACCATCGTTGGCATTTCTGTTTTGGGAAGAACCGGTGGTCAGATAAATGGATTGAGCGTCAAAATCGGGTACGCCCAAGGCAGAACCGTTCAGCCAGGATTGTGTTTCGATGCGGGTGGACTGACCCAGCATCAAGTTGTAACTGAGACCGTCCTTTTTGTCCGTATAGGTCAGCAAGTTATCAACGATTTGTCTGCTGCTGGTCCCGAACGTCTTGCTCAGAGTAGATTTCAGCAAACCCTGAGAACCACCGACATTGTATTCAGGTTCATAAGTCTGTTGTTGCCATTGTGCGAAATCCAGGTTGTAGGAAGACTTGAACTTCAGTTTGTCGGGGATGATGCTGTATTCTACAAAAGTGGAGAATACCAACTTGATGCCATCTTCCTTGCTGTGGTTGTAGTAAGCCGAAGCGAACGGGTTTCCGTATTGGTTTCCCAAACCATAGAGTTGTCCGGAACCGAACTTCACCGGGTAAGCTGCGGTATTCGTATTGTCGTAAACGCCGTAAATGGGCGGGTTTACAAAAGCCTGGAAAAAGGCATTGTCGTTGGAATTGTGCTTGTTGGAATTGGTCAGGATGGTGTTGAAACCAACATTGATCCGATCATTCACTTTCTGTTCCAGTCTGGCCCTGAAGTTCAGGCGTTTATAGTCGTTTTCGGCATTCATGATGCCTTCCTGGTAGAAGTAATTGATTCCCACGGAATAGTTTGTTTTGTCCGTACCGCCCGAAATGTCCAGCGCATGGCTGTACATGGGTGCCGTACGAAGCAATTCGCTGTACCAGTCGGTGCTGGCTGGGTAGTCGGAAACGGATTTGGTCACATAACCGGGTATGTCAGCATTGGCTTCGTTCATCAGTTCGACATATTGTTTGGTATTGGCTAGCTTCATGACGTTGGTGGGAACCTGCAAGCCCGCATAGCCGTCGTAACTGACCGTTTGCGTGTTTGTCGATCCTTTTTTTGTGGTGACCAGAATGACCCCATTTGCGGCACGTACACCATAAATGGCTGCTGCAGAAGCGTCTTTCAGAACCGTCAGGTCTTCAATGTCACCGCTGCTCAAAAAGTCGATGTTGTTTACAAAAACGCCGTCCACTACATAAAGCGGTTCGGCATAATCACCGATGGAACCGACGCCACGGATTTTGACCGTTGGTCCGGCACCCGGAGCGCCGCTGTTGATAATCTGTACACCAGACATCTTGCCCTGCAGCGCTGACATTGGATTTGCTGAAATCTGTTTGGCAAGGTCGCTTCCTTTCACGGAAGAAACCGGCGCGGTCATGTCCTTGACGCGTTGAGTGCCATAACCGATGACCACTACGTTATCCAGCATTTTGCTGTTTGGTTTCAGTTCGATTTTCAGGATGTTTTCGTTGACGACCGGAAATTCAACGCCGATGTATCCCAGATAGGAAATGACAATGGTGGAGCCCACAGGCGCACTGAGGCTGAAACCTCCATTTCCGTCGGCGATGGTTGCGTTGGTCGTACCCTTTTGCATGACAGAGGCACCGGGCAGAGGCTCTTTGGAGTCACTGTCGATGATACTTCCGGACTGTCTCAGGTTTTGCGCCTGAAGAATGCCGGTTGCCAGTAGGGCAAACCAAAGAAGAGTAAAGCATTTTTGTTTCATGGCAGGTTATTTTTTGACATATGTAAATCCAAGTTTTTTCAGTCCTATCGCGATTTCCGGATTGCTCATGAATAAGTTCCACAGCAAACTGCTCCGATAGTTTTCAATCATATCGGCGATGGGGCCCTGATCGATGGCTAGATAGCTTTTAACAACTCTCCTGGAGGAATCCAATCCTAGGTTGAAGGCGTCATAGAACCCGTACTTCCCGAACAATTGCTTTCCCTCGTCGAAATAAAAATGACGCAAAGCCCTTATTGATGCTTCCGGTGTGTAAACGATGGAAGAGATGGCTGCCGTAGGAGAGACGGTGCCGTTTTCATCGTCCGTGCCCGGATGGTGCGAAGTGTAACCCAACAAGGCATCGTCCGATGAAGTGAATCCCCAGCAATCGGCGCCCAAGCCCGGGTGTTTTTTGGGATTGTCTATAGCATACGCCAGATGAATCAGCGCATGAGCCTTATTTCGGTCGAAATAATTAGTGTAGGAATCCTGCAATCCCCGCGGATCCAATCCTAGAAACGAATAATGGGTGAAAAACAACGGGCCACCATATTCCATGCCCAAACTGAGCTGAATACCGTAGTAACTTTTACCGTTGTAATAATAAGGTGAGTGCTTGTAACATTTTTGATAGACGGAATCGGTGATGGCGTAGGTTGGGGACGAAGCCGCCAAAATGTAGGTGATCATCGTTTCGTCATACCCGCGGATGGGATGGTTCATCTTCCAGCCGTAGTTTTTGGACCAATGCCAGAACAACGAATCCTTGCCTTGCGTGTACCAGTTCCATTCAATGGTTTCCCAAAGTTTGGTGATGCGGCCCGAAACGGTTTTTTCCTGTTCGCTGCCGTTTTTGAAATACGCTCTAGCTGTAAGAAGTCCTTGTGTCAGGAATGCAGTTTCAACCAAGTCGCCACCGTCATCGTATTTGCTGAAACTGAATGGTTTGCCTGTTTGGGCATTGTACCAATGTGCCCAAGCGCCGTGGAAGCGTTCGGTCGTTTCCAAAAAGCTAACAATCTTGCTGATTTGCGCACATGCGGCCTGACGGGTCACATACCCTCTGTTTGCTGCGGCGACCAAGGCCATCACACCAAAACCGGTACCGCCGGTGGTCACAATTTCACCGTTGGTGTCGTTGCTGCGTTCTCTGGCCATGCCGGTGCGCGGTTCGCCGAATTCACTGAAATAGCGGGTGGTGTAGCGTTGAACCATGTCCAACAGGATGTCCGTATTGTCTGCAGCCAACTTGATTTTCAGTGTGTTGGAATGGATTCTGTAACTGACTTCACTACCTGGTTTTACACCAAGAAAATCCAACAAGCTACTTTGTTTGGTGGAAGCGATTTTGATAAAGTTCTTTCCATCCGTGGAACGAAAAACCTCCATAGTCTGTTTGTCTGGATTCAGCCAAGTCAGTTCGACATGGGCAGGCCAGGCTTCACCTTTCAATCCCAGAGTTGGTGTCTTGCCAACTGCTGAAACCGTCAGTAAAAGGAATAGGATTAGGGTCGAAGTCAGTCTCATATCAGTTCAATTGAAAACCTTTTTGCAATACGTCTCTGGAATTGCCACCAACAAAAAGTAGGAATTCGCCGGGTTCTGTACCGTAGCTCATATCTAGGCGGTGGAATGCCAACATCTCAGGAGTTATCGTAAATTCGACGGTCTTGGTTTCATTCGGGTTCAGCGATAGCTTCGTGAATCCCTTCAGTTCCTTGACAGGCCTGGTTACGCTGCCCACCAAGTCTCGGATATAGAGTTGCACCACTTCTTCGCCTGCCACCTTGCCTGAATTCTTCACTTGAACAGTAGCTTTGAGGCTGCCGTTCGCGTTCAGCACCGTATTGGACAGCTGAAGGTTGGAGTATTCGAAAGTTGTGTAGCTCAGACCAAAACCGAATGGAAACAAGGGGTCGTTGGGCACATCGATGTATTTGGACTTGTATTTGTCGTTGGGCAGGTAAATGGGCCTGCCGGTATTCTTGGCGTAGTAAAAGATAGGCACTTGTCCTAAGTTGCGTGGGAAGGACATGGTCAGTTTAGCGGAAGGATTGTATTCGCCGAAAAGAACCTGGGTAATGGCCTGACCGCCCATGGAACCTGCAAACCAGGTTTCGAGCAGAGCGTCAGCCAGGACTTCTTCGCGGCTCAGATCCAGCGGTCTGCCGTTCATCAGGACCACTACGACGGGTTTGCCCAATTTCTTGAGTTCAGCCAACAATTCGGTCTGGACACCGGGTACTTGAATGTTGGATCGGCTGGCTGCCTCACCACACCAATCACAGCTTTCACCAATGACCAATACGATTTTGTCTGCTCTTGCAGCCGTACGGAGTGCTTCGGCGAAACCAGTCTTGTCGTCACCCATTTTTTTACATCCTTCGGCGTAAAGAATGTCAGGTTGATACGTTTTCATCGCATCCAAAAGGGATGGAATGTTTTCCCACTTGCCAGCAGCAATCCAAGAACCGAGCAAATCGCGCTTGGAAGCTGCCAGTTCACCGATTACAGCGATTTTTTCGCCTTTATGCAAAGGCAAAACGCCATTGTCATTTTTAAGTAGCACCAAACTGCGTTTGGCTACGTCCAATGCGGCATCCAAATTTTCTTTGGAATAAACGCTGGTTTTTTCGCGCGCTTCGCTGCAATATTTATAGGGGTCGTCAAACAAACCGAGTTCGAATTTCACCCGTAAGATTCTGCGTACGGCGTCGTCAATCTGTTTTTCCTTGACTACGCCGGCTTTGACCTGCTTAGCCAAGTATTTGAAATAGATTTCACCCTGCATGTCCATATCCACACCTGCGTTCAAGGCCAATGCACCGGCTTCTTCCTCGTTGGCGACGATGCCGTGATTGACCATTTCGTTGATGGATGTGTAGTCGGTTACAACAAAGCCCTTGAAGCCCATTTCTTTTCTTAAAAGTTCAGTGAGCAGGTATTTATTTCCGGTCGAGGGAACTCCATCCAGTTCGTTGAAGGAAGTCATGACACTTCCTGCACCGGCTTCGACAGCGGCTTTGTAGGGTGGGAGGTAGGTGTCTAGGAAAACACGTTTCGACATATCCACCGTGTTGTAATCGCGCCCCGCCAACGGTGCGCCATAAGCGGCAAAATGCTTGACACAGGCCAGAATGGTCGAAGTGTCTGCCAAATCGGTGCCTTGAAAGCCTTTTACACGGGCTCTGGCAATACAGGAGCCCAGAAACGGGTCTTCACCGGCTCCTTCAGAAACCCTACCCCAACGTGGTTCCACCGAAATGTCCACCATCGGTGCGAAGGTCCAGTTCAGACCCGAAGCTGATGCTTCAATTGCGGAAACACGGGCTGATTTTTCGATGGCTGCCATATCCCAAGAGCAGGCTTCACCCAATGAAATCGGAAAGATGGTTTTATATCCGTGAATAACGTCGTAACCAAATAATAAAGGTATGCCCAATCTGGATTCTTTGACGGCAGCTTCTTGGAGTTTGCGTACGTAGGCAACCGTGTGAGCATTGAAGATGTTGCCGCAATTCCCTTTTTTAATATCGTCTAAATAGGAACTTCTGATGGTTGGGCCAGTTACATCCCAGTCGCTGGTGTACAGAACCATTTGGCCGATCTTTTCTTGAAGGGTCATCAATTTCAAAACGGAATCTGCCTTATTATTGAGGCTCGCTTCTTTCAGGCTTGCGGGATTCTGAGAACAGGCCACAAACAACAACAAAATTAGAGCCAGCCCGGTTATTTTTTTCATGGACGTCGGTTTCGTGTTTATCAACCATGCAAACATACGTTCACGATTCACAATTGGTTACTTTAGTTAACCCATTATGAACACTACATGTTTAAAAGCACCTTTTAGGGTACCCCATTATAACCCTACAAGATGGATAGTAGATGTGCTAATTGAAAGTGAATGAGAGCAATAAGTGTCTATTGAAAATAAGAAACCACTTATTTGAATTCAATCATGAATTCGGTTAAACTCTTGGTTGAGGGGATTCCGATCTTTTTTCGGATGCGGTAACGAGCCAATTCAACACCTTTGAGCGATATGTTCATCAGGTGCGCGATGTCTTTGCTGGTCAGGTTCAGACGTAAATAGGCACAAAAACGCAGGTCATTGGAAGTCAATTCCGAATAACTGCTGTGGAGGTTTCTAAAAAAGTTCTCATGAATCATGTCGAAATTGGTCTGAAAAATAGCCCAATCGTCTTCGGAACTCAAATTCTCGTTCAGGATGCGGATGAGTTTGTCATAGTATTTGTTGGGGTAGACGGCTCCAAGGGCCTTTTTCTGAGCAACCAACTCCTCTTTGATGGTGGCTAGCAATTCGTTTTTCTTGATCAGTGAAATGGTGGAGGCTGCTAGTTCCTTGCTTTTCACCGTCAGTTCGCTTTCCAACTTTTCGTTCTGCAGGGCAATGATTTTTTGTTCGCGTTGTTCTATTTCATGCAGACGTCTTGCTTCTACAGCCTGTTCAATCTTTTCCTTCTTGACCTGAAACAAGTGTAAAATATAGCGGTAAAGTCCGTAAAGCATTCCAATGATAAGAATCAGATATAGGATTCGTGCGGCAATGCTCCAGTAGAAGGGTGGTTTGATGGTGAATTCGTAGGAGGCGGTCGAAAGCAACATGCCGCTTTTGGCGCGGGCTTCAGCCTTGAATGTATAATCTCCCCAGGGCAGATAATTGTACGTTTTTTGGGAAGAAGCAGTTTGTTCGCTCCAAACAATGTCCAACCCATCCAACTTATAGCGGAACCGGACATCGCTCATCCGTCCGTATCTTGGGTAGAATACATTGAACGTCAGATTGTTCCGACTGTAGGGTGTGGCGGCTTTCGAGTTCATGCCGATGGGAAGAAATTTGGCAATTCTGGACTCGGCATCTGCCGTCAAAACAGAGCGGAACATCAGTTTGACCTTTTCGTCCATTGATTTGTCCGTTGTTCCGTTGTAAACAGCCAGACCGTTTTCAAGCAGGAACAAGCATTTGTTGTTCGAAAGAGGAATGATGTTCTGATAGTCGTCCACCGTCTGGTTTCGGAACATGGCGTAGGGCACCATGTCGATGAGGCTGACGCGGTTTCCGTCCACCCTGAAAAGGGCCGCTTCTTCGTCGAGGATAAACCAGTACTGATTGTCTCTGAAGGGGCAAATGCGGTAAGCATGTGAAAAATACCCAAGCTGGTCGTTCAATTCCTTATACGGAATCATTTGTTTGCGAATATCATCGAAGGTGTACAAGCCGGTCTTGTCGGCAAAAACGACGCGACTGTTCAACATCAACACATGGATGGGGTATTGGTGTTTTCCGTCCAGACTGGTGTATACCTTGGTGCTTTCGGCTCTTTTCAGGTCGGAACTCAGGTGGATGGCATACAAACCTTCATACAGGTGGCTGGCCCAGATGGTGCCCGTGTAATCGATTTCCAACGATCGAACCGGATTCAGGAAGTTCTCGACGGTATGGCTGAATTGCCATTTCCCGTTCGACTTCAAATAAACCGTCAGGGATGTATAAGTACCTTGCACCACCACTTCCTTGCCATGAATGAGGCCTTTTTGAATGCACATGCCCCCTTTTATTGGCCCAATGACACTTGGTGTGCCGGAACCGACTTCGAATGTCTGTTCGTTGTTTCCACAGAACAATTGGTTGTCGATCTCACTCAAGTTCCAAACTTGCCCTTTGACTGCGCTTTCCAGCCGAAGCGACTCGATGCTACGATTGTTTTCTGAAAGTTTTGCCCGATACAGGCCCTGATTGGTACCGATAAAGATATCGGATCCTTTTTGGCTCAAGGTGTAGATGGAACCGATGGAAGGATGGAAAGCCTGGATGTATCGGATGGAGCCGGTAAGCCTGACCATGGCGATGCCCTTGTCCATGGCCAGCCATAAGTTGTTTTCCCGGTCGCAATACATGCCGAGCACCGTATTGTTCTGCAGAATGTTGGCCGTATTCAAAGTCCAAAGCTTATGCCCGTCATGATCGATGGCTGTGACACCGTTCAGGATGGTCCCAATCAGGAAGGTTCCATTAGGCGTGCGGATGGCGCGGTTGATTTCTGCTTTCTTGAGTTCATCGTCCACATCGGTATGAAAGGGAGTGGCCGTTTTCCCATCGAACAAATACAGCCCATCTGAATTGGTGGCCAGCAATTGATGCGTTTTGTCCCAGGGCAGGACAGCGATGACCGGATTGTTAAGCCGCTTTTCCATAACGGGTACAATCTTGTTCGTTTGTGGATCCACGCTACTCAGCCCATATTGGTCGGTGTGAGTCAATATGCTGCCACCAGCCTTGTTGAAAAACAAAAACGTGAACGGACACCGGAAGCCCTTGACTTTTCCGTTTTCATAAACGAAATAAGAGGTGAATGACTGAAAAATGATCCGATTGTTCCATAGCAGAATGGTCCAGATTTCATCGTTCAGCATGTGGTAATTTTTTAAAAGGGCCGAAATGGATGTGTACTTCAACTGATTGTTTTCATCCCGTTCAAAATACCCGAATTCTTCGAAGGAGCCAACGTAGATGCGTTGGTCCGGTGCAACATACAAGGAACGTACCCGCTTGTTGGCCGGCATCTTGTGGATTTCCCACATGGTTCCGTCGAACTGCAACAAGCCCTGATTGTTACCGAAATACATCGTTCCATCCTTGGCCTGACCCACCGACCAATTCTGGTTGGAGGCGAAATAATCATTCTTAGAAAACTGCGTGACTATGGGCAGGAATTCCTGGGCGGAAAGCCTGCAGGTCAACAGCAGCAAAAGTAAGACAAGGTTTCGTGTTTTCATGGGAGCAGGGTTCAGATGCCCAATGCGTCGCAATAGAAGTCCAGCATTTCTTCAATTTGCTGCCGGTTCGCGGTTTGGTCGAGTTTTATTTCGCCGATACCAGAAAGCAAAGTGAAATTGATGGTGGAACTTTCGTTCTTTTTGTCGTGCGTCATGGCTTCATACAAGGCCGGGTAATCCTTGCAGGAAATCGGATAAACGCCGTATTCTTCCCGTACGAAACGGATGTAAGACTGCAACAGGCTTGCCGGGAAGTCCAGTTGCCGCATGCTCAAGAATAATTCACAAAGCAAACCCCAAGCCACTGCATACCCGTGCAGAACAGGTTGCCCCTGCTGGTGGGACAGGCTTTCGAAAGCGTGACCAGCCGTATGTCCCAGATTTAGAGCCTTCCGCAAGCCCTTTTCCTTAGGGTCTTTGGTGGTAATGTCGTCCTTGATTTCGACGGAACGCTTCACCGCCTTTAAAAATTCAGGACTATCCGGATGTTTCAGATCGAGTGCCAGCAATTCGTTCCAATAATCTACGTCCGAAAGCAATCCGTGTTTCAGCATCTCGGCATATCCGGAAAGGATGTTGGCACGGTCCAGACTACCAAAGAACGGAGCGTGAAACAACACGGCTGCTGGAAGATGAAAAGCACCGATTTCGTTCTTCAGCCCGTTGAAATTGATCCCTGTCTTGCCTCCAACAGCTGCATCCACGGCTGAAAGCACGGTTGTTGGCATATGGATGCAATCGATGCCGCGCTTGAAGGAGGCTGCTGCAAAACCACCCAGATCGGTGACCATGCCGCCACCCAGATTCACCAAGACCGATTTGCGAGTTGCTCCCTGACTGCTCAGGAACTGCCAAACCGTCGAAAGACTTTCCACATTCTTGTGCTCGTCCCCTGCCGGGATGGTCAGAAATTTTGCGGCATGCAACCCTTTGGCACCCTTCAGTGCAGGTAGGCAGAGCATTGCTGAATTCGTATCCGTCAACACGAAGATTTGGTTGGCCGCATAAGTCCGAAGCAAGTTATTTAGGTCGTTATGCAGGTTTTCGGAGAAAATCAGGTGGCTGGCAGACATATTGGACAGTATTTTTATACTACAAAGATAGCAATTCCAAGGTTTTTTTGGATATTTGCATAACCTGTTGGTTTTTCACCTTAAATCTGTATGTTTTTACATTCTGTAGCCTGGACCGATATATTCCTTTTTCTGATGAAATCCTTTTATTGGATTACGTTGGTGGGGGTCGTAATGGTCGTTATCCTTGATAACAGGAACCCCTTGAAAACCATTTCCTGGGTGATCCTGCTCATTTTGTTGCCTTACGTTGGGCTGTTCCTGTATATCTTTTTTGGTCAGCGCTATCGAAAAGTCAAGATCATTTCCAAAAAAAGCATTCGAAGCATCGAAAATAATCCGGCGCATCTTTATGAGGAACTGGATCCCTCCAATTATCCTTCTGAATGCACCGGACTCATCCGAATGCTTCGTGAAAACAGCTCCCAACCTGTTTTTTCCGGTAATAATGTTCGTTTGCTTACGGAAGGACGTTCTAAATTCAATACCCTATTTGACGATATCCGCAATGCCAAAAGGCA
>Ga0302212_1000443_pt1 | contig 17167 bp, 15 predicted proteins | sample II_Fen_N1_1_FD_200235 | JGI IMG/M metagenome (GOLD analysis project Ga0302212, IMG submission 200235) | Peat permafrost microbial communities from Stordalen Mire near Abisko, Sweden - II_Fen_N1_2 | ecosystem: Environmental > Terrestrial > Soil > Wetlands > Permafrost | place: Sweden: Abisko...
GATGAGCGCGATGCTCGGCGTCGAAGGCATCCGCGCGGCGCAGGAGCGCTTTGGCAAGGGCAAGCACATGACCGGCACGCAAATCCGCTGGGGTCTGGAAAACCTGAACCTGACCCAGCCCAAGCTCGACGCGCTCGGTTTTGCGGGCGTGATGCGCCCGATCAGCACCTCCTGCACCGACCACATGGGCGCGTCCTGGGCGCGCATCCAGACCTGGGACGGCAGCGCCTGGAAATTCACCTCCGACTGGCTGCAAGCGGATCAGCAGATCATCAAGCCGCTGGTCAAGTCCACGGCGGCCAAGTACGCAGCCGAGAAAAAGCTCACCCTGCGCACCGGAGCCGACTGCCAGTCCTGAGTCCCGTCTAACGCATCTGGAGGCTCCCGGCGAGCCTCCAGCCGAAAACGCAGTCCCACATCATGACCACTCCAAACATCGTTCTCAGCGTCAATGGCATCGAAGTCATTTATAACCACGTCATTCTGGTGCTCAAGGGCGTTTCCCTGACGGTGCCCGAAGGCAAGATTGTGGCCATTCTGGGCGGCAACGGCGCGGGCAAGACCACCACGCTGCGCGCCATCTCCAACCTGCTCAAGGGCGAGCGCGGCGAAGTCACCAAGGGCAGCATCGAGCTGCGCAGCGAGCGCATCGAGAACCTGTCCCCCGCCGATCTGGTGCAGCGCGGCGTGCTGCAGGTGATGGAAGGGCGCCACTGCTTTGCCCACCTGACCATCGAGGAAAACCTGCTGGCAGGCAGCTACACGCGCAAGGACAAAGCCGAAATCGCCCGCAATCTGGAAAAAGTCTATAACTACTTTCCGCGCCTGAAAACACGCCGCACATCGCAGGCCGCCTACACCTCGGGCGGCGAGCAGCAGATGTGCGCCATTGGCCGCGCCTTGATGGCCAACCCGAGCATGGTGCTGCTCGACGAGCCGTCGATGGGCCTGGCGCCGCAGATTGTTGAAGAAGTGTTCGAGATCGTCAAAGACTTGAACCACAAGGAAAAAGTCACCTTCCTGCTGGCCGAGCAAAACACCAACATCGCACTCAAATACGCCGACTACGGCTACATCATGGAGTCCGGCCGCGTCGTCATGGACGGCGCCGCCAGCGACCTGGCCAACAACGAGGACGTGAAAGAGTTCTACCTCGGCATGGGCGGGGGCGAGCGCAAGAGCTTCAAGGATGTGAAAAGCTACAAGCGCCGCAAACGCTGGCTGGCCTGAAGTCGTGTTGCCCAGCCGCATCGTCAGCACGGCTTCACGAGCTTCAATGCCGCCCTGCGCCTCGCGTTTTTTCTGTTTCCCGACACCCCCAGTCGTCCGCCCTCTGCAACAACCTGAAGACCCCACATGACTTCACCCCACCTGGATGCGCTGGAAACCCGCGCCCCCGCCGACCGCGAAGCGGCGCTGCTTGCCGCCCTGCCCGCCCAGATTGCCCATGCGCGCACGGCCTCCCCGGCGTTCGCCGAGATTCTGGCGGGCATTGACCCCGCCATCATCACCAGCCGCGCCGCGCTGGCGACGCTGCCCGTCACGCGCAAGTCCGAGCTGCTGGCGCGCCAGCAGGCCGGGCGCGCCCAGAACGTCTTTGGCGGCTTCAGCACGATTGGCTTTGGGGCGGCGATGCCGCGCATCTTTTCCAGCCCCGGCCCGATGTACGAGCCCGAAGGCACGGGGCGCGACTACTGGCGCATGGCGCGCGCGCTGCGGGCGGCGGGTTTTCAGCCCGGCGAACTGGTGCATAACAGCTTCAGTTACCACTTCGTGCCCGCCGGTTCGATGATGGAAAGCGGCGCGCACGCGCTGGGCTGCACGGTGTTTCCGGGTGGCACCGGCCAGACCGAGCAGCAGGTGCAGGCGATGGCCGAACTCAAACCGGCGGGCTACATCGGCACGCCGAGCTTTTTAAAAATCATCGTTGAAAAAGCCGCAGACATGAACGTCGCGCTGCCCAGCGTGACCAAGGCGCTGGTGTCGGCTGAAGCCTTTCCGCCGTCCTTGCGCGACTGGCTGGCAGAGCGCGGCATTGCCGGTTACCAGTGCTACGCCACCGCCGACTTAGGGCTGATTGCGTATGAAACCGAAGCGCGTGAAGGCCTGGTGATTGACGAGGGCGTGATCGTTGAAATCGTGCGTCCCGGCACCGGCGACCCGGTCGCTGAGGGCGAAGTCGGCGAGCTGGTCGTGACCACGCTGAACCCCGACTATCCGCTGATTCGCTTTGGCACTGGCGACCTGTCTGCCGTGCTGCCCGGCGCCTGCCCGACGGGGCGCACCAACACCCGCATCAAGGGCTGGATGGGCCGGGCCGACCAGACCACCAAGGTGCGCGGCATGTTTGTGCATCCGGCGCAGGTGGCCGACATCGTCCGGCGCTTTCCTGAGGTACACAAGGCGCGTCTCGTCGTCAGCGGCGAGATGGCCAACGACAGCATGGCGCTGCAGGTTGAAACCGCTGGCGCACCTGACGGTCTGGCCGAGCGCATCAGCGAAGCGATCCGCGACGTGACCAAGCTGCGCGGCGCGGTCCAACTGCTGGCGCCAGGCACCCTGCCCAACGACGGCAAGGTGATTGAGGACGCCCGCAGTTACCAGTAGGCGCCAAGCCGAAAGGGCGTAAAAACTCACACGCCCCAGACCACTTCCTGACCGATGTCGTGGTTCATGCGCAGCATGTCGATGAAGGGCAGTGCGCGCTGGTGCAGCGTGACGGCGCCGGCGGGCACCACGCCGCTTTCTTCCTTCACGTCGCCGGACTCCTCCAGCGCAATCGCGGCCTGCAGCGCCGTGATGGCCGCTGGCATGTCGGCGGGCAAAATAATGCCTCTCGGGCCGGGCTCCTTGCCGATGATCTCCAGCATCTGGCGTCCGTTGGGCTCCAGCATGATCACATCGCCCATGTTTTTTGACTTGAATCGGTACAGCATAAAAAGTCTCCTTTTGTTAAACCTAGCCCAGCCATTATGGGCAGCTTTTAGTGCCCTGTAAGCAGATAAGCACGACTCTTTTCTCTAGCGCAGATCTGCTTTGCGCCGCCCACACCTGCTGGGTTCGGCATCAAGCAAAATAGCTGCCCATGTTCAATATTGTCACTGTTCAAAAAACCGCCGACCAGGCGCTTCGCCAAGATGGGCTGAGCCTGTTGCTGCCCACCGATTTCGCCACCACGCTGCAACTGCCGCTGCCGCAGTGGACGCAGGACTGGCAGGCGCTCAGCGCCTCCTGGGACCGGCTGCCGCCTGACGCACACCTGCGCGATGGTGGCCACTACCGGCGCCGCCGCCACGCCTGCTTCGTCCAGGATCTGGCCAGCGGCACGCTGACGCAAACCCCGCACCGCGCCCACTGGCAGCCGACCGAATACAACGCCCTGCACGGCGGCTTTGAACGCTGGTTCGAGCCGGTGGAAGCCGCTGTCGCTCAGGCGCCCGCCTGGACGCTGCTGCTAACCCAGCTGGGCCAGCTGTTTGCCCAGGTCAAGCCCGCCGTGCCGTGCTGGTACATCGAAGCCCACCAGTTCCGCATCGACACCACAGGCGGCGTCGGTCGGCCCACGCCCGAAGGCGCGCACCGCGACGGCATGGACTTTGTCGTCGTGCTGCTGGTGGCGCGGCGCGGCGTCAAAGGTGGCGAAACCCGCGTCTTCGACGCCCACGGCCCGAACGGCATGCGCTTTTTGATGCAGGAGCCGCTGACCGCGCTGCTGCTCGACGACGAGCGAGTGATTCACGAAACCACGCCGCTCTACCCTGCCGACGGCCAAGCGCCCGAAGGCGGTCTGCGCGACACGCTGGTGCTGACCTACCGAGCCGGTAATTTTCAGGCGCCTTGAGGCGCCGCAGCCAGCCCCGCGTCAACCCGCCTTCAACTGGCGCAACTTCAAAAACGCCAGCGCCGCCATGATGGCGTCGTTGAGCGCATCGTGCGCGGGCCACAGCGGCAGGCCTAGGTGCTTCATCAGGCTGTCAAAGCGCAGGTCGATGTCGCGGCTGTCGCGGGCGTGGTGCGGCATTTGGTGCAGCTTGTAGTCGTAGTACAGCGCCGAAACCTCAATCTTGGGCTGCGGCAAGCCCATGCCCAAGATCGGAAACAGCACCCGGTTGATCATCGCCACGTCAAACTCCAAGTAGTAGCCCACCAGCGGACGGCTGCCGATGAAGTGCATCAACTGCATCACCGCCTCGTCGGCGCTGAGGCCTTGGGCCACGTCCTGTTCGCGCAGGCGGTGGACGCGCACGCTGTCGGCGGACAGGCGCTTTTTCTCGGGGCGCACCAGCAGTTCGAGCCGCTCCGTCGTCATGATGCGGTTGCCCCGGATACGCACCGCGCCGATGGAGATGATGTCGTCGGTCTTGGTGTTCAGGCCGGTGGTTTCGCAGTCGAGCGAGACCCATTCGTCTTCGGGCGGCGCGTCCCACATGAAGGCAAAGCGCGGGTCGCCCAGGTGATACAGCATCCACTCACGCTTGAGCGCGGCAGCCCAGTGGGTCGGCGCCCCGGCGCTCACATGGCCTCCAGATGGAAACGCTGGTTGAGCAGCGCCTTGAACTGCTTGACCACGCCCAGCGTGTCTTTGAGCAAGTCACGGTCCAAGCTGCTGAGTTTTTCCAGCTCAATGTCGTCCGAGGCGCCGTGACCGGTTTCAAGCCGCTGCAGGCCCACCTTGAGTTTCAGGCCCATGAAGAAATGCAAGCTGTCGATCAAGTCGCTGGCGAGTTTTTCCGGCAGCTTTTCGGCGGCCACCAGCGCCTGGACGCGCTCAACGGTCGAGGGCGCGCTGATGTGATTGGCCAGCGCCAGGCTGCGGATGCCGTGAACCAGCGGGAAGGTACCGGCTTTTTTGATGTCCAGCGCCTCCTTGCCGTCGCCCAGAAACAGCAGCCGGTTCCACCAGGCGCTGCCGCTGCCAAAAGCATTGACCGCCGAGGCAAAGCGCGCCAGCATCGCGTCGTTGTTGGCGCTGAGTTCATAAACGGCAGCGCGCACCTGTTCGAGCAACGTGCGGTCGCCGCAAACCGCATGCGCGTCCAAAAAAATCGCCAGATTCATCAAGCCGTCGTGACTGCCGCTCATCAGCCACAGCCGCGCCGTCTGGCTGAAGTCGCTGACGTTGCGGCACCACTGCGGGTTGTTGACCATGATGTGGCCGGGACAAGGCGGGTAGCCAAAATCGGCCAGCGCGCTGGAGAACTGCTGGCACACCGCCGCCACATCGACCGTCGGCTCATAGTCATCGCGCAGCACCAGCGCGTTGTCTTGGTCGGTCTTGAGCAGCTGCTCGCCGCGCCCTTCGCTGCCCATCACGAACAGGCAACTGTTGGCCACCAAGTCGGGCGGCGCGATCAACTGCCAGGTGCGCTCGAACAGCTTGGCGTTGAGTTCCTGCACCAGCCGGGCAATCATGCTGACGTTGGTGCCGCTGCGGTACAGCAGCGAAATCAGCCGCGTGATCTGCCCGGCGGCCTGCTTGAGCGTGGCCACATCCTGGGCGTCCAGAATCTGGATATTGATCAGGTAAGAGTGATTTGACAAAAAACTGAACAGGTCCAGTGCTTCGAGCACGCCAGTGATTTTCTCGCCGTCAGCCACCACCAGCCGATGGACTTTGTGCTTGATCATCGTCGCCAGCGCATCGCCGATCTGGTCGCTGGGCTTGACCTTGATGAGGGAAAAACAGGTCAGCCCGCGCACGGCCAGCCGGTCCAACGGCGTGCCGTCCAGAATCGCCCGCTGCAAGCCGGTCAGCGTAAAAATCCCCAACGCGGGCGGCGACGCCTGGCTGTCGCGCACCAGCAACGTGGCCGTGCGCAGCGCCTGAAACTGCCGCGTCACGTCCAGAATCGAGGTGTCGGCTTCGACAAAATGCGCCGGACGCACAAAAGCTTCATCGACCCGCGCCATCGTCAGCGACTGCAATTCGTGCTGGCTTTGCCGCTCGGACAGCGCGCTGAGCTTGTTCGACAGGTCAGAAAACAGCAGCGCGCCAAAGGTCGCATTGCTGGCAATCAGGTCGCCGACGGCGCGCTTGGCCAGTTGGTAAGCGACGACTTCTTCGGCGGCGACAAAGCGGCTGCTGACCTTGCCCGACATCAGCCCGCGTCCGTCAAAACAGTCTTCCGGGCCGTAGGTGGTGACGACTTCGTTGTCGTCGAACTGCTGGACAAAGCCCTTGATGATGACGAACAGGTGCGTCGGCTGCGCGCCCAGCGCCAAGATGGTCGCCCCTTGGGGAAAGTAGGCAATATCGACGCTGTCCTGCACCAGACGCTGCTCGTCGGCAGTGAGGCAGTCAAACGGAGAGGCCGAAAAATCGAACGCGCTAGGCATGGTGAACTTCCTGGTCTGGGGCTAAATTCAGTTGATTTTCTCACCAATAGACACGTTGTTTACACCAATTTACTTTCGTTTCAAGCCTTGTTGAACGCTGGCGCCAGCCTGCCAGTCCGGGCCGTCAAACCAAGCGTCGCCGAGCAAATAAGCACGCAGCATGGGCAGCGCGTCCAGCCCCCAGAACAGCTTGCCATCGACGACAAAAGCCGGAACGCCAAACACGCCCTGCGCAATCGCCGCGTCGGTGTTGCGCTTGAGCTGGGCCTTGACGGCCTCGCCGTTAACGTCGTAGCGCGGTGCCAGCGTCTCGGTCAGCGCCTGCAAGCGGGCGGGCTCCAGCGCCTCGGCGCCGCCGTGCCAGACATGGCGAAACAGGGTTTCGCAGACATAGCGATTGGGCGCCACCGGCTCCAGCTCGGCGCTGCAAGCCAGCGCCAAACGCAGCAGCGGCAGCGGGCTGAACGGATGGCTGACGGGCATTTGCAGCTTGACGCCCCGGCTGCGCGCCAGCCACAGCACCTGGCGGTAAGTCCAGTCGCGCTTGGCCGGGATTTCTGCCGGGCCGAGCTGGCCGTGGTGCTTGAGCAGCGCGCCCAGCAGCACCGGCAGGTAAGTCACGCGGTAGCTGATGCCTTGCAGCGCCTCGGGCAGCGCTTCAAACGCCAGATAAGCGTAAGGCGAGATGAAATCGAGGTAGCAGGTGATGTGCCGCAGCTCGCCAGCGGGCGTCGGATCGGCGCTCATACCGTGAGCGCGTCCATGCGTTGCTCAATGGTTTTCCACAGACTGCGCTTGTCGGCGTCGCTGGCACGGCTCCAGCTGGCAATCTCGCCGCCGGTGCGAAAGCAGCCTTCGCACAGGCCCGAACCCGCATCCAGGCGGCAAATCGAAATGCAGGGCGACGGCGCATCCGCCCCGTCTGCCAGCGTCAAGGCGCGCTGCCTGACTTGGCGGATGGCCTGCTGCACGGCAGCCACACGTTGCACAGCTTCGGGAAGCGTTTTTAGTTCAGCACCACACATGTTTGAATCCACGCCCATTTCTGGGCAAAAAATGAGTTCTACCGGTTGAAGAAAATTTCAAACCAGAGCGATATTTGATCAAATCTTTCGTTGGTTGAGCAAGGCCGTTGCGGCCCGCGAGTTCGGTTTGCGGCCCAGAAAGTCGCTGATGAACTGGCCCGCGTCGATCAGCTTGTCCAAATCGATGCCGGTGTTGATGCCCATGCCGTGCAGAAAATAAACCACGTCTTCGGTGGCGACATTGCCGGTCGCACCCTTGGCGTAAGGGCAGCCGCCCAGCCCGGCCACCGAGGTGTCGAACTGCCACACGCCCATTTCCAGGCAAGCCAGCGTGTTCGCCAGCGCCTGACCATAGGTGTCGTGGAAGTGGCCGGACACGTCATTCAGATCGTAATGGCGCAACGCCGCGTCCATCGCGCGCTGCACTTTCAGCGGCGTGCCGACGCCAATCGTGTCGGCCACGCCGACGTGCTGCACGCCGATGTCCTTCATCAGCCGCGCCACCAGTTCGACGCGCTCGGGCGCCATATCGCCCTCATACGGGCAGCCGACCGCGCAGGAAATGGCGCCGCGCACGTAAATGCCTTTTTCGCGGGCGGCGGCCACCACGGGGCGAAAACGCTCCATGCTGTCGGCCACCGAGCAGTTGATGTTGCGCTGGCTGAAGGCCTCGCTGGCCGCGCCGAAGACGACGATTTCATGCGGCCAAAAGCCCCGTGGCAACGCCAGCGCCGCCTCCAGACCCTGCATATTCGGCGTCAGCACCGAATAACGCACGCCGGGCTTGCGCCCAATGCCCGCCATGACCTCGGCGTTGTCGGCCATTTGCGGCACCCATTTGGGCGAGACAAAGCTGGTGACCTCGATTTCGTTCAGACCCGCGTCTTGGAGACGCTGCACCAGCTCGATCTTGACGGCAGCGGGGACGGGAGATTTTTCGTTTTGCAAGCCGTCGCGGGGGCCGACATCGACGAGCTTGACGTGAAGGGGAAGTTTTCCAAGGCTCACAAGAACTCCATTCAATATAGGGGCGATAAAACTTATCCAGCCAAAGCCGCCGCAGGCATCACCAGCAGCAACTCAGACTCATCCATCAAGCGATAGCTGGGCCGAATGCCCGCCAGTTTTTCTGTCAAATCCAAAATAAGCTGCACGCCTTCGCCGCGCTTGTCCATCATGGCGCTGCGCCCGGAAAAGCTGCGCTCGCTTTCAGGCAGGCGGCACTTGGCCAGCAGGCTGGTGATTTCCTCATTTCGGGCGGCCTGACGATAAGGCAAGCTATCAACCGTCATGGTGTTGGGAATCATGCCCGGTGAATAGAGTTCCAGCCGGTCGGCAAACAGGCGCAGGCGAATCTTGGCGCCGTAAATCGCGTAGTCGCGGTGCGCGACGGCATTGACCAAGGCTTCAAACACCGCCGTCAAATCAAACTGCGGCAGGTCATGCCGCCCTTGGTGCTTGCTGGCGGCCACGCGCATGTTTTTGCGGACAAAGTGGCATGCGTCCAGCACCTGCTGATCCAGCGGCCCGCTAATGTCCTGGGCGTCGAGCTGGTAAGCCTGATCGCCCTGGGGCCGTATGTCTGTTCCCCGATAAGCGACGGCCTGAATGAAGGCATTGGGCAGCCAGCGGCGCGGGTCTGGACTGGCCATTAGCACGCCGGTGACGGTGGGGCGCAGCACGCCTTCACTGTCGCGCCTGGCCATTGCCAGCTTGTCGAGCAAGACCTCACGGCTGTCATTCACCCGCGCGCTGGCAAAGCGCTGCCAGAGCGGCGGCGACAAATCGTCCAGCGTGGCGCCCGGCACGGGCTGCTCATCAAAGCGGATGATGCGCGCCTGACTGCGCTGCTGAAACAGCCGCGCCAGATAGTCCGGCGCCATCTCGCGCTTGGCGCTGCCGACCCGGTGCAGATAACCGCCGGGGCTTCTGTGAACAAACAAGCTGCGCGCCACGTCCACCCGAATGACGGGCAGCATCTCGCCGGTGCCGCTGGGCAGGCTCAGGCGCTCAATCACCGGCGCCAGCGGCGGCTGGATCGAGGAGACGCAAATCTCCCGGACAAAATCCTCCACCGCGTCGAGCCGCTCCAGCGCAATGCCCACGACCTCCCGGCTGTCATCGACGCCCAGCACGCAAACGCCGCCCCGGCTGTTGGCCAGCGCCGCCAGCTCGTCGGCCAGCGAATCGCGGTGCGGCGCCGTGACCTTGCTGCCCGCAAAGCGCACTTCTTTGAGTTCCAGAAAAGTGTCTTCGCCGAGACGGATTTTTTCGATCAGGTCCACTGGGTTATCAAACATGACTAAACAGTCTTTCCCAATCGCTGGTAGCGGCGCTCAAAAGCATCTTCGCCGCCTTCCATCACGCTGCAAACCTCGTCGCGCATTTTCTGGTTTTGCAACGACCCGGACTGGCTGATAAAACACTGTGAATTGAAATCGAGCGCGTAGATCATTTCCGCATCGCCGTTGACCACGATGTTCGGGTTGTGCGTAACGATGATGAGCTGGCGGTGCTGCTTGTTGGCGCGGATTTGCCGCACCACGAGGTCGTAAATCAGATGGTTGTCCAGATCGTCTTCGGGCTGGTCGAGCACCAAGGGTTCCTTGCCGTGCGCCAGCAGGAAAGCCAGCATGGCAGCGGCCCGCTGGCCCTGCGAGGCTTGCCCAATAGGCTCAAAATTTTGGCCGTTGCCTTTGCGGCTGTATTCCACTTTCAAGCCATCCTCGGGGAACCAGCAGAGGATGTGGTCGATGAATTCGGGGCGCTTTTCAGCGGCATTGGTCAAATGCTTGTTAAACCAAGCACCAAAACCACCTTTTCCACGAGATGCATTGAACAGCCGTTCCTGTAGCTGCTTAATACATTTCTCAAACTGTGGCGCATCCGGTTCGTCCGGGTTATCCAACAAATTGGCCGCCGTCAATACATCGGCAATCAAGCCTTTGGCCGAAACATCACCCTGCGCCTCCACATAAATATCATTCTCAAATTGATCTGGGGCGCCCAGCACGTCGCGCAGTGAACGTGCCATCACCCGCGCATCGCGCCCATAGGGAATCAATGTCATCCTGACAAACGGGTTATCTGCCACGGACTGCTGGAGAAACGTACTGCGTACCTCGCTGACCTTGCGGCGCGCTTTCCACACATTTTCCCGTTGCGTCATGAACTGCTGCTTGAGTTCATCAAACTGCTTTTGCAAGGCGTCCAGACGCTTAATCTCGGTTTCCAGTCGCTGGCGCTCCTGCACCAGCCGCCCGTACTCGCTGGGGTCGCTCACGCCCTGCGTCAATAAATCAGCCTTCAGCGCCTGATACGCCTGCACGGATTGCGCCACCCGCGCCTGCCAGTCGCTTTGCGCCAACTGCGCCCGAAGCGACGTGCCAGTTTGCGTCAGAAGCTGCGCGGCTGCCTCGACCTGCGCTTTGGTCTGGGCAATGGTTTGCGCCAACTGCTGCGCGACGCTCAATGCGCCAACGTCAACTGCCGAATCAAACAGCGCATCAGGCAAGTCTTCGGCCAGCAGGTCTTGCGCGGCCTGATGAAGTTGATCCGCCATCGCGGCGGCGGCATCGAACTGCCGCGTCATTTCCCGCGTCTGGCGGCTGGTGCGCTGATAGGCTTTGAGCACTTCCGCGTGGTGCGTCCCTTCAAAACGGTCGAGCTTGCGCTGCACATCCTGCAAACCCAAGTTGAGGGCGTCGCGGCCCTTGAGCTTGCCGTTTACCTCTCGCTGTTTGGCACGGGTGGCAAAAAAAGTACGTTTGGCCTCGTCCAGTGCCTGCTGTGCCACGCCGGTCTGGGCTGCTTCGTCGATCACTTTCAAGAGAGCCTGCTGGCTTTCCCCGGCCAGCTCGGCAATTTGCCCCTGGCTGAACAAGCGCACCTGAAAACGCGACCCAGAAACCGTCTGGTTGGCCGACTCCTTCCAGTCCGATGTGGTTTCATCCCACTCCCGCACCACAGCGCCCTGCCCCTCTTTGGGCCAGGACAATTCATAGAGAACACCATTGCGACGCAATGTCAAAGTGATTTTCGTGGTGGGCAACACGCCCCCCTCGCCCGGATCGTTGCGGTTTTGAAGCACTTTAGTGAAACGCGCAAAAGTCTCGCCAGCCTCCTTCTTTGGGTCTAATTCACGCTCTTTCCGGTAGGCCAGCCGCAAGGCATGCACGACGGTAGATTTACCCGTTCCCCGCCCGCCAACCAAGGCATTAAAGCTGGGAGTGAAGCAAAATTTTGCAGGTTCACCCTGCCCGCCCATGCGGCGAGCATCGGCAATCTCAATCGTTTCAATGAAATGATCTGGTGTCTTGAAAGGAAAAAATGGCTCCGTGTCATCACTGCGCCGAACTGAGACATCCTGTCCGTCCAGCAATGCCAGACGCAGCCCCGCCAGCGAGGGCGACTCCATTTTTAGCCACGTAAAGCTAGACCCAGGAGAACGATTACCCTGCAAATTATGAGAATCTGAACCCCGCACCTCTGCCCACTGAATGTTTGCCTCTCGGTAAATATTCGGCTTGCTCGCTTGGCAATTGACCGTTTCAATCGCCAATACTCCCGCCTTGAATACGGAGCGAATCTGATCCGTATGTACTGCGCCTTGACCAGCGCCGCCTTTCGTTTCCAGCAAACCTTTTGGTCTATCTGAATGTGCTGGTATGGCAATCCCTCCACACCGATGAATCTCTTCAATCACTTCCACCAAAGTTTTGCGCGAACAAGCCGCCTCAACACGGCAGTCAGTTTCACCATGCAAATGCTCTGGGAAACCAACCGCCCACAACAAACTGGTAATAGTCGAGGTGGATTTTTCTGGATCAAAGATAGCAAGAAGATGCAATCCGCCAGCCACCGAAATCTCTACGCCCGGAAATAGATAAAGCACCCGAAAGCCAGCAGGCGGAGCACCGGCCTGCGCAAGCTGCGCCATCCGCTGATACTCAGCTTTGAGCTTGTCAACCCACTCGCCACTGTTATGGTCGGTAACGGCTACGCAATCAATCTCAGCGGCCATGTACTTGAGCAGCCAGGTTTCGGGCGAAAGATCAACCGCATTTTTGGCCCAGTAAGTGTCCTTCGAGGCAGGCGTGTGCGTGTGAAAGTCAAACTTCCACCAGCGGGCGCCGGGATAAGGCCATTGATCTTTTTTTGCGCTTGAGGACATGGCGGTATTGTGCAGGCTCAATACCCCAGCGCATGGTTCACCACCCCGGCCAGCGGCTCGCCGCGCTCCAGCGCCCGGATTTTCCCGGCAATCTGGGCAATGCTTTCCTCGCGCAATGTGCGCGCCGAAATATGCGGCGTGACGGTGATGCGCGGATGCGCCCAGAACGGATGGTCGGCAGGCAGCGGCTCGCTGCGAAACACATCGAGCGTCGCGCCCGCCAGATGGCCACTGTCGAGCAGCGCGATCAAATCGTCGTCCACCAAATGGCGGCCACGCGCCACGTTGATGACGTAGCCGCCCGGCTGCAGGCGCGCCAGCGTGTCGCGACGCAGGATGTTTTCGGTGTCGGGCGTGAGCGGCAGCAGGCACACCAGCATGCGGCTGGCGGCCAGAAAGTCGTTCAATTGCGCTTCGCCCGCAAAACACTGCACGCCGTCAATCGCCTTGGACGAACGGCTCCAGCCGCGCACCGGAAAATCAAACTGCGCCAGCGCCCGGCTCACGCGCTCGCCCAGCGCGCCCAGCCCCATCACGCCGACGGGGAAATCCTGGCGCAGACGCGGCGGGCGCTGCGCCCAGCAGCCTTGCGCGGTGTCCACGTCATAAACATCAAACTCGCGGAAATGGCGAATCACCGCGTGGCAGACATATTCGGCCATCTGCACCGCCATGCCCGCGTCGTCTAGCCGCACGACAGGCACGCCGGGCGGCAGGCGCAGTTTTAACAGCGCATCGACCCCGGCCCCGGTGTTGAAAATCGCCTTGAGCTGCGTCTGCTGATCAAAAAAAACCTGCGGCGGTGCCCAGACTACGGCGTAATCGGCGGCGCTGCTGTCAGCGGCCCATTCTTCAATCACCGCGCCGGGCAGCGCGGCGCGCAGGCCGTCCAGCCAGGGCTGGGTGTCGGTATCGGTGCAGCAAAAACTGATGCGCATTCGGGTGTCCAAAAAAGTTCAAACCGCGATTTTCAGCAATTCCGCGCCTTCGGCCACCTGATCGCCGGGGGCGTAGAGCAATTCGAGCACCGTGCCGTCGGCGGGCGCGGCGATGGTGTGTTCCATTTTCATGGCTTCCATCACGGCCAGCGGCTGGCCTTTTTCCACCTTGTCGCCCGCCTTGACGGCAAACGACACCACTTTTCCCGGCATGGGCGCGGTGAGGCGTCCGCCTTCGGCGTGGGTTTCGCCAGCGTGGGCCAGCAGGTCAATCGCCGTGATCTGGGTCGCACCCCGGCTGGTAAAGACGTGATCAACCTCGCCCTGCGTGAAAACTTCCGCCCTCAAGCGCTGGCCAGCGAACTGAATGTCAATGCCCTGCCCGCTTTGAATATCAATGCCCTGCGCGCTTGGCGCAAACACCAGCGGCCCAGCCACGTCGCCAACGCTCAACTGCAAACCGCCATCGTGCAAACAGGTCAAACTGGCCTTGGCCGCTTCGCCGTGAAACTCGAATTCAAAGCGCCGCACCGTCACGCCGTGGCTTTGCCAGCCGTCGCGGCGGCTGAACGGGTCGGCGCTTTCCTGGGCTTTTTCGGCCAGCAGCGTCTGGGCCATCGCGGCAGCGGCGGCCAGCGGCAGGCCGACCGGCTCCTGGTTAAACAGCACGGCGGTTTCGCGCTGGATCAGCGCCGTGTCCAGATTCGCTTCGGCAAACGACGCGCTACGCGCCACGTAGCGCAAAAACTGTACGTTGGTGGACAGGCCAACGATGCGAATCTGCGCCAGCGCCTCGTCGAGCCGGGCCAGCGCCTCCTCGCGGGTCTGGCCGTGGACGATCAGCTTGGCGACCATCGAGTCGTAAAACGGCGAAATCGTGTCGCCTTCGCGCACACCGTCGTCGATGCGCACGGCCACGCCGGTTTTCGCCAAGTCCGTGCGCTCGAACGCGGTGCAAACCGGCTTGCGGTACACGTTGAGCGTGCCGGTGGCGGGCAGGAAATTGTTGTCCGGCGTTTCGGCGCAAATGCGCGCTTCAATCGCGTGGCCGTGAATGCGCAACTGGTCCTGCGCCAGCGGCAGTTTTTCGCCCGAGGCGACGCGCAATTGCCACTCGACCAAATCCAGCCCGGTGATGGCTTCGGTGACCGGGTGTTCGACCTGCAAGCGCGTGTTCATTTCCATGAAGAAAAAATTCATCGAACCATCCGCCCGCTGCTCAACGATGAATTCCACCGTGCCCGCGCCGACGTAGTTCACGGCCCGGGCGGCAGCCACCGCCGCTTCGCCCATTTGCTGGCGCATTTCGGGCGACAGGCCGGGCGCGGGCGCTTCTTCCAGCACTTTTTGATGGCGGCGCTGCACCGAGCAATCGCGCTCGAACAGATAAACGTAGTTGCCATGCGTGTCGCCGAACACCTGGATTTCGATGTGGCGCGGGCGCTGGGCGTATTTTTCGACCAGCACGGTGTCGTTGCCAAAGCTGTTGATGGCTTCGCGCTGGCAGCTCGCCAGCGCGGCGGCGAAGTCTTCGGCTTTTTCCACCGCCCGCATGCCTTTGCCGCCGCCGCCTGCGCTGGCTTTGATCAGCACCGGGTAGCCGATGCGGTCGGCTTCGCGCTGCAGCAGCGCCGGGTTTTGGTCCGCACCGTGGTAGCCGGGCACCAGCGGCACACCGGCTTTTTCCATCAATTGTTTGGATTCTGCTTTCAGACCCATCGCCTTGATGGCGGACGCGGGCGGGCCGATGAAAACCAGCCCGGCGGCGGCGCAGGCGTGGGCGAAGTCTTCGTTTTCGCTCAGAAAGCCGTAGCCGGGGTGAATCGCCTGCGCGCCCGTGGCTTTGGCGGCTTCAATGATTTTTTCCCAGCGCAGGTAGCTGTCTTTGGGCGCGCTGCCGCCAATGTGAATCGCTTCATCGCAGGCGGCGACATGCTTGGCGCTGGCATCCGCGTCGGAATAAACGGCGACGGTTTTGATGGCCATGCGGCGGGCGGTGGCGGCGACGCGGCAGGCGATTTCGCCCCGGTTGGCGATGAGAATTTTTTTAAACATGCGGGTCATTCTTGGAAAAAGGGGACTTCAGGGACAAAACGGGCGGCGGCACCGTATCAAGCGACTTGCCGCCAAACATGCGGCGCACGCGGGCCAGAATCAGTTTTAAAAAACGCCAGCACAGCACGGTCAGCCAGATACTGAGCGCCAGCACGACCGCCAGCGCAGGAATAAACACCAGCGGATGCGCCACGGCCAGCCACAGCGCCAGCGGCACCAAGCCGTCTTCGACCAGCGACGCGCCGATATTTGAAAACGGCTCGGGCGAGGTGTTGATGGCGGCGCGGCTGGTGGCTTTGGCGGCAAAGCTGGTCGCCGCCAGCGAGCCGCCTAGCAGCGCGGCCACAACGCCCATCACGCTGCTGTCAGCGCCAAACACACCCGCCGCCAACGCCGCGCCCGCCGGAATACGGATGACGGCATGTACCACGTCCCAGAGCGAATCGAGGCCCGGAATCTTGTCGGCAAAAAATTCGATCAACACCATGAAGCCGCTCGCGCCCAGCACCAGCGGGTGCGTCAGCAGCGCCAAGCCCGGCGGCAACGGCAGCCAGCCGAAATAACCGGCCAGCCCCACGAGAAACACCGCCAAATACAGCCGCACACCGCTGGCCCAGCCCAGCGCGCCCGCCAGCGCGATGAGCTGCGCCGTGTCCAGCGTGAGCCATTGGGTCGGGTCTAAAGCGGCTTGCATGGTGAAACTCCTTGCGCTTTACGCTTGAGCCGGTATCAGTCCAGCCAGAACGGCTTGCGCTTTTGCAGGAAAGACTGCACGCCTTCGCGGCCTTCGCGGCGGGTGCGGATGTCGGCAATGCCCTCGACGGTGCGGCCAATCAGCGGCGCGTCAATCTCGCGGCCCGCCACGTCTTGCAGCAGGTTTTTGCAACTGCGCACGGCGTTCGGGCTGGCGCTGGTCAGCGCGCTGGTCATTTCCGCCACTTTGGTGTCTAACTGGTCGGCGCTGACGACTTCATGCACAAAGCCGATGCGGTGCGCCTCACGAGCGTCAAAACGCTCGGCGGTCAGGAAATAACGGTGCGCCGCCCGCGCGCCCATCGCCCGGATCACATACGGGCTGATGGTGGCCGGAATCAAGCCCAGCTTGACTTCGCTCAGGCAAAAGTTCGCGGTATCAACGCTGACCGCCATGTCGCAGGCCGCCACCAGCCCCATGCCGCCCGCGTACACATCGCCCTGAATCCGGGCAATCGTCGGCTTGGGGCATTCGTAGATGGCGCGCAGCATGTCGGCCAGCGCGCCTGCGTCAGCGAGGTTTTCGGCGCGGGTGTAGTCGGCCATGCGGCGCATCCAGTTCAAATCGGCCCCGGCGCAAAAGGCCGGGCCGGTGGCAGCGAGCACCACGGCGCGAACTTCGGCGCGGCTGGCCGCGTCCTGGAAAGCGGCAGTCAGTTCGGCAATCACCGCGTCGTTGAAGGCGTTGCGCACGTCGGGGCGGCTCAGGGTCAGCGTCAGCACGGCGCCGGTTTGGGTGGTTTGAAGGGCGTTCGTCATGGCTTCACATCCTGAACAAGCCAAACTTCGTCTCAGGAATCGGCGCGTTCTGCGCGGCGCTCAGGCCCAGCGCGAGCACGCGGCGGGTGTCGGCGGGGTCGATCACGCCGTCGTCCCACAGGCGGGCG
>Ga0302212_1000445_pt1 | contig 17138 bp, 14 predicted proteins | sample II_Fen_N1_1_FD_200235 | JGI IMG/M metagenome (GOLD analysis project Ga0302212, IMG submission 200235) | Peat permafrost microbial communities from Stordalen Mire near Abisko, Sweden - II_Fen_N1_2 | ecosystem: Environmental > Terrestrial > Soil > Wetlands > Permafrost | place: Sweden: Abisko...
GGCCCGATGCGCCGCTCCTCAATCATGTCGGCCCTCCTTTTTTCTCGCGCATTTGTCTCGTCTTCTTCCTGCTCTTCCTGCGCGATCTTCTGAAGTTGCGGCAGCATTTCCCGCGGCTTGGTGCCCTCCTCGACGCGCTGACCCTTTGCGAAGGCCTTTGTGCCTTGTTTGCCCTGTCCTCCATCTGGGCACCGGCCTTTCACGCTGCCGTGCTGCGGCGCTTCGTGCCCGAACTCTTCCAGGCACCGGCCTTTCTGCTGGGTCTGGGACTTGTCGCCTGGCGTGGTCGTCGCGGCGACGGCCTTGCTAAGCGCATTGCACTTTCGTGTCTTCCGGTGGTGCTGGCGGCAGTCTTCGGCAGCATCTGGGATCCATTGCATCCCGACGGGGCGGCGAACTTGGACACCCCGGTGGCCATCGGCGGTGCGGTGTTGGAAAACCTCTTCACCACCTGGGTGCTGGCTGGTGAGGTGCGACGGCGCATCCGGGCCCACGCCGAGCTGCGGCGCGATTTCGACATGCGTCTCGAAGAGTCGTACGAGCGCTACCGCTCCCGAGTGGCCGCCGATCTGCACGATAACCTATCCCAGCGGGTGATGGCGGCGCGCATTGCACTGCACCTAGAGCGCGGAGCTGGAGCTGAAGCTCCCAGTGAGGCCGATGTTCAATTGCAGCAAATGGCCAATGCCGTGCGCTCGCTTTCTCACCAGCTTCATCCTTCCCGCTCTGAGGCCCGCAGTCTGTGGGAAGCTCTACGTGAGCTGGCGCATTCCATGGAGGACGAAGGTTTTCGGGTGGAACTTCGCCTTGAAAACGAGCGGGAGCTGGTGCCCACGGCAAGTTTAGAGCTTTATCGCATCGTCCAAGAAGCATTGAGCAACGCCATGCGCCACGGCAAAGCCACGCGGGTGGTGATTCGCGTCGAGGAATCGCAAAAGGACCTGAAACTTTCGCTCTGCGATAATGGCGTGGGCATGGCCCCGGATGAGGTTCGCGAAGGCTTAGGGGTGTCGAACATGCGCGAGCGGGTTGAGCGGCTGGGAGGTCTCTTTTTGCTGGAGAGTCGTCGGGGGCACGGGACCTGCCTGCGCATCCGCATCCCTTCTGCGTGCATCTTGGCGTGACTAGGGAATGCGGGTGGATTTCTTGAAGAAGTCCACCATGTTGGTGACGTTTAGTTTTCCGAAGATGCGCTTCTTGTAGGTCTGTACTGAGGCGTAGGTGACGCCCAGTTCTTGGGCGAGATCCTGGATGGGCTTTCCCTGGACCAAGGCTTGGTAGACCTGATTCTCGCGCCGCGAGAGCGGGATCGGCCGTGCCTCTGGGTCGAGCATGGGAAAGTGGAGCTTGCCGTCCAGGACGGTATGCACTGCAGACAGAAATTGACTCGGCGCCTCGCTCTTGGCCACGAAGCCGCCGCACCCAGCGTCCCTAGCGGCGTGCATCAGTTCCTGACTGTCTGTCCCCGGATAGGGACATACAAGCCACTTTCTCGACATCGGTCCGGAATCCTCGACCTGGTCGGAGGCTGATAAGGGACTGGCGGCACGAGTCAGGCGATCAGCCATCTCCCCAGGTTGCGCGTCTTCTTGCCAAACTCCACGCCCACCTTCACCACGGTGCGACCATCGGCAGCCCACGACACGGCGTAGCCCTTGGCTTCGATCTGCGCCAGCGCCTCTTCTGCCGTGCCGTTCAGCTTGAACTCGAACACGAAGACGTGTGTCGGGGTCCACACTACGGCATCGGCACGACCATTGGCCGACTTCAGTTCGGTTTGCAGAAACTGTCCAAGGAGCGTGAAGACCAGGTAGAAGACCACTTGGTAGTGGCGTTCCGTCTGGTCGTTCAGGTCGTAGGGAATGCCCTCGAAGAAGGCCCGCAATCGTGTCAGGAAGGCATCTACGTCGCCGGCCTCGAGCTCTTCGCTGAACTTGCCAATGAAGAAGCCACCACGTCCTTTGGGAGCGCCGGTGAAGTTGGGAAGCAAAAAGTTGAGGAAGCCGTTCTTCACCTCGGCATTGGGATAACCCAGACGATAACGCCGGTAGCGCGGATCGTAGCCCTTGATGGTGAGATAACCGCTCTGATAGATCACTGGAAGCGGAGTATCGGCGTCCAAGCGATAGTCGGCGAAATCTGGGGCATCGAGCTCTATGCCATCGATCTCTCGCAAGTCCGTGTCGGTCTGCTTGAGTAACTCCACCAAGAACGTGGGAGTGCCGGTCTGAAACCAGTAGTCCACAAACTCCAGCCGGTCCAACAGGTTCAAGGTGCTGAAAGGATTGTAGAGGTCCGGCCCGTCCTGGTGAAAGCGATAGCCGTCATAGGTCCGCCGCACCTCGGAAAGCGCCGCCTCAAAAGACAACTTCTGTTTTTCGGCCAGACGCTCCAGTTCGGGACGGAAATTGTCAAAAAGTTCCAGCTCCGTGATGCCGCACACCGCAGCATAAGCGGGATGTAGAGAGATGTCCTTGAGCTGGTTCAGGTCCGAGAAGACGCTCACCTGCCCGAACTTCGTGACGCCGGTCAGGAGCACGAAGCGCAGATGGGCATCGGCGCTCTTCAAAACCCCATAGAAGGCCTTGAGAATCGCCTTGTAGGTCTCGTGAAGTTCGGGCTTCCCGATCGTCTGCAACAGCGGCTTGTCGTACTCATCTACGAGCACGACGGCCCGACGGCCCGTCACGGTCTCCGCACGACGAAGAACGCCCAGGAACCGCCGCGGCAGAGAGTCCTCGTCCGGGCTTGGGTCGCCAAAGCGCTCTTCCCAACGGCACAAGTGGCTGTTCAGGATTCCGTTCAGCGCCTCTGGCGAGTCGTAGAGGGCGGCGTTGAGATCAAGCCGCAGCACCGGATATTCGATCCAGTCTTGCTCCAGTTCCTCAATGGCAAGGCCGTGGAAGAGATCCTTGCGGGCCTCGAAGTAGGCGCCGATGGTAGAGAGCAATAGGGATTTTCCAAAGCGGCGGGGGCGAGAGAGGAAGTAGACGCGCCCTTCGCTGGCAAGCTTATAGACAAAGGCTGTCTTATCCACATACAGGTAGCCGTCTTCCCGAAGCGATGGGAAGTCCTGGATGCCGATGGGCAGCTTACGAAGGGCCATGCCGCAAAGATACCTTCGCCCACCTCACCCCGCCCGCTGCCCTTCGACTCCGCTCAGGGAGCAGCGAGCACCCCTCTCCTACGGAAACCGCAGGAGAGGGGGCAGCACGGAACGCCGACGCTACGCTCCCTTCTCCACCCGTTCCGGGGGGAGAAGGGACGGGGATGAGGGGTGGCAAGCAGGCGTTTACAGAAAAAGTCGCGGATGAGGGGGACGAACTGACTGAGAAGGAACCCTCCACCCCAGCGCCCTCCTATTCAGGGTTGCGACCTCCCCCGCGCTGCGGGGAAGGACGTAACCCTGTTGGTTCTGTTCCCCTTCCCTTGCCATCGCCCTGGGCGCCGCCTTGATTCCCCGGCTGGCTCCCAGGGCTGGCCGGGAAGAGGAACTCAAGGAGACACACAGCGGAACCCCAAATCGCGGCTGTGGCCGTCGGGGACGCGGTCGTCCCGATAGGCCGAGCGCAGGTAGGCGGGACCGTCGCCCCAATTGCCACCCCGATAGACACGAGCAGAACCGGAGCTCGGACCTTTCGGATTGCGTTCTGGATAAGAACCGTAGTAATCCTTAGCATACCAATCAGCGGTCCACTGCCACACGTTGCCAGCCATGTCGTACAAGCCCCAGGCATTGGGCTCCTTCTGGCCCACAGGATGCGTGGTATTCCCGCTGTTGCCGGCATACCAAGCATAACGGCCGGCTTCGCTGGTATCGTTTCCCCAGTAATAACGCGTCGTAGTTCCCGCGCGAGCAGCATACTCCCACTCAGCTTCCGTGGGAAGACGCTTACCTTGGCTTTCGCAGTAGGCTTTCGCCTCGCTCCAGTTCACCAGTTCCATAGGGCAGTTATCCCCGCAATTACTGAAAAAACTTGGATTTTTGCCTGTCGCGGCACGGTATGCCCCTTGGGTCACATCGTATTTGTCCATTGAGAAGGCATCCAAGCAAACTCGGTGTGGCGACTCATCCGATCCGGAATAGGTGAATTCTCCCATCATAAAACACCCCGCAGGGATCGACACCATCCCGCTTGGAACCTTGGGCTTCTCTACGCTGCGAAAATGTGCTGTCGCCTGCGCCGTCTTCCCTTCCTCCAAGCTGACAGAAACCGTCTGACGGGCGAAGCCTTCAGGAGACACCTCGATCTTCTGAGCGGCCACCGGAACCAGCCCGTCAAATGGAGTCTGCCCCACCTTCACGCCGTCCACGTAAACATCGGCGACAAGGTCTCCACTGGTGCGATCGTCCACCGCATCCAGGTTCAGACGAGTCTGGATGGGAGTCAAGGTCCACGACAGTTCCTGACCGTTGCGGGTGACCGATACCCTCTCCTTTTTCTGGCGATATCCGTCCTTGCCCATCGAGATCCAGTGATCACCCTGCACCACCGATTTCCCGATCGATTTGCCATCAGGCGTCGTGCACAGAAAGTTTCCGTCCACGCTCACCGCCGCACCCTCCGGGCTGCTCCCGAACTTCACGATAACCTTCACGGCACCCGCTGGAGGAGGCGCAAGCGGAACATCCTCCGCCACCGTGCCAGGAGACACCGCTTCCGAGGCGTTCCCGCTGCGCATCAGGGACTTCACCACTTGGCTGGCAAGCACCGGCAAACCCGTCTGCGCGGCATCATCGCTGGTGTAGGTTTCCTGCTCCTCGTCCAAGAGGTTCTCGCTTCGGGCGCTTGCCAGCTTTAGACTGGCGGTCCACTTGCCTTTGTGAAACGTCAGCTTCGTCTCCAGCAGGTAATCCAGGCCCGCTTTCTTGGCAAACTGCGCAAGGCATGAGGCGTTCGAGCAGCTGGAGGCGTTCACCTGGATCAGGCGATCCAGCTTGCTGCCTTCGATCACATCCACCGAATCTGCCACGAGCTTCACGACTTTTCCACGCACCGCCGATGTGAAAAGGTCGCGCAAGACCGCATCGTCGGCATGGCCGACAAAACGGGCATCTAAGATGCCCATGGTCGGGCGGTCTGTGACGGATTCCGAAGATCGCGCACTGTGGGAGGAAGCTGGCTCCCGCGAGGGGGGACGACGGTCTTGGGCGAAGACGACGCCAACTAGTGCCAAAGCCACAAAAAACAGAATCATTTTCATCATGACTTTCTCCATAACGCATCGGCGTTGTGTGAGTCAAGGACAACCTGCATCACAGAAACCACATGACGTAGTTGCGCTTGCCACGATCTCGATCTTGATGATGCGCCAAAGAGACTGCGCATCCACGATTGCTGCAGGAAGGAATACGTAACCAGGAACCCGATAGCATAAATGGGCAGAAGATTCATGCGTTCCTCGAAAATTTTGTTTCTGGTTGAATTGGATGCTCTCGTTTTCCCAGCCCGAACAACCACCGGAACAGCGGCAGACTGCCGAGAATCTGGACCACCCCTAGGCTCAGTATCACGGTGATCGCCCAATCCATGATCATCCCAGAAATTCCATCGCGACTCCAGGGAGCATGCCAGTCCTGCACCGACTGGAGGATGGCGTAGTGGACCAGGTAGAGTCCGAAAGACAGTTGCGACAATTTCCAAACCACTGGGTACGTACCCCATGTTTTTGCCTTGGCGTTGCGCAGAAACCAGGCAAAGATGGCAAGGGATAGCAAGACCAACTGTGGACAGAAATAGCTGTTCGTGTAGTAGTACTGGATGGGAGGTGCAAAGTGGATCGCTTCGAACGTCTTGCCTGCCAGATATCCGATCCATGCGATCCCAAGAGCCGGAAGGATCCATGGTTCCAATTGCTTCCATTGCGCGCTTTTGAGACGCTGAAATCCGGCTCCAGCCAGGAAATACCCAAGGTTCCAGAGTGGGAGGGTTCCGGATGTCTGTGCCCACTGGCCCAAGTACTTGCAGGCACCGTAGTCGAAGATCATGAAGCCAAGCAATGCTGTCCCCAGTCCCAACAAGGCTGGCCCCGTTGCTTCTTTGATGGATCCGCGCAGGAGCGGAATCAGTAGGGATAGCCCGCAGAGTGCGACAAGGAAATAGAGGTGGTTCGATACGTTCCCCGTGAGGAGCGCTTTGACAATTTCCGTTTCGCCGCAGCGAGGGTCCCTGAACCAGTCCCACCAGAGGTAGAAACCGATCCAGAAAAAGGTGGGTATGCCAATTTTGAAAAATCGCTTTTGCCAAAACCTCGAAGGTGATTCCATCGTTTTGGGACCTAGCAAAAGATATCCGCTAGACATGAAAAAGAACGGAACAGCCCAAAAGGCGAAGCTTTGGAGAATGTTAGTGAACCACCATGCACTGGTCCGCCATTGTGCTTGACTTGCTACAGCTGCACTTGCATGAATGGCTACGACTCCAAGGCTTGCCAAAGCCCGACCAAGATCCAAAGAAGCAAGACGTGACGAAGAGGGGATAGTTTCAGTCATGGTTTCAACGAGCTGCTCAAGATTATGAAAATAACGACAAATAGGATCGGCATGCCAATCGAGAAAGAGTACTCGGTATCGCTTATCTTCACTTTTAATTCCATGGATCTTCCTTTGTAGTAATGCAAGAAGATGGCCACGAGAACAGCAATAGAAACCACTCCTTGGGCTATATCAAACAGCAGCCAGATCCATTCACGAATAGCATTGATCATTCATAGCCCCCATTTCCAATGATTTCTGTTAGAAACTCGAACAAAGAATTGCCCTCTATTGTCGGCAAACCATCTTGCGTACCTGATTCCGTTCCGGCTTGCAGCGAAGTATTCAAGGCGCTTGCATATTCGCTCGAAAGTGTCAGTGCTCTCCATTTCTGAAATGCGCCTTGCCGAAAGAAGAGCTCTTAATGAATCAGCTAAAGGGGCGGTTGTTGTGCTTGACTTTTTTGAATTTGATAGTTTGTACCAATTTGTATCTTTAATCTTGTTGTCATAAAAATCAACCAAATAGTCTGTTGGCGCGTCATTTGCCAGAAGATAAAGTGTTGGATTTCCAGAAACATAAAAACTGGAGATTCCTTTGGAGTCTGAAAAACACGTAATACGGCCATTATTCCTCCGAATGATGGCATGTTTGCCAATCGCAAAAAAGGAGCTATATGTTCGGCTTCCGGCAAATAAAGAATCCACAGATTTTGCTGAATTCATGAGGTTGTTATTTGCAAAAACCCCAACGAGGGTCCCATACGCCACATTTTTAACGAGTGGTCCTCTGTTAAAAATGTCGGAAAAAGTTTCTTTAGATTCTTCTATTGACTTGCCTAATAACTGGCCATCTGCATTTCTGAAGCGGCCAGCATTCTGCCCGATTCTTTGTAAGTATTTCAGGTGAAGGGTTTGCGTATTTGAATTGTGAAATACACTATCAATAGTGGAAATAAGCATGTGATCATCAATTCCCGTATTAAAGTCTGTGGCAACGGCACCATCTGCGGAGATTTCAAGTTCTTCTCCATCTTTAATTTGGAATCCAGTCTCAGTCAATGGCAAAGAGGGAATTATGACAAAATCACGAGCCTCATTTCCTCCGCGGAAAATAAACTTTCCAGATTCTGGAGAATATTCGATCATTTGATCGTTGTGTGCTAATGAATTGATTATGCATCGCGCAAAGAAGCTTAAGCCTAGCGTAAAAACGGTAAACAAAATAATCAAGTTCCTCATTCTTTTCCATGAATCAAGCAGCTGAACGATGAAGTGTTGACTTTCGTTATTGAAAAACATCTGCTGACTCATTTTGTATCCTTCTGGCTTTGCTATTGCAAATGTGTGTGATTGATTTTGGCTAACAGAAAACCGAATGCGCATAATATGATGATGCTTATGCATATTTTTACGCTTTCGTAATAAGCTTTGTCGTTTGTTGGCAAAAAGATGATTTCTCTCCGATATTCGATTGCTCTTTCGTTCAAACTGGCGATGAGGCGACCCCGCTACGCGGGGATAGGGTTTCGCTGCATGGGGCAGTGGGCTACGCCCTCTGCCCAGTCGCACGGGCAGGCTGCGCACTGCCCGGCTCCTAGTCCTTGAGGCAGCGAACAGAGAAGCCGTTCGGCTTGTTGTCGTAGCCGCGGTCCAACGCATCGAGGCCTGAGTGCAGGCGGCGGCGCCAGGCGTTCTGCGCACCGACCTCCGAGGAACTCCAGAAGTAGGCGTAGCTGCCCACGTCGTGGAGGCTGCCATCGTTGTTGCGGTTGCCGGACGGGAGGACATTGAAACCGTAAGCATCCGTACCGTCCCAGGAACGAGATTTCAATGGCTTGCCAGAAGACTTGTCGCCTTGATCGTCGTCTTTGGCTAACACCTGCCACTCCCCATCGCTCGGCAAATGCCAGCCTTCGGGACACGCCGCCTTGGCTGTCTCCCAATCATACAGACGACCGTACTTCGCGCAATTGCTAGAACTGTTGTCGTAACACCACGAATTACCAGTCGCGTAGTTCAAGTTCTGAGCCATCCACGTCTGATTCCCGATCGTCACCGTGCGATAGGGCTGGCCGTCGCGCGAATCGCGAAGTTGGTTCTTGAAGTGCGCCGTCGCGCTTGCCGTCTTCCCTTCCTCCAAGCTGACGGAAACCGTCTGACGTTCGAAGCCTTCAGGAGACACCTCGATCTTCTGCGCACCCACCGCCACCAAGCCATTGTAGGGAGTCTGGCCAACCTTCGTGCCGTCCACATAAACATCCGCGATCAGGTCGTTGCCCGTGCGATCGTCCACAGCGTCCAGAGATAGCCGCGTCTGGATCGGGACCAAGCTCCAGGACAGTTCCTGACCATTGCGGTTCACCGTAACCTTCTCGCGCTTCGAGCGGTAACCGTCCTTGCCCATCTCGATCCAGTGTTCCCCTTGCAGAACAGCCTTCTCCTTAGGGGTCTGACACAGGATCTTGCCATCCAACGTCACAGAGGCTTCCGGGGGAACGCTACCGAACTTCACGATCACCTTGGTCGCACCGGCAGCAGGAGGGGCGAGAGGAACATCCTCAGCGACAGCAGGTTCGGCAGGGCCAGAGGCGTTGCCGTTTCTCGTCAGGGGCTTCACCACTTGGCTCGCAAGTACCGGAAGTCCTGTCTGTACAGAATCATCGCTCGCGTAGGTGCCTTGTTCCTCATCCAGGAGGTTCTCGCTTCGCGCACTGGCAAGCTTCAGACTGGCGGTCCACTTGCCTTTGTGAAACGTCAGCTTCGTCTCCAGCAGGTAATCGAGGCCCGCTTTCTTGGCAAACTGCGCAAGGCAAGAAGCGTTCGAGCAGCTGGAGGCGTTCACCTGGATCAGGCGATCCAGCTTGCTGCCTTCGATCACATCCACCGAATCTGCCACGAGCTTCACGACTTTTCCGCGCACCGCCGCCGTGAAGAGGTCGCGAAGAACGGCATCATCCGCATGCCCTACAAAGCGGGCATCCAAGATGCCCATGGTCGGGCGGTCTGTGACGGATTCCGAAGACAGCGCACTGTGGGAGGACGCTGGCTCCCGCGAGGGGGGGCGGCGGTCTTGGGCTAATGCCATGTTCGGCAAAATCCCATACGCAAACAACATCATGACTGGAAGTCGCATCTTATTCCTTCCTATCTCTCATATCGTTCTGAAATCGTCCGATCAAGCATTCCGAGATTGCTGGTATCTGCAATGGGCGATTTCGATCCTTGCTCATGAATCGAATCGTGGCACCTCGATACCAGGATCGATCTTCAAAAGGCACGCGACTACATACACTCGCCTGTACATTATTCGTATCCGATTTTAGAACTTTGCTCAGGAGAGCAATGCAGCGTCTAGTTGCCAAGCAAACATTCGCACTCAAAGAGTCTTTAATCAACTTGCAATTAGATTTATCGCTACACCTCACATCACTCTCTGAGTGGGGATTGTCCTTCGAATTATCAACAAAATGAAACCAATCCGCATGACCTGTTACGCTAGTTTCATACACCTTCGACCATTTGTCCATTTCTCCAAAACTAATTTTCTCAATGCTTTCATATTCACAAGGCTTTATCCCGCTGATGTGAATCTCAAAAGAAGATGAAGGATCTCGTGCGGAAGCATCAACCCAGTGCCAAATCTCTACAAGCTCTTCAGATGAATTTTTTAAAGCAACATTCCCAGAAGCATTCCATGCCAATCGTTTTTCGCCATATCTTCCAACAAAGAACGAATCAATGACATTCTGGCTTATTCCCGATACATCCTTGAGCAACTCCTTTCGTCGCATCAGGATTCCTGTCGATCGTGCCCAGCAATCATCAATTGGTCGCAAAGTCCTATCAAGCCGTCGATTCATGGAATCCAGCCCTTTGCAAAGGCACGAAGCAGATAAGCAAACCGTATCGTCGCGGACACCAAAGATTTTTCCTGATTGTTTCTCAAAAAAATCTTTTGGAGAATTCAGATTCGTATCCCGTAACGCCAAGTGCATTTCTGCCGGCATGCGAAAATCATTTTCACTTAGGCTAAGCAAATGCGACGTATCCCCAGAAACTGCCAACGCCAGATGCACTAAAGAGTCATTCAATGGCACATCTTCCAGCCCATCCGAAAGCCCTGCCGCTTGCGCAGCCGCGTAGCATTCCGATCGTTCAGGCCCTACACGTTCCAAACATCCACTATCCGCGCTTGAGAGATATTTGGAATATGAAGTATCCGTTGTCGCGACCAACGAGATCCAAGCGTCCAAAAAGCGTCTTTGAGAAGCTGTTGCGGATTCCCTGCGAGCACAAGCCCCGGCCACAAGGTCGCTGCGCTCAAGCAATGCCGTGCGACTCGCCACCGGTACGAGAAACATGGTCGCACGCAACATGGCATTTTCAAGCGATTGATGAGAACTCGACCTTAACAGAAATGCCCATGTTCCTGCACGATCCAGTAATTTGTCCATTTTTGCCAGACTGCGCTCATGGGCTTCAAGCATGATTCCCCAAAAAGCATCTGACACATTCGCATTTTTGGCGATGGAAAGCATCCAAAATGCACTCCCTGAATCTTTTCCGTCCGCGATAATCCTATCAAGGCCGAGGTGCATTGAATCAATCACTCGATAACCGGACAATAACCGCGCTTCCGATGCCATCTGTTCATCCAAAGAAGCTTCATCAGGAATTTGTTCAGAAACTTCAAGGTGCAAGAATGCTTTACGAATGTGCCGAAGATACATGAGAGAGCGCATCTTCCGGTATTGCCTTGCCAAATCCCCAGAATAATTGTCGTCCCAGTGTAAAAAGCCGGATTTTTCGCCATCAGAACAAACCATATTGCTCACTAGATTCTGGCGAACTTCGTGGTCAACTGAGCGAAGATCCGGAAATCCCAAAGCTGCCAATACAAGATCCGAATGCGTATTTGCCTTGATCGAATTTGAATATTCATGAACGAAATAGCCATTCGAATGAACTTGATGATTCGTATCTACTGCATATTTTTTTGTTTTCCCACCAAAGGGTAAGGGAACATCCATCTTCAATCCAAAATCAATCCACGAGTGAGTTCCATTTCTTGCCAAGCCGACATTCAACTTCCAGTTTGGAAGCATGGGTTCCCATCTCCACCCGACAACAAGATCCCCCTTGACCCTTTTTGATTCATCAGGCCCGATTGGCAGAGGCAAACTGCCCCGAACCCCAAAAGAGGCTGTAATGTCTCGAGGCAAGAAACCATCCCCATAATGAAATAGACCAAACTCTTCAAAGATGGAATAGCCTAGATGTCCATCGAGATTTTCCACAGTGCCGCCGACTTGAGCATAAGGTGCCGGTGAATTCTTTAATTGCTGATCTTCAAGTTGAAACAAGAAGTCAGTCCCTACAATCTGGGAGTTGCCTCGAACACTCCATGAAGGTGAGATTTGGAACGAATGCGTTTGAAACCACACAGTCTGCCTATCGGAGGCAAAGACAGCAACACCAAATGCAATAATGGAACTTATAACCGTTCGTAACATGCCGCGACCTTTCGGTTCATTTCTTCAAATCCAAAGAGCATTCTTTACTAAACGCCTATTTGTTGCCAACAGTCCGCACGCACCGAACGCTGAATTTGGTTTGGCGAGACGCATTTTGGAACTGCATCAAGTCACGATTCGGATCAAAGCGAACATAATACCAAGGCGTTTCAGTTTTTTGCCTATCTTTTATCGGTACTGAGTCTATTGTCCAAAATCCGGCCAAAGAGGACGGCAATGAATAGGATCCAGATTCTTCGCGACTCCCACCTGGCCCAATTCCCATCCCATATTGATTCGTTCCTCCAAACGATTCTGATTTCAATCCATGCACATCACCCTTGACAGACTCTAATAGAGAATTCCAATCTGCACGCAAAGGCAAACGCCAACGCTTGTCTTTGTCATTTTCGAAGAACGAACACGCTTTGATAGCCGTATCCCGACCGTATAAGCGACCATACTCCTTGCAGTTTGCCTGCAAATCCCCTGAGCATGAAGTGCTTGTATCTTTTCGGTAATCAAGATTTTCGGCCATCCACTCTTGATTACCGATGATCACAGTTTCATAGGTCGTGCCATCTTGATCTTTGATCTGGCTATGTTCAATATTGATTTGTTTGAAGGCTGGCGCCTTGGCTAGCGCAATGCCCGTTAACAACAGGCTGCCGATCACATTCTTTTTCATGATATTCTCTTTGTTGGATTTGATATGATTTTGTGCGAGCTGCAATGTTTCGGTTCGGTTGTCCGGAGATCTAGGCTGATCGAATACCAATCACATTGTTCAGGCGGTTTTGCCCTTCCGGATATGCCGATTTCGTAACCTGCCAAACATATCACGCCAATTTTATGGTGACACGCAGCGGACACTGAATCCCTCCGTCTTTGAAACGTATGCAAAGTTGTCGTCACTGATAAATCGATATCGATCAATGGAGCGATACCTTGCACTTTTGGGGTCAGTCTCACGCTCTGTCGCACTCCAAAAATTCGCAGACTCACCAATCCAAACGAATGGTTTTTTGCCGCCAGGGATGTATATTCCTCCTGGGATAGCGTCGAAACCAACAGGATCTTTGCTGTTCCAATCCGTTGAAGATTTGAGCTTGTCACCTGCAGAATCTTTTCCTAGGAAATTTGCAAGGACTACCCATTCCTGTTCATTTGGCAAATGCCAGCCATCTGGGCAAGCTGTCTTCGCTGTCTGCCAGTCGTAAAGGCGGCCATACTTTTGGCAATTCGCAACGTCGTTATCGTAGCACCAGGAGTTGCTTGTGCCATAGTTCAGATTTTCCGCCATCCAAGTCTGCTTGCCAATGTGAACAGTTCTATAACTCTTGCCATCACGATGGTCCGTGAAATGGCCCTTTGTTTGGGGTTTGGATGCTTTGGTCTTCTGCTTTGGCCTCTCTTTCTTTTCTAATCCCTTAAGGCAACGAGCACTGTACATGGCAGATTTCTTATCGTCAATATGGCGAAAGTCACTATGGCCGATGTATAGGGCTCGGTTCCAGCCATACACGGCGTCGTTTTCCGAAGAACTCCAAAAAAAAGCAAAGTCGCCACCAATAGTCGGTACTGCATTGAAGCCATAGGCATCGTTACCATTCCACGCCGCTGCCTTCAATTTCTGACCGGGGTTAGGGCTTGCAAAACTCTCCAATTGCGCCCACTCTTGATCGTTTGGCAAATGCCAGCCATCCGGGCAGGCTTTTTGCGCCGTGTACCAGTCATACAGACGGCCATATTTCTGGCAATCTTCATCGTCCTTGGCACACGAGGACGTACCTGTTAGATAATTCAGGTTCTTGGCCATCCACGTTTGTGCACCAATAGTCACAATGGGGTAGCTCTGGCCATCACGAGAGTCACGAAGCTGATTCGCAGGCTTAAGGATCACCTTTGCGCTGGCCTTTGCGCCTTCGCCAGCAGGGCGTTCCGCCACGACCACATCGTCGTAGCCGTCGGCTTTCAGGACTATCTCGCGAGCAATTAACGGTAGCACTAGACTCTTGGGAGTTGCTCCCCGTTGCACTCCGTCTACCCAAATTTCGGCATGGATAGCCTTACCTGATTCGTCCTGGGAGCGCAACGTCAGTATGCCTGTCTTAACCCTCAGAGCCACGACGTAATGATTTTCGCCTTTGGGAACCGTGATAGCAAAAACGCTGTCACGATAGCCTTCTCGGCGCATTGTCACCGTATGGCGACCTTTTGAAAGTTCCAAAGGGCAATCCACATCCCCTTTGCATTTACCTGCACCCGAGACAGAAACATCTCCAGCGCCGTCTTTGAATGAAAAGGTTACGATCGTCCCCACCTCATCGGGAACGGCTTCCAACTGATGGGAGGAAATGTTTAACTCTCTTCCTTCTTGGCCTTCACTGACGCTTTTCACCAAATTTTTTACCACCGCCTCGGCTAAAGTGGAAATCCCTGCTTGGGCGGCATCTTCATTCGCGAAGGTCTGCGTCTCTTCATCACGCACGCTTTCATCCTTGGCACAGGCAAGTTTCAGACTCGCTGTCCACTTGCCCTTGTGAAACGTCAGCTTCGTCTCCAGCAGGTAATCGAGGCCCGCTTTCTTGGCAAATTGCGCAAGGCATGAGGCGTTCGAGCAGCTGGAGGCGTTCACCTGGATCAGGCGGTCGAGCTTGCTGCCCTCAATGACGTCCACGCTGTCCGAGACAAGCTTCACAACCCGACCCCGAACCGCCGTCGTGAACAGATCGCGAAGCACTGGGTCATCTTTTTGACCGATGAAGTGAGCGTCTAAAATGCCCATCGTGGGACGGTCGGCAGCTGCATTTGAAGTGGGCACGGGTGGTCGGCGATCCTGCGCCATGACAGAAATCGTCATCATTGCCAGTAGCAGAAAGACCCGCCTCATCGCCGCGCCCTCGCAATCGTGCGCGCGATAGCCTCCACCTCACGCAGGCGTGCGTCAGTCAGCTCGTCAAAGAGCTGCACCGTGCCGTCGGGCTCCACTAAAATCGCCTGCGGGACGGTCTTGATGGCGTAGGGCTTGGCCACCGCATGGGTGGAGTCGAACCACACGGGAACGTCTTCTCCCAGGGCTTCCAGGAACATCGTGATCTCGGGGCGCGTGGTCGCGTAAGTGGCGATGCCGCCCACGCTCAGGCCCACGGTGCGGGCGCGCTTGGCAAGCTCCACCACCTTGGGCCAGGCATCGGTACAGTGACTGCACTCGGGCGAGAAGTAGACGAAAAGACTCGTGGTGCGGCGTGCGTCCGAAAACGCCGGATCCGTCTTCCGCACGGGGATGACTGCGGCATCCCAATCCCACGCGGGAAGATCGCCGGACGAGAGGATGCGAAGCGAGGTGGCAAGCAACAGGGCGAAGGAGGTCATGGGGGTCCTTTCAGAGGAGAGGGAATGCGCTGTGCAGAAGCGCTTGCAGGGCCGGTTCCAGCGGTGCCGTGTCGATCTTCTCCAGGGCATCGGCACAGGCGCCGGCAGGGTCGCGCACCTTGTAGCCTTCGCCGGCGGCGTCCTGGATCGGAGGTGAGGAGAAACTTGTTCCCGAGACGTGATTGATGTCCAAGGTGGGCGTGAGCCGGCAGCGACTGATCTCGCCGATGGCCGATTCGGATTCAGACTTTTCGTAGCGCAGTGAAAACGTCCAGTCGGCCTTGCCGGTGACCACGGGAAGTCCGGCATTTTTCAGAATCTGGGAGGCCTTGGGCAGGAAGCTCGGAAGGTTGCCTAACGCCAAGGCTAGCCGCTGGTGCGCGATGCGCGCCGAGCGGGCCGAATCCAGACGGTCGAACAAAGCCATGTCGGCCGGGTATTCGGGGGCGTGCGGGTGCTTGGATCCCATCGTCTCGGGGGTGAGGGGCATGCCCGCAATGGACAGAAATCGTACCCCTTGCAGCTTCAGCCACGAACCCGTGCGCCAAGCCTCCCGCCAGGCGGCCGTGAAGGCAGAAAGGTCGGCGGTCTCCAAAGCTCCCTTGGCCCGCGAACGGAAGCGCCGGGCGGTGTCTTCGTAGGCTTGGGTCAGGGCGTTCTGGGCCTCCAAGCGGGACAGTGAGGCGGTCGCCAGCCAGCCGTCCTTGGATTTGCGGGGTGCCTCGCAGTGGATGATCTGGGCGTTGTCGAAATGGGTCTCCTTGCGCTCCTCCAGCACCACCTTGGAAAAGAAGACTCGGCTGGTGCCCTTCTGCTCCTCCTGCATCAGGTTGGTCAGGGTGGATTGGAGCGAGAGGTCGATCTGTTCGGCCACTTTGGTGCGAGCGCGGCTTTCCGCTTCGTCGGCGCTCGTCGGCGATTCGCCGACCCCCCAGAAGTATTGGGCCGCCGGGTACTTCGCCCGGGCATTGGCTTCCGCCGTCTCGCGGGGATCGGGCCCCTTCTCGCCAAAAGGCCAGGCTCCGGCGAAGCCGGCTAGCAGCAGCGTCCAGCCGGCCGCGTTCATGGAGCCGCCTCCAGGATCCTCCCGACGATGTCCTTCTCGGATCCCTTCCAGGCGGCCTTCAGGACCATCTCGCCTTTGCCGTTTCTTGTCAAAAGAGCGGCGGTCGGCAGCTCCAGCTCTTCCTTGGTGCTGAAGACTCCGCACTGGTGGCTGTAGTCGCCGTCAAAGCGGTCGGCCATCACCGGGAAGTCCCATCGCCGTTGCTGCACCAGATGCCGCAAGGTCGCAGGCTCCTCCTTCACGCCCACCAGCAGCACATCGACGCCCTTTTGATGCAGCTGAACCTTCTGCGCCTGCAGCTGCTCGATTTCCACTAGGCAGGCTGCGCAAGTGGTCTGGAAGAAGGACAGGAAAACGTATTTGACGCCCCGCCCCTTCAGCATCTCCGAAGGGGAGACGAGGTCGTCCTTGGGATGCATCACGTCGAACCCGGTATGGTCTGGAAAGGGCCTTCCGACCCTGATGGTTCCCAAGCGATCCTGAGGCTCGGCGCACACGCATACGGTTGCGGCCAAGGCAAGCAATGCCAGCTTTCGCACGAAATTTCCTTTCCCCAAAAGGCCCGGCAGAAGCTTCCGCCGGGCAGAGTCTCTGCGATGCCGCTGTACTTTACTTGCCGAGGGCGCGGTTCTTTTCGAGCAGCTTGTCCAGCTCCTCGAAGGCGGCCTTGGACTCGGCCTTTACCTTGGCCGTAGCCTGAGCCTGCC
>Ga0302212_1000446_pt1 | contig 17086 bp, 11 predicted proteins | sample II_Fen_N1_1_FD_200235 | JGI IMG/M metagenome (GOLD analysis project Ga0302212, IMG submission 200235) | Peat permafrost microbial communities from Stordalen Mire near Abisko, Sweden - II_Fen_N1_2 | ecosystem: Environmental > Terrestrial > Soil > Wetlands > Permafrost | place: Sweden: Abisko...
CGCCAGCACGCCGAGCAGCAACACGCCCCACAACACCCAACTGCGCAGCGGCAGGCCGTCGCCGGTGCCGGGCGCGGCGACGACCAGCGGCGCGCTCTGGCCGGGCGCCGTGCCCACGCCTGGCTGGCCCGGCTGATCAGGCACACCCGCCGCGCCCGATGCGCCCGCCGTGCCCGGCTGGCCCGCCAGATCGGCCTGCGCCAGCGGCAGCGTGTTTTCCTGCCCGCTGCGGTAGTCAGGGATCAAACTGGCCATCGGCAAGTAAGCGCCCGCCGTACCAGCGCGGCCAGCGGCCAGCACAAACGGCCCGCCTCCGCTGGCCAAAAAGACGATTTGCACCGGCTCAAACTGCAAACTGATCGCGGGCGGCGCGCCAAAGCCGGGGGTTTTGGCGTCGGCCTGCAATTGCAGCTCGCGAAAGGCCAGGCCCGGCAGCGCCACCGGCCCGCTGGTTTGCACGCCGCCCGCCGTTTGCAGCCGAAACAGCACGCTGCTGGCCAACGGCGTCCAGGGCTGGCTGCGCTCGTTGCGGCCCAGCACGCGCAGCGGAATCAAGACATCGCCGCCCGGCGGCGTGATGCGCAGCGCCGTCAGCGGCGTCGCAAACGGCAGCGAAAAGCTCAGCGTGTGGGCGTCAGTCAGCGCGGGCGGGGCCAGCGCGGCCTCGACCGGCGGGCGGCTGGCGCTGCGGCTCGACGTGGTCAGCGTCGCGCCGCGCACGGCAGCTTGAACCGGCTGACCGGCGGCGCCAGTCCAGGTGATGCGCAGGTAACAGTCTTTGATGTCGGCAAAATCCAGCGCCATGTCGCTCTCGCCCAGACGGGCCGCGCCTGCGCGAAATAGCACCGTCTGGCCCAGCGGGCGCCAGTGGCTCAAATCGCGGCTGGCCTGCACGGTGAAGGTAACGGGCTGGGCTTCGGGCAGATCGGCCTGCAAGGCCAGCGCCACCAGCGGCTCGCTGACCGCCCGCGCATCGAGCAGCGCGCCCAGCAGTTGCGCTGGCGCTGGCGTGACCGGGCTGGCGGCGTTGTTGGTGCCATTGCCATTGCCATTGCCGTTGGCGCTGGCGGTGTTGCCATCGGTGCTGGCGCCGCTGCCGGTGTTGATCTGCACCACGCGCTGGCCTTGACGCTCTTCAATGCGCAGTGACAGGCCGTCCAGCCCCGCCGCCGTGGCTGGGCCGAGCACCGGGTAAGCCATCAAGGTGCGCTGCTGGCGCGTCGCCAGCGACGGTTCGGCGCGGGCCAGCGCCATCGCCACCGGCTGGCCCTGGGCGTTGAAAATTCGCAAATCGCTGTAGTTGGGCGTCTGCAGATTCACCAGCACCTGCGCGGGCAGCGCCAGCCGCTGCAAAGACGCGCCGGGCGCCAGCGTCAGCGGCAGGCGCAGCGCGTAGGCTTGCGGCTGATCCACCGCGCCGTCGCCGAACGAGGACGAGGACGGTGACAAGGCCGACAGCGCCGTCAGCGGCAAGGCCAGTGCGGCGGCCAGCAGCAGCGCGGGCCGCCCTGCAAAAAAACCGCCGGGGCGCTGGGGAGCCAAGCGGCTTGTGTCATTCAACAACAGGGGTTTCATGGCGGATTTCTCGGCGAATTTCTCGGTGCAAATGGCTTGACTGGGCGACGCCCGCAGCGGGTCAGGGCAAGGATTTTTCAGTTTCTGCGGCGCTGGCCTGCGCCTTGGGCGGCAGCGGCGCGAGGTAGCCGACCACCAGCATCAGCACGCCGACCGCAATAAAGGCAATGATGCGCTCAGCCCCGCCCGCGTTGGACAGATCGACCACCAGCAGTTTCAGCACCACCAGCCCCAGCAGCCCCGCGCCCGTCAGCCAGAGCGGGCGCTGAACGCGCCGGTTAGCCAGCACCATCAGCGTCAAGGCCAGCAGCGTCCACAAAATCGCGTAGCCGGTCTGCACGACAAAGCTGGAAAACAGCGCGCCCGCGTCCCAGTCAATGTGCAAGAAATGGTGCGCGATGCGCAGCCAGACGGTGTTGAGCGCGACAAAGCTCAAACCGGCCAGCGCCACCAACGCCTGCGGCGCGCGCGCCAACGCCGCACTGCCGCACGCCGGACGCGCCGCCAGCAGCATCTGGCGCCAGAAGGCCAGCGCGCCCAAGCCCAGCGCGACGCTCAAATCGGTCGGATTCAGCAGCGGCACGTAAGGCAGCGGCTCGGTGCGCCCCGACGAGTACAGCGCCACCAGCAGCGCCCCGATAAACACCAGCGCCGCCAGTGGCTGGGCCGCCACCGCGTAATAAGCCGCCGCATGCGGGTTCAGCGGCCAGCCAAACGACGCTAGGCGCGCCGCCTGATTGGCCCGGCCCGCCCAACCCGCCAGCAGCATCAGCACGGCGGTGGCGCTGACCAGCAGCACCGCGCCCGCCCAGGCGCTGTGCTGCAAATGGCCGCGCTCAATGCCAAACCACAGGCCATCGGCCAGCAGCGCCGTGAGGAACCAGACGCTGCCGATGTGGGTTTTGGCAAACGAGGGCGATCTGGATGCCGGGCCGGTTCGCGCCGGGGCAGCGCCAACGCCAACGCCCGCACCAGCGCCCAACACGTCGTTGTGCCACAGCATGCGGTAATGCAGCGCCAGCGTGGCCAGCCACAGCGCCCAGCCGGGCCACTGCAACACGCGGTGCTCGTTCGCCAGTTGCACCAGCAGCATCAAGGCCATCGCCAGCAGCGTCAGGCGGCTGGGCAGCGTCGCCACCGGCCAATCGGTGCGGCGCCCCAGCCGGTGCGACAGCGCGGCGCTGGCCACCAGCGCCAGCAAGGCCAGCAACTGCGCCGTGCCTTGGCTGAAAACCGGCACGGCCAGTTGCCCCAGCTCGGCAGCGGGCAGGTGCCGGGCCGTTTCCAGCACCCAGGCCAGACACCAGAACGCAAAGCCATACAGATACGCCGGACTGGCAAGCTGGCGTTCAAACGCGGCATACGCCAGCGCCCAGCGCGAGCCGCTGTGCGGCAAAGGCTGGCGCAGCCACCACGCAATGCCCAGCGCAGGCAGCGCGATAAACAGCGCGCCAATAAACAGCGGATTGGCCAGCGGCCAAGCCGCCACGTTGGCCTGCGACTCGCCGGCAGTTTGCAAAAACACCAGACCCGCCACCAGTTGCATCGTCAAGCCAAAAGCGCGCGGCATCCAGCGCGCCTGCCGCAGCCCGGCCCAGAAAGCGCCCGCGCCTTCCAGCGCCCAAACCGCCGACGTCCAGCGCGCATCGAGCGCCAGCGGCACGGCCAGCGTGGCAAAGCCGACGCCAATCGCCGTCAGGCATTCGATCAACAGGCGCTCGCCGCTGGCCTTGCGCCGCGCCAGCAGCAGCGCCGTTGTCAAATACAGCGCCGAAAAGCCCAGCGCCGAAAACGCCGAGCCAAACTCATCCTGCCGCACCAGCCCGGCCTGCAAGCCAAAGCCGATCAAGGGCGTGCCAAACACCAGCATGCTATCGACCGCGCTGCCGAGCCGCGTCGGCGTGTTGCGCGCATACAGCACGGCGGTCAGCAGGTAAATCAGCACAAACAGCAGCAAAAAGAACTGCGCGCTGGCGTAGTGCTCGGGCTGGTATTTCAAAATGCCCCACGTCGTGGCGACGCCAAAGGTGGCGATAAAACCCACGGCGTTCAAAATGCGCCAGGTGCGCTTCCAGGCGATGAACAAGATCGCCAGATTCAGCACCGCGTAATAGCTGAACAGCGCGACATGGCTGCCGCGCCCGGTCGAGAGCAGCAGCGGCACGGCAAAACCACCGGCAAAAGCGGCGACGGCCAACGCGCTGGAATTTTGCAGCAGCGCCAGCGCGCAGCTCAGCGCGCAAACGACGATCATCAGGCCAAAGGCCAGCCCGGCGGGCATCAGCGCGTACAGCCGGAACGCGGCAAACACCGTCAAATACAGCACCGCCACGCCGCCGCCTTGCAACGCCAGCGCAAAGTCAGGCCGCGTCTGGCGCTTGCCAAAGCCGACGGCCAGCAACGCCAGCGCCGCCGCGCCGACAACGGCCAGCCGCAACTCGACCGGAAACAGCCCGGCCACCGCCGCATAGCGCACCAGAAACGACAGGCCGATGAACAAAATCACCAGCCCCACGCGCACGATGGTGTTGCCGCCCAGCAGCCAGTCTCGGGCGGCGGTAAAAGCGCGCTCGAAAGGGTCGGGTTCGTAGAGTTTGGTCGCCGGTTCGGGATTCAGGCGCGGCGCAGCGCGGGCGGGTTCGTAGGCGTCCCCCGGCGGCATCGTGTCCACCCACGGCGGCTCGGCGCGGGCGCTGGGCAGACCGTTGGCGGCAAGGACTGGCGCGGGCGCCATGACGGGCTGGCTTGGGCTGAGTGCAGCTTGCGGCTGGCTGGCGGGCCTTGTCCCGGCCAAGGCTGGCGGCGCTTTTGACTGGCTTTTGGCGATTTCATGGCGCAGCGCCATGCGCAGCGTCCAGCCCGCAAAAAAGCCGAAAAATCCGCCCAGCCAGCCGCCCCAGTCTGACAGGAACGAGCCGATGACCGCGCCCCAGAAAATGCCCCAGAGAATCATGATGCCGCCCCTTTTTTATGGCCCCCGCCAGCGACACGGACGCCCGGCGAAAGATGCAAGCAATGGTAACGGATTGACCGCACCGCCCCTTGTATCTACAATGTAGATACTTTATTTTTGTGAGGTGACTTATGCAAGTTGAAATTCAGAAATGGGGCAACTCGGCGGCTGTTCGCTTGCCTGCCCTTGTTTTACGCGATGCAGGCATTGGTTTAGGGCAAGCTCTTGAACTGACTATCGAAAATGGCAAGTTAATTTTTACCCCGAAGAGAGAATATAAGCTCGAAGAATTGCTAGCGGCAATTACCCCTGAAAATTGCCATCCTCTTCTTTTGGATGACAGCTTGAAAGGAAATGAAAGTTGGTGACTTCTAAAACCTATGTGCCAGATCAAGGGGATTTGGTTTGGCTCGACTTCGATCCTCAAGCTGGACATGAACAAGCCGGGCGGCGGCCAGCTTTGGTTTTGTCGCCGAAGTCCTACAACCAGGCAACCAAATTAATGCTGTGTTGCCCTGTCACTTCGCGTGTCAAAGGCTACCCTTTTGAAGTGGTTATCTTTGGTTCTTCTAAAATATCAGGTGTTGCACTGTCAGATCAAATACGCAGCCTAGATTGGATTGCCAGAGATGCCCAGTTTATCGATTTTGTGCCAGCTTCTGTTTTATCTGAAATTGCGATGAAGCAAAGGCTATTGCTTCCGAAGTAGCTTGTCGTTATGGCGTTATGCCCGCGTTTCGCGGGTTTTTTTGTGCCTACTTAAAAATGAGAGGCAAAGTTCTAACGGTGGTAGTAGTTTAATCTAACTTCTACGAAAGCGTGAAAGGAGTCCAACCTCATGATCATCGAAGAAACCAAACATCTTTGCCCGATTGTGGCAGCGACCAGCTCAAGCGCAACGGCTTCACCACCGGGGGAAAGCAAAAATACAAGTGCAAGGCGTGCGGGCGCTACGGTAGCCTGAACCCACAGCAGTCTTACTCGCAGGAGTGCGCGATCAAATACTCAGCGCCTACCTGGAGCGCCCCAGCATCCGTGGGCGGGCGCGGCGCAGACACTTGCCAAAAGCTCAAGCAAAACATACCGCCAGCGTACAGCCATGCGCAGACGGTGAGCGACTTCTGGGAGGCGTACAAGCCGGTGCTTGGCGAGGATCACCGCTGCGTCGGCAAGGACTCTGGAGAAACGGCCCATGTCGAGCATTAGAATAATACGCTACGCCAGCACTTGGGCCGGTTTGTGCGCAAAACGCTGTCTTTTTCCAAAACCGAAGAAAATCACGAGGCATCGCTCAAGTTATTTATTCATGAGTACAACATTGCTGCACGCCGTGAATACCTTACTGGCTGACAGTCAAAATTAAACCACTACCCTCAATTGTATTGAGATGTGTCTATGCCGCTGCGGTGCCACTCAAGCAGTTTAACAAGGTCGATTAAAATAAATTTATCGTTCTTAGCTGCGCTCTCCACCGCTTCGTTCGTAAAATAACTGGTAGTAACTATATAACCCCGCCAAGCAGAATTCTCTTCAACCACGCCCTTGAACTGCTGGACTGTTGGGCGACCAACGCCGTTCTCTTTCGCATTCCGCTTGCATTGCACAACGATTAGTCCATTTGAATGACGAGCGAAACCATCAACACCAGCATCATTGCTTTTTTTGGTGGCCCATGCAAGCAAGCCAGCGTCTTGAAAAAAGCTCATTACGTGTTTTTCAAAGTCATATGGATTCATGTTGAAAAGCATCGTTTGAATCTCGGAGTCGTCTGATCCACATTCCTGCCGACGTGGCGATATGATATCTTCTGACATTGCTTTTCGCATTGCATGACTTGAGCGACGAAGTATTTCGTCCTTTGCGATCATGTATGCAACTATTGATACATAATTTCTGGCTTCAGAACTACTCAACACTGCTTCAAGAACTGAAGTAATCCCTGCTGCACCGAGAAAGATTACTAGTAAAATTGGCACTCCTATCGCTGAGCCGAAGCCAGCTATACCAACTGAAGGCCCACCGAGGACGGCACCAGCACTCAGTGTTACCGGAATCGCAATTTTTACAGCAATGGGTATATTGGCATTTTTATAACTTTCATACGCTTGGCTCACACCTCGGAGAACACCTTTGGCGAGACGTCTGGAATCCGTTAATGCGTATATCTTCTTGGCCTTCGCTGCTGTATTCCAACCGTCATTTCCAAGAATCTCTCTCGCTGTTGCTAGCCATGCAACTGCATCCATCCGATCCTGTTCGATTGAACAACTAGAAATGGCTTGTACAAACAGTGAAATCACCCACCCCTTTATTGCCTTGATGGGTGCATTTTGTGAAGCAATATTATTCGCAGTCCCGGCGATACGGCCCACTGAGTCTTTGGCAAACTTCGTTGACGCCGCCGTTGCGGCGGAAATTGCAGCCTGAGCTTTAGATCGAATACTCATATTCATTGCCTCGTGTCTCCGATAAAGGCTCTGGAAGCCCAACGTAGGATGGGTGACACCCATCCCATCAAAATTTTTCGCCTAATACAATTGGCAAGAAAAAATTTCTTTGAAAAACAAATACTTTTTACTTGGCCAAGTATTTTGGTAAACCTAAAACTTAGCAGATAACTTTGCATAAATTATGCACTGCAGTTTTCATCCACTCGAAAATTTCCAGTGATTTTCGCAATACAACCTCCAAAAAAATAGCGCCCTATTTTTAAAAACAGGGCGCATATCCGTAAAAAAAGCGGCAGCAAACCGCCACCGCTTTTAATCTCTCAGGGGCAAACGTCGGTCGTAGGCACACCCGTCATGAAGAAAGCCAAGTGCAGGGGCGTAAAGTTGCCGTAGCCCTTCCAGCTACTTTAGCGACTCAGCGTTTGATCTTCGCGGGCCGCGACCAGTTGGCGATGCTCACCTGCTTGCCGCGCCCCACGCTCAGCGCGCCGGGCGCCGTGTCTTTGGTAATCGTCGAGCCGCCGCCGACCGTGCCGCCCGCGCCTATCGTCACCGGCGCGACCAGCACGCAGTTGCTGCCGATATGCACGTCGGCCTCGATCACCGTGCGGTGCTTGTTGGCGCCGTCGTAATTGGCGGTGATGCTGCCCGCGCCGTAGTTGACGCGCTCGCCGATGGTGGCGTCGCCTAGGTAGGCCAGATGGTTGGCTTTTGCGCCGTCGGCCAGCGTGGAGTTTTTCACCTCGACAAAGTTGCCGATATGCACTTCCGCGCCCAGTTGCGCGCCGGGCCGCAAGCGGGCAAACGGGCCGATCAGCGAGCCCGCGCCGACTTGTACGCCCAGCTTTTCGCCGTCGATGTGGGTGAAGGGGTGAATCACCGCGCCCGCGCCAATCGCCGCGTTGGCAATCACGCAGTTGGCGCCGACGCGCACGCCCTCGCCCAAGCTGACGCGCCCGTCGAACACGCAGTTGACGTCGATTTCGACATCTTGGCCGCAGATCAATTCGCCGCGCTGGTCAAAGCGCGCCGGGTCGGCCAGGCGCACGCCCTGCTCCATCAGCGCGGTGGCCAGGCGCAGTTGGTGGACGCGCTCCAGTTCGGCCAGTTGCACGGGGCTGTTGACGCCAGCGACTTGCGCCGCGTCGGTAATCTGGTGCGCCACCACGGCAACGCCGTCGGCGACGGCAAATTTGACGATGTCGGTCAGGTAGAACTCGCCTTGCGCATTTTTATTGTCCAGCCGCGCCAGCCAGCCGCGCAGCAGGCGCGTCGGCACGGCCATGATGCCGCTGTAGATTTCGCGAATCTGGCGCTGCGCGTCGCTGGCGTCTTTTTGCTCGACGATGGCGCGGATTTGGGCATCGGCTTCGGGGCCGGCGCGCACGATGCGGCCATAGCCGGTCGGGTCGCTCATGGTCAAGGTCAGCAGCGCCAGACGCTGGCCGTCGCACTGGCTCAAAAGCGCCTGCAGCGTGGCAGCCTGCGTCAGCGGCACGTCGCCGGACAGCACCAGCGTGACGCCGTCGTCGGCCAGCAGTGGCAGCGCCTGCTGCACCGCGTGGCCGGTGCCGAGTTGCGGCTCCTGGCGGGCGAAGTCCAGCGCCAGCGGCTGGCCCGCTGGCGCCAGCGTGTTACCAGCCTGTGCCTGTGCGTTGCCCGCCTGTGCCAGCGCGCCGTCAGCGCCGCCCGCCGCTGCAGCAAAACCGGCGCAGGCGGCTTCGACTTCCGCCGCGCCGTGGCCGGTGATGACCACCGCCCGGCGCGCCGCGAGCTGGCCCGCGCAGCCGATCACATGGGCCAGCAGCGCACGCCCGCCGAGCCGGTGCAAGACCTTGGGCAGGCGGCTTTTCATGCGCGTGCCTTTGCCAGCGGCCATGATGACAACGTCGAGGGGAAAAGTAGCCATGCGGTTTCCTGTGGAGAAAGAAAATCAAGGGCAGCGACGGCGCAAGCGCAGCAAGCCGCTGGGTAAAGCCCTTGATTATCCGTCGCTGGTGGCACTGAAATCAGCCCCGCACGCCCACCCGCATCCGCCCGCTGACTTGGCGCAAATGAAGCCGATTCGCGGTTCGCAGCTCAGCGCCGCCGACGCGCTCAGCAGGCCCGGTGCGGCAGCGGCTGGGGCAGCGCCTGACGCAGCCGCGCCAGCCAGCGCCGTGGCCAGCGGGCCGCGCCCAGCACCGGCATCAGGCTGGCCACCGGCGCAGGCTCCCAGCACAGGCCCACGGGCGCGGGCGGGCCGACGGCCCAGGACTCCAGCACCACGGTTTGACCGGCGGCCAGCAGCAGGCTCTGGCCGGGCAGCAAAAAGTGGTCGCCCGCCCGCACCCGGCCATCGTGCGCCGCATCGCTGACCGTGAGCCACAGCCGCCCCTGCGTGACGCGCAGCCGACCCGCCTGACGCGAGCGCAGCGTCAGCGCCTGACCGGCGGGCAGCGCGCAGTGGCCGTGCTGGCCGGGCTGAATCGGCGCCATCACGCCAGCCACATCGCCAGCGGCCCCAGCCGGCAGGAAAAAGGCCAATCGTTCAGCAGTGCGTCGCGCCATCAGATGCTCCCAAAAATTAACGAAAAATCAGCGAAAACAGGCTTTCATGATCGGGGGCCAGTGCCGCTTGGTCCAATGAAATCGGGCTATGCTATTGATGCTCGAAACGCATCAATCACCGAGTCTGAAAACACCCCATCCATGCAGCATTCGCAAACCCATCTGCGCTCGCGCCCCATCGTGGCCGGGCAGTTGCGCGCTTTTGAAGCCGTCGCGCGCCACCTCAACTTTCGCGCCGCTGGCGAAGAGCTGGCGCTGACCCAGTCCGCCGTCAGCCGCCAGATTCAGGCGCTGGAAGACGACGTGGGCGTGAGCCTGTTTTTGCGCCACACGCGGGCCGTCGAGTTGACGCACGCGGGCGGCGTGCTGCTGCGAGCCGTGACGCCGTCACTGGAGCGCATCGACGGCGCGGTGCGGCAAATCCGCCAGAGCGCCGGGCGCAAAAGCGTGTCGCTCTCGACCTTTGCCTCGTTTGCCTCGATGTGGCTGATTCCCCGGCTGGAGGATTTTCAGTGGCGCCACCCGGACATCGACATCCGCATTGATGCGTCCGACGTGGCAGTCGATCTGGCGCTGTCAGACCTCGATCTGGCGCTGCGCTACGCGCCCGCCGAGCGCGTGCCGCCGCAGGCGATTCGGCTGTTTGGCGAGCAAATCACGCCGGTCGTCAGCCCCTGGCTGCTCAAGAGCGGGCCGCGCCTGCAAACGGCGGCGGATTTGGCGCAGTTCACGCTGATCGAGGCGGGCGACGCGCATTACAGCCATTTGCAGTGGCTGACCTGGCGGCGATGGCTGGATCAGCAGGGCGTCAAGCTCGAAGTCAAACGCTGGCTGTATTTCAACTACGCCAGCCAGATGGTGCAGGCCGCGCTGACCGGCCAAGGCGTGGTGCTGGCGCGGCTGCCGCTGGTGGCCGAAAGCCTGGCCTCGGGCGATTTGGTCGAGGCGCTGCCGAACCAGCGCATGGACTCGCCGATGGCCTACTGGCTGATTGCCGGGCCACGCAGCGCCACCCGGCCCGAGGTGCTGGCGTTTTGCGACTGGCTCAGGATGCAGGCGGCGCAGACGCGCGAGGCGATTGGAGAGGCGCCAGATGCTGATAAAACAAAAGCAAAATCCTGAACGGCGAAGAATTCGCCATCAATAAAAAAAGAAATTAGAGAATGTTTTTTGCATACAAATCGCAAAAAATTAGTCTTTAGCGTACTATTCACGAATGCTTATTGAATTTTCCGTCACCAACTATCGCTCCCTTCTTGAGCGTCAGACGCTCAGCATGGCTGCGTCCTCTTACTTTAAAGAGTACGAGGAACTCAATACCTTTGCCCCCGCACCTGACAGCAGCATGCCGCGTTTGCTGCGCTCCAACGTGCTTTACGGCCCCAACGCTTCGGGCAAAAGCAGCTTGATTCAGGCACTGCAATTTGTCAAAAATCAGGTGCTGAACTCGCAAAAAGAAAGTCAGGCGGGCGACGAAATTGACGTGGCCCCCTTCAAACTGACCGCCCAGTCACGCTCTGGCGACAGTGAGTTTGAAGTCACTTTTGTCGAGCTGGGTATTCGCTACGAGTACGGCTTTCGCTGCAACCGCGAACGCTTTACCGAAGAATGGCTGCTGGCCTACCCGCTGGGCCGGGCGCAAAAATGGTTTCACCGCGTGTTTGATCCAGAGACAAAGCAGGACATTTACAAATTCAGCGCGTCATTCATGGGGGGTCGTCAGCGTGAAGTCTGGAAAGCCCAAACCCGCCCCAATGCCTTGTTTTTTTCGACGGCGATTCAACTCAACAATGAACAACTGAAACCCGCTTTTGAGTGGTTCAAGCAACGCTTGCAAGTGATTGACTCGGCACACACGCTCAATCCGGGCTACACCGTGAACCGCTGCAAAAACGATGCGGACAAGGCAAAAGTGATCGCTTTCATGAACTCAGCTGATTTGTCGATTGCCGACATTCGCTTGAAGACCAGCGTGTTTTCCCAAGACTTGCTGCCCAAAGAACTCCCTGCACTCATCAAGGAAGAATTTGCCAGGGAAATGAGCGGCAAAGAGTTGACCGCCGTGAAGTTCATTCACGAGGATGTAGAAACAAAAGAAGCTCTGGAGTTTGATGACCACGAGGAGTCCGACGGAACCCGCGCCCTATTTTCATTTGCCGGGCCGTGGCTCGATGTCATAGAAAATGAACGGGTGCTGGTGGTCGATGAACTCGACACCAGCCTGCACCCGCTGCTGGTGCATCACCTGGTCAAAAGCCTGCACCATCGTGGCACCAAGGCGCAGCTGATTTTCACGACGCACGACACGACGCTGCTGAGCCAAAAACTGCTGCGCCGCGATCAGGTCTGGTTTATGGAAAAAGACGCCCGCCAAGCCACGCGGCTGTATCCATTGTCAGACTTCAGCGCACGCGAGAACGAGGCGATTGAGCGCGGCTACCTCAATGGCCGCTACGGCGGCATTCCTTTTCTCAAAGAACTGGATTTTTATGGGCTCGGATGATTTGTTTCGCAAGCGCAAAGCACGCACTGCTGACAAGCTGGAAAGAACCGCCAAAGCCCGCGCTCAAAGCCAAAGGTTCCTGATCGTCTGCGAAGGCACAAAAACCGAGCCGAACTACTTCAACGAACTGGTCGGCAGCTTGGGAATTCGTCCGCAGACGGTCAAAATTGCGCCCAATAACGGTTCATCGCCTGACCGCATCGTCAGTCACGCCCTCAAACTGTACGAGGACGATGCACTGGGCGGCGACAGCTTTGACAAGGTGTTTTGCGTTTTTGACCGGGACACGCACACCACATTCGATGCAGCCGTGCAAAGAATCTACGACTTGAAAGGGGCTGACAAATCCAAACCCTTTGAAGCCATCACCTCCAGCCCTTGTTTTGAATACTGGCTGTTGCTGCACTTTGGCTTCACCGACCAGCCCTTTCACGCGGCAGGGAAAAAATCCGTCGGCGACAACCTCGTTGTTCAATTGCGCAAAAAAACTGGTTTCAAAAACTACAACAAAGGCCAGCAAGGGATTTATGCCTTGCTGAAAGGCGAGAAAACTGCCACCGCCATCGCAGCCGCCAAGCAGGTGCGCCAAAGTGCAGAAAAAACTGGCCAAACAAGCCCCTTGACCCACGTCGATACGCTGGTAGAGGCTTTGCTGGCGCTAAAACAACGCCGCTGACACCTTTACAAAATCGCCCCAGCCCGCTCGCCGCGCTCATAGACGACGTGGGCGCGCCCGACGATCATCAAATCGAGCTTGCCGATGCGCGCCAAATCTTTGTTGGCGTAGGGCAGCTTGTGTAGCACGTAGCGCATGGCGTTGAGGCGAGCGCGCTTTTTGCAATCGCTCTTGATCACGCTCCACGGCGCGTCGGCGGTGTCGGTCTCGAAGAACATGGCTTCTTTGCTGCGCGTGTAGTCGTCCCATTTGTCCAGCGAGGCCATGTCGATGGGGCTGAGTTTCCACTGCTTGAGCGGGTGGCCTTCGCGCTCCTTGAAGCGGCGGTGCTGCTCCTTGCGGCTCACGCTGAACCAAAATTTGATGACGTGGACGCCGCTGCGCACCAACTGGCGCTCAAACTCGGGGGCTTGGCGCATGAATTCATAGTATTCGTCATCGGTGCAAAAACCCATCACGCGCTCAACGCCAGCACGGTTGTACCAACTGCGGTCAAACAGCACGATCTCGCCGCGAGTCGGCAAGTGCTGCACGTAACGCTGAAAATACCACTGGCCGCGCTCGTTGTCGGACGGCTTTTCCAGCGCCACGACGCGGGCGCCGCGTGGGTTCAAATGCTCCATGAAGCGTTTGATGGCGCCGCCCTTGCCAGCCGCATCGCGCCCCTCAAACAGGATGACGACGCGCTGGCCGCTTTCTTTCACCCAGGCTTGCAGCTTGAGCAGTTCGACTTGCAGGCGGAATTTTTCTTTTTCATAGACGCTGCGGCGCAGCAGGTTTTTGTACGGGTAGCCGCCTTCGCGCCAGTCGCTGGCGAGTTCGTCGTCAGGGCTTTCGCGGGAGCTGGTTTTATCAGCATCCATGTTGCGGTCGGTCAGCGCGGCGATCAGGACACGGCGGTCGTCGGGCGCAGCGCCTTCGAGCAAGGCGCGCAGCGCCTGGGCACGGCTGGCCGGGCTGCTGACGCTGACAGCGACACCATCACTTTCGCCCAGCAGCGACAGTGCCGCCTGTAGCTGCTGACTCTGCTGCGCCTGCGTGGCTTGGGTGGCAACGAAGGTTTCGAGCGCCCGCGCTTCAATGGAAGGCACCCGGTCACCCTGCACAGCGGGCCGCACCTCGTCCTGAACGGCGGTGGCCTTGCGGTGGGAGCTGATTTTTCGATGGCTGGAACGCGCTGGCGCGGCGCTTTTGGCGGAGGATTTTGGCATGTCTCGGGCTCTCTTTTTTTTGGGTCGGATGAACTTGACTGGCTGGTGCATCAGTTTTTTATTCTAGGCCGCAGAGCGCCGCAAAAATGCCGACGGCCCAAGCATCTTCAAGTCACCATCACACCGGCCAGACCACGCCCCGGTCGTTGAGCACCACATCAAGCGGCACATCGTGCGGCTCGGGCGCCATGTCGGGCAGCCAGCCCTGGCTAAAGCCCAAACCGACGGTGAACGGGCGCGGCGACAGCGTGGCCAGCGTGCGGTCGTAAAAGCCGCCGCCGTAGCCGAGCCGGTAGCCGCCCGGCCCGTAGCCAACGCAGGGCACGAACAGCAGCGTGGGCACAATCACCTCGGTGTCCTTGGGCTTGGGGATGCCGTAGGCGTCTTCTTCCATCGGGCAGCCGGGATACCAGGCGTGAAACACCAGCGTTTTATGCACCTTGTTGACCACCGGCAGACCAATCTTGCGCGGCGAGCGACTCGCCATGCTTTCATTGGCGAGTTGGGCAGGTTCGGACTGCTCGAACGCCGCCTCGGACAGGGCATCCAGACTGAGCACGGCGTCTTCCTGCCAGCGGTACAGCGCGGGCAGCGGGTCAAACTCGCCCTTGATGGGCCAGTACGCGCCGATGACTTCGTGGGGCGAGCCCACTAGCCAGATGCGCATGACCTGTTGCAGGAAATCAGCCCGGGCAAGCCGGTCGGGCATGTCGAGGCGGGCTTGCACCAGCGCTTTGCGTGTACTTAATTTGTCCATAATGCGTCAATGCTATACAAAAAAAATTTAACGAAGAGATTTTCTGCTGTATTTTCAGCAACCCTCTTGCTGAGCCTGGTCTCATCGGCACCGGCGCAGCCTGTTCCCTCGGGCGACACCAGCGCCGGTGACAAGCTGATCGTCGAGATGAGCCAGGCGTTCAAGCGCGGCGACAAGGCCAAACTGACACTGCTGCTGCCGCAGGCGCACGGCCACGCGCTGGAATCCTGGGCCGCCTACTGGGAACTCAAGGTCCGCTTGGAACAAGCCAGCACGCCGGAAGTACAGGATTTTCTGGCGCGCTACGCGGGCAGCTACCAGGAAGACCGGCTGCGCAACGACTGGCTGCTGCTACTCGGCCAGCGCCGCGACTGGGCCACCTTTGCCACCGAATACCCCAGCTTTCGCATGAATGACGACCCGCAGGTGCGCTGCTACGCGCTGCTGGCCCAGTCGCTGCAAAACCCCAGCCCCAACCCAGCGCTAGCCCAGGAAGTGCGCAAAAACTGGCACGCCCAGCGCGACGCCGACGACGGCTGCACCGCCGCCGCCGGGCAACTGGCGGCCAGCAAAAATCTCACCCCGCTGGACATCTGGCGCAAAGCGCGGCTGGCGCTCGAAGGCAACCGCACACGCGCCGCCCGCGACGCCGTGCAAATCATCGCCCCCGAAGCACTGGACATGGTCAGCCAGCTCAGCGCCAATCCGGCCAAGTTTCTCTCGGACAAATACCTGGCCATCCGCAGCGTGCGCAAGGAGCTGATCACGCTGGCGCTGGTCAAGCTGGCCAGCACCGATGCCGAAAGCGCCGCCGCCCAACTGAGCAACAAATGGGCGCTGCAACTCACCGCCGAAGAGCGCAACTGGGTCTGGGGCGTGATTGGCCGACAGGTCGCCACCCGCCTGGGCCGCCAGCCCGCCGCCGATGCCATGTACTATTTTTCCAAGGTCAGCGAAGACACCGACCTGACCGATGACATGCTCGCCTGGAAGGCCCGCGCCGCCCTGCGCACGACCAGCCAGCCGCAGTGGAGCGAAGTCCTCAAGGCCATCAACGCCATGAGCGAAGAAACGCGCCAAAACCCGAGCTGGGTTTACTGGAAAGCGCGCGCACTGCTGGCCGGTACGCCGCAGCAGCCCGAAGGCCTGGCACTGCTGCAGTCGATTGCCTCGGTGCGCGGTTTTTACGAACAACTGGCCCTCGAAGACCTGGGCCAGAAAATCACCGTCCCGCCTCGTCCTGCGCCGCTCACCGCCTCGGAAAGAGAAACCGCATTGCGCAACCCTGGCCTAAACCGGGCCGCCTACGCCATCGCCATCGGCCTGCGCCCCGAGGGCGTGCGCGAGTGGAATTACAGCACCAGCCTGCACCAAAAAAGCAGCAGCGGCGAGCGCGGCATGGGCGAGCGCGAACTGCTGGCTGCCGCCCAGTTTGCCTGCGAGCGCCAGATCTGGGACCGCTGCATCCAGACCAGCGAGCGCACCAAAACCGTGATGGACTTCGAACAACGCTATCCCATGCCGTTTCGCGACACCGTGGTCAAGCGCAGCCAGGCCGTCAACCTCGACCCGTCCTACGTCTATGGCCTGATCCGCCAGGAAAGCCGCTTCGTCATGGACGCACGCTCGGGCGTGGGCGCCGCCGGTCTGATGCAGGTGATGCCCGCCACAGCGCGCTGGACCGCCAAAAAGATCGGCCTGAGCGGCTTCAGCCCCGACCAGCTCAGTGACCGCGACACCAACATCACCATCGGCACGGCTTACCTGAAACTGGCGCTCGACGACCTGGGCGGCTCGATGGCGATGGCCGCCGCCGCCTACAACGCCGGACCGAGCCGCCCGCGCGCCTGGCGCAACGGCCCGGCCCTCGACGCGGCCATCTGGACCGAAAACGTGCCCTTCAACGAAACCCGCGACTACGTCAAAAAGGTGCTGTCCAACAGCATCAACTACGCCGCCATCCTGACCGGCCAGCCCCAGTCACTGAAAAGCCGTCTGGGCCGGATCGGCCCACGCGACGCTGCCGCACCGCCGGAAGAAAATCTGCCCTGACGCACAGGCCAAAAGCGGCGCTGGCCTACACCCGAATGCCAAAGAGCCGCGTAAGCTGGCGCAGCATGAAAACGCTGCACGACGCCCTTCCCCCTCTCGCGCCAGACATGGCGCTTTTTCTTGACTTTGATGGCACCTTGGTCGAACTGGCAGCGCGGCCTGATGCCATCATCATTCCGCCCTCGTTGATCGGCACGCTGGCCGCGTTGTACCTGCGCCTGGGTGGCGCACTGGCGCTGGTTTCGGGGCGGCGCCTGCCCGATCTGGACCAGTTTCTCTCGCCGCTGCAACTGCCAGCGGCTGGCGAGCATGGCGGGCAGCGGCGTAGCGCCGAAGGTCTGCTGATGAGCGCGCCAGCC
>Ga0302212_1000454_pt1 | contig 17008 bp, 17 predicted proteins | sample II_Fen_N1_1_FD_200235 | JGI IMG/M metagenome (GOLD analysis project Ga0302212, IMG submission 200235) | Peat permafrost microbial communities from Stordalen Mire near Abisko, Sweden - II_Fen_N1_2 | ecosystem: Environmental > Terrestrial > Soil > Wetlands > Permafrost | place: Sweden: Abisko...
TCGAATTTGGGCTGCGCCGGGTGGCGCTCGTTTTGTGCGTAGTCGGCGTCCATGAACATAAAGGAGCCCGCCTGTAGCTCGCCATAAACGCCGCTGGCCGCTTCCAGCACCAAGGTGCCGGTGCCCGTGCCAGTCACCAGCGCGACTTTGATGCCTTGGGCTTCCATCAGGTGGCGCGTCAGCAGCACGGCATCCACCGCTTCGGCAATCGCCTCGTCGCGCTCCTGCACACCGCGCAGATGTTGGGCTTTGCCGTGGTAAGCCTGCAGCCCGGCAAAGCGCAGCGCCGGGTGCTTGCGGATTTCCAGCGCCAGTGCGACGGCCTCTTCGCCGGGCGCCACGCCGCAGCGGCCCTGGCCCACGTCGATTTCGACAAACACGTCAATCACCGTGGCCGTTTTGTTGCGGGCGCCGCCGGTGCGCGCTTCGGTCATGGCTTGCGCCAGCCGACTCACGCCTTCGATACTGTCCACCGCGATGGCGATTTGCCCGCTCAGCGGCGCCACCGCTTGCGTCAGCGCGGCGACGCGGGCGAGCTTGCCGGGGGCAATCACCTGGTTGCTGATATAGATGTTGTTGATGCCGCCCGCCACCATGATTTCGGCCTCGGCGGTTTTTTGCACACAGATGCCGACGGCGCCAGCGGCGATTTGCAGCTTGGCCAGTTGGACGCTTTTGTGCAGCTTGGCGTGCGGGCGCCAGCGCAGGCCGTGCTTTTTGGCGAACTCGGCCATGCGGCCCAAGTTGCGGTTCATGGCGTCGAGATCGACCACCAGCGCGGGCGTGTCGATGTTTTGGACAGGTTGGCCTATCAAGGCGGACAGGCTGGCGGACAAAGGACTCATGGGGCTGGCCTTGGTGCTGGCTGGGTCAGGAAAGGCTGCCAGCCGACTGGCCCGCCACCAAGCTGTCGTCGAGCGCGTCGCCTTCGAGGTGCTGGGTGTCGGCCCAGCCGACCAGCGTGAAGCCTTGCGGCGTCCAGAGCAGCCGGTTGATGGCCGCATTGCCCAGCGCCCAGGTGCGCGGCGCCTGAATGGGGGCGCGGGTGGCGGCGCGGTAGAGCACATCCATCACGCCGCCGTGGCCGACCAGCGCGATCAGCTCGCCCGGATGGCGCGCAGCGAGCCGGGCCGCCGCCTCTTCGACGCGCTGCTTGAGCTGCACCAGCGACTCGCCGCCGGGCGGGGCGAAGTCGGGGTCGCGCTGGCGCCAGCGTTGCGCCTGCTCGGGCAAATGGGCTTCAATCTCGCGGAAGGTCTTGCCCTCGAACTCGCCAAAGCGGCGCTCGCGCAGGCCTTTTTCCGGGACGACTTCGAGCTGCTGGGTGCGCCCCAGATGCTGGGCCGTCTCCCAGGCGCGGCTCAGATCGCTGGCGTAAATCGCGCGGATCGGCTCGCCCGCCAGCGCCGTGGCCAGGCGCAAGGCCTGCGCCTGGCCGGTGGCGTTGAGCGGAATGTCCAGGCTGCCTTGAATGCGGGCATCCACATTCCAGGTGGTTTCGCCGTGGCGGATGGCAATGATGCGGGTGGGTTCAATCATTTTTTCAGTCCTGAAAGGTCAACAGGAATCCGGCGCGTGCCAGCGGGCGGCTGCGGGAAGCCGCGCAGGGCCGCCTCCAGCATCGCGGGCAGCAGGGCCGGGAGATCGTCTTGCACGCTGTCGCTTAGGGCGCGGGTTTCAAACACCACCTGGCCGGAGGCCAAATCGCGCATCAGCAGCGTCAGCTCGCGCCGGTAAAAGGGCGGCTCGGAAAAGCGCAGCGGAAAAGACAGGCCAAACGAAGCGCCATGACTGCCACCGCCCAGAAAAATGCCGGGCGTGGCAAAGCCAAAGCCGCCGTCATAGCCATAACCATAAGGCCCGCGCTCCACCACCAGCACGTTGAGCTGGACCTGTACGCCCAGGCGTGCGACCGGCGGGTCTAGCCGCAGGCCGACGCGCTCCAGCGCAGCGCGGCTCAGGCTTTCGAGGTAGTCCTGCTGCGCGCCAGCGACCTGCTGGGATGGCAGGCGTTCAAAGCGGTACAGCGTGCCGGGCACGGGCGGTGCGCCGTTCCAGCGGTGAAAGGCGCTCACATCGCTTTCGACCAGCGGGCTGCTGGCGCAGCCGCTGACGAAAAGCCCGACCAAGACGATTGAAAAAACAGCAGCAAACAGGCGCTTCATGAAACCTCCAGGAGAAGCAGAACCGGCTGACGTGCATGAACCCGGCGTGCGTCCCATTTTGTGAGCTTAATCCGGCATCAGCCCGCTGTCAGCGGCTGGATGTTGATGACCTGACGGCCTGCCAGGCCGGGCAAATCTGGCAAATCGGGCAGCGCGGGCGCCGGGAACTCGTCGGCATCAAACGCCTTGTCGCCGTTTTCATCGGCGACGCCGGTGGTTTTGATGTTCTTGAAATCGTGGCGCTTGCTGTCCATCAGGTGTGACGGCACGATGTTTTGCAGCGCGGCGAACATGTTTTCAATCCGGCCGGGGTGCTTCTTTTCCCACTCGCGCAGCATGTTGCCGACTTGCTTGCGCTGCAGGTTTTCCTGGCTGCCGCACAGCGTGCAGGGAATGATGGGAAATTGCTGCACCTCGGCCCAGCGCGTCAGGTCTTTTTCCGTCGTGTAGGCCATAGGCCGGATGACGATGTTTTTGCCGTCGTCGCTGACCAGTTTCGGCGGCATGCCTTTGAGCTTGGCGGCAAAGAACATGTTCAGGAAAAACGTCTGCAGCATGTCGTCGCGGTGGTGGCCGAGGGCGATTTTGGTTGCGCCCAGATCGCCCGCGACGCGGTACAAAATCCCGCGCCGCAGCCGTGAACACAGCGAGCACATGGTTTTTCCCTCTTCAATCACGCGGGTGACGATGCTGTAGGTGTCTTGGTTTTCGATGTGAAACGGCACGCCGAGCTTGTTTAGATAGTCGGGCAGGACGTGCTCGGGAAAGCCGGGCTGCTTCTGGTCCAGATTGACGGCGATCAGCTCGAAATTGATCGGGGCGCGCTTTTGCAGCTTGAGCAGGATGTCGAGCATCGCGTAGCTGTCCTTGCCGCCGGACAGGCAGACCATGACCTTGTCGCCTTCCTCGATCATGTTGAAATCGACAATCGCCCGGCCCACTTCGCGGCACAGGCGCTTTTCGAGCTTGTGGTCTTCGCGTTCGGTTTTCAGCGTGTCGTTGAGAGTGCGGCGCGGTGGCGCAGCGGTGGTATCGGTGTCGGTCCAGGGGGCGTTCATAGTGGGTGGGATTGTCTCACTGGCCGTTGGTTTCAAGGCGTAAGCAGGCGTGTCAGCCCGGCGATGGCTTGGCGGTGAATGGCGATTCGGCTGGCCAGCGGCAGGGCGTCCTCGGTTTCGACGATGAAGGCGTGCGCCGCGCCGTTCATGCGTGCCCACAGCGGCGCCGTGGTGCGCGCAATGCCGGAAAACCCGGCGGGCGCGAACGCCAGTACGCCCGCCTCGCCGACGCGGGCGCGGCGCACGCCGGTGGTGGCTTCAATGGACTGCAGGGTTTTTTCCACGCCCGCCTGATTCGGCTCGCCATAGGCCAGCAGGTAAAAACCGTCATGAAAGCGGTCTTCATGCAAATCGACCAGCAGGTCGCAATGCTCGGCGGCAAACAGCTTTTTCAGCAGTGTTGCTTCCTGGGCGCTGCCGTCCGTGAACTGGCGCGCCGCGTCGCGGTTGTCGCCGTTGTGGCGCAGGTCATGCGTCCAGCCCCACGGGTTGGCCAGAGGCACGATGACATAACGGTGCATGGCAAACGCGGCGGGCTGCGCCTGCATGTCCTGCAGCAGCGACACCAGCGCCTGCACGCCCGCCGGTTCGTTGCCGTGGATGCCTGCCATCAGGCAGATGGTTTTGGCGGCGGGCTGGGCGGCGGGCTGGGCGGCGGGCTGGCGCAGCACCCACAGCGGCAGGCTGGAAGCGCCATAACTGACTTGGCCCAGCGTTTGCAGGCTGATGCCGGTGCGGCCCAGCGCCGCGCCTAGCTCGTCCACGCTGCGCGTCACCGCATCGCGGCGCGCATAAAAATAAAACCAGTCGCGCTTGTACGACAGGGCGTACCAAGCCGCCACCAGCGCTAGGCAAATCGCCAGCAGCCGCAGCGCCCGCCGCCCCAGCCTTGGCCCCGGCCCCGGCGGCGCTACCACTGCCCGGTTTCGACGCGAATGGCCACTTCGCAGTCGTCAAAAATTTCAAGTTTCGCGATTTTCACGCGCACGCCGAGCACGCCGGGCAGCAGCATCAGCCGGTGCGCGAGCTTGCCGATCAGGCTCTCCAGCAGGTTGACATGCTCGGCGGTGCATTCGGTGATGATGATCTGGCGCACCTTGCGGTAGTCCAGCACATGGCTGATGTCGTCGTCGTGCGGCTGCAGCGGCTGGGTGCCCAGATTCAATTCGGCATCGACCTGAATCGGCTGCGGCGCGGCTTTTTCGTGGTCCAGAATGCCCAGATTGGCGTCAAAGCGCAGGCCGGTGAGGGTGAGGATTTGGGTGCCTCGGGTGTTGAACATGGTGGGTGCCAATCTGCAATGAGTGAAGGAGAGGGGCGCGTCAAGCGCCGGTGTTTTTTGGGATGACGCAACGCTGGCGCTCAGCCATGAAGGACGCTTGACGTGGCTGGGTTTACATCAGCGAAAAATCGCGCTCAAAGCGCATCAAGTGCTGGCCGCCATCGACCAGCAGCGTGGTGCCGGTAATGGATGAATTTTCCAGCGCGAATTTGACCGTCGCCGCCACATCACCCGGCGTCGATGAGCGCCCCAGCGGCGAGAGCTTATGCCGCGCGGCGAACTGCTCGTCGCTGAGTAAATCGCTGGTCAGCGTCAGGCCCGGCGCGACACCGACGACGCGCACCAGCGGCGCCAGCGCCAGCGCCAACATCGTGCCCGCCGCTTCGAGCGCGGCTTTGGACAGCGTGTAGCTGAAGAAATCCGGGTTTTGGTTCCACAGCTTCTGGTCGAGCAGGTTGACGACGGCGCAGCGGCTGGCGTGGGCGCTGGCCGCTGTCATCGCTGCGGCTGCGTGGGTGTCCATGTTCACATCCACGCCGGTTTCAGCGCCTGCGCTTTGGGCTTGAGTCTGGCGCGCCGCAACGTGCGCATGTAGCGCCTGCGCCAGCAAAATCGCCGCGCCGGTGTTGCTGTGCAAGTGCTTGTCCAGGCTGGCAAAGCCGAAGCTGGCGGCGCTGTCGTGTTCAAACGTCGAGGCGCTGTTGATGACGGCATCGACCCGGCCAAACTGCGCCACCACACGCGGCAGCAGGCCGCGCACGGCAGCTTCGTCGGACAGATCGGCGGCAAAAATGGCCGAACTGGCCGTGGCCGTTGAATCGACAACGCTGGCCGAACTCGCAAAGGCGGCATCCGTCAGCCGGGCGCAGTCGGCGGCGGTCTGGCGCGCTTCGATTTCAGAGCTGCGGTAATGCACGGCCACGCGCCAGCCGCTGGCGGCCAGCGCCAGCGCGATTTCGCGGCCCAGCCGTTTGGCCGCGCCGGTGACGAGCACGACGGGGGCGGCGCAAACGGGGGGCGAGGCAGTTTTCATCGGGCAGGCGTGGGTGAAAGGAAAAACGAATCACCGACAATCCGAGCCGGTGCTAAAGAGAGGAAGCAAGATGACCAACCCCCCCATTTTACCGACCGGCCTGCAAGCCGTGATTGCCAGGGCGATTGACGCGGCTGGCGGCTGGATCGGCTTTGACGATTTCATGGCGCGCGCGCTGTACACGCCCGGCCTGGGCTATTACGCCAACGACTCGCTGAAATTCGGCCAGATGCCTGCGGGCGCCAGCCATTCAAGCGGCGACGGCGGCTTGAACGGCGTCAGCAGCGGCGCCGATAGCGCCAAAAATAGCCAGAGCGCCCCCAGCGGCGGCAGCGATTTCGTCACCGCGCCCGAGCTGTCGGCGCACTTTGGCCGCACGCTGGCGCGCCAGGCGGCGCAGGCGCTGGACGCGTCGGGAACCCACGAACTGTGGGAGTTCGGCGCAGGCTCGGGCGCGCTGGCGCTGCAGTTGCTCGAAGCCCTGGGCGAGCGCATCGAGCGTTACACGATTGTCGATTTGTCCGGCGTGCTGCGCGAGCGCCAGCGCGACAAGCTGGCCGCCTATGGCGACAAGGTGCGTTGGGCGACCGAACTGCCGGAAAAAATGCGTGGCGTGGTGCTGGGCAACGAGGTGCTGGACGCGATGCCGGTCAAGCTGCTGGCGCGCCTGAACGGCGTCTGGCACGAGCGCGGCGTGGTGCTGCACGAAGGCCGATTCACCTACGCCGACACGCCGACCGACCTGCGCCCGCCGCTGGAAGTCGAAGGCAGTCACGATTACGTCACTGAAATTCACCCGCAGGCCGAAGGTTTTGTCCGCACGCTGGCGGATCGGCTGGAGGCGGGCGCGGTGCTGCTGCTCGACTACGGTTTCCCGGAACACGAGTATTACCACCCGCAGCGCAGCATGGGCACGGTGATGTGCCACCGCGCCCATTTGCTCGACGCCGACCCGCTGGCCGACGTGGGCGAGAAAGACATCACGGCGCACGTCAACTTCACCGGTATCGCGCTGGCCGGGCAAGACGCGGGGCTGGAAGTGCTGGGCTACACCAGCCAGGGGCGCTTTCTGCTGAACTGCGGTTTATTGAATGGTCTGGAAAATGCCTCGCTGGCCGAGCGGACGATGGTGCAAAAGCTGGTCAACGAGCACGAAATGGGCGAGCTGTTCAAGGTGGTCGCCTTCGGCGCCAAAGGCAGCGCCGTCTGGGAGCCTATGGGCTTTGCGGTCGGGGACCGGATGCATACGCTGTAGCCGGGTCGGCCAGCGCTTCTTGACTTGGAGCGCCCCCTTGATCCCGATGCCCTTGAGGTGCTGACCAGGTGGATGTCAGCCGTCGAGCTGGCCTCAACTGCCCAGGTAGGCTTCCTGCACCTTGGGGTTGACCAGCAGCTCGCGCCCGGTGCCGCTGAGAACGATGTTGCCGGTCTCGATCACATAAGCGCGGTCGGCGATTTTCAGCGCCTGGCGCACGTTCTGCTCGACCAGGAAAATCGTCAAACCAGCCTGATTGATGCTGCGCAGCGTGCGGAAAATGCCCTGCACGATGATCGGCGCAAGGCCCATCGACGGCTCGTCCAGCAGCAGCACGCGGGGTTTGGCCATCAGCGCCCGGCCAATGGCCAGCATCTGCTGCTCGCCGCCGGAGAGGTTGCCCGCCAGCCCGCTGGCGCGTTCCTTGAGTACCGGAAACAGCGCATAAATTGCTTCCAGCTCTTCGGCCTTGTTGTAGCGGTCGCGGCGGGTGTAAGCGCCGAGTTCCAGGTTTTCCTGCACCGTCAGCGTCGTCAGCGTGGCGCGGCCTTCGGCGACTTGCACCACGCCGCTGGCGACGATCTTGTGCGGCGCCATGTGGCTCAGATCTTTGCCGTCAAACAGCACCTGACCGGCGGCTTTTTTCACCAGGCCCGACAGAGCGAGCAAGGTGGTGGATTTGCCCGCGCTGTTGGCGCCGACCAGCGTGGTGATCTGCCCTTCGTGCAGTTCAAGGTCAATGCCTCTGACCGCTTCGATGTGGCCGTAGTTGACGCGCAAGCCTTTGACTTGCAGCAGCGGCGTCGTGCTGCCGTTCCCACGGTTGCCCACGGTGCCGGGTGCGTCGCTGGGGGCGTTTCCGCCCTGAAATGGCCCGGCGCTCATGCCGCACCTGCCGCTGCGTCGTCCAGGCTCGCCTCGTCATCCTCGCGGCCCAGATAGGCTTCAATCACCTGCGGGTCATTGCGGATGGCGTCTGGACTGCCGCGCGCAATGATGCGCCCAAAGTTGAGCACGGCAATGTCCGCGCACAGGCCCATCACAAAACGCATATCGTGCTCAATCATAAAAATCGTGTAGCCGCGCTCGCTGATGTTGCGGATTTCCGCCATCAGTTCGACCTTTTCGGTGCTGTTCATGCCAGCCACCGGCTCGTCGAGCAGCAGCAGTTTCGGGTTCGTCGCCAGCGCCCGCGCCAGTTCGAGCTTGCGCTGTTCGCCGTAAGACAGGTTGTCGGCCTTGTCGCTCGCTTTGTGGTCGAGCTTGACCCAGCTCAGCAGCTCGTGGGCGCGTTCGCGGGCGCGGCGCTCCTCGCTGCGGAACAGCCCGGAGCTGGCCAGCAGGCCCAGCGCGCCGTAGTGAAGCTGCCCGTGCAGGCCGACCATCACATTTTCCAGCAGCGACATGTCTTTGAAAATGCGGATGTTTTGAAACGTGCGGCCAATGCCCAGCCGGGTGATTTCGTGCGGCTGCAGGCCCGCCAGATTCTGCCCGTTGAACTCGATCTGCCCGCCCGTGGGCGGCAGCAGGCCGGTGATGAGGTTGAAAACGGTGGTTTTCCCCGCGCCGTTCGGGCCGATGAGGCCGAAGATGCCGCCCTGCGGAATCTCCAGATTCACGTCCTGCAGCACCTTGAGGCCGCCGAAATGGCGCGACAGCGATTGAAGTTTCAGCGTCGTGTTCATGCGCGGCTCCTGCGTTGGGCCAGCCACTGGCGCAGGCGCGTCGTGTCTGAAATGCCTTTGGGCAAAAACAGCACGATCAGCACCAGAATAAAACCGTTGACAACTAACCGGAAGTCCTTGAACGAGCGCAGCAGCTCGGGCAGCAGCGTCAGGATCAGCGCGCCCAGCACCGGGCCGGTCAGGTTGCCGATGCCGCCCAGAATCGCCATCGTCAGGATTTCCACGCCCCGGTCAAAGCCGTATTCGCTCGGGCCGATGAAAAAAGTCAGATGCGCGTTGAGCGCGCCCGCCAGCCCGGCCAGCGCCGCGCCCAGCACGAAGGCCAGCATTTTGTGTGCGCCCACGTCGATGCCCATCAGGCCGGCAGCCGTTTCGTCTTCCTTGATTGCCTCGAAAGCACGCCCGACCTTGGAGCGGCGCAGCCGCCAGAGCAGCGCCAGCGTCAGCGCCAAAGCCAGCGCCACATGCCACCCCTGCGTCGATTGCGGAATGCCGTTCAGCCCGAGCGCGCCGCCAGTGATGGATTCGGCATTGAGCAGCGCAATGCGCACCACTTCGCCAAAGGCCAGCGTCGCCATCGCCAGGTACACGCCCGACAGGCGCAGCGTGGGCTTGCCGATGACAAAAGCCATCACGGCTGGCACAGTCATGCCAGCGGCCAGCGCGAGCGGGAAGGGCGCGTCGTAATTCATCGTCAGCAGCGCGGCGCTGTACGCGCCCAGTCCCATGAAGGCAGCGTTGGCGATCACCAGCATGCCGCACGAGAGCGTCAGATAAATCGACAGCGCCAGCAGCGCATTGGTGCCCAGCGTGAGCACCAGATTGCTGTAAACCGACCAGAAGTTGTCAAACCATTCCATCGCGTCAGACCTTGCGTTCTTGCAGGGTGCCGAACAGCCCTTTGGGCCGCACCAGCAGAATTAAAAAGAGCAGCCCGAAAGCCACCGCGTCGCGCATGCTCGAACCGATGTAAGCCACCGACAGCACCTCGGCAAAGCCCAGAAACAGCGCGCCCAGCAGCGCGCCGCGAATGTCGCCCATGCCGCCCAGAATGATGACGGCAATGCCTTTGTGCAGCATCGGCTGGCCCATGAGCGGAAACAGCGCGTTGGAATACAGCCCGATCAGCACCCCGGCCAGACCGCCCAGCCCGGCGGCGGCAAACGAGGTCAGGTAAAACAGCCCTTCGACGTTGATGCCCAGCAAATAAGCGGCCTTGGGCGACTCAGCAATGGCGCGCAGGGCGCGGCCCAACTGGGTTTTTTTCAGCGCCAGCAGCAGCACGGCCATCAGCGCAAAAGACAGCAGGATGATGCCCAGCTCGATGGCCGTCAGGTGCAGCCCGCCCAAGCTCAGCGATTCGTCGGAGACGAGGCCGGGTGCAAAGCGCAGGTTTTCCGCGCCAAAAATGCCCTGCACGCCGTTGTTCAAGATGATCGCCACGCCGATGGTGGCGATCATCGGAATCAGGTGCGGCGCATTGCGCGCCCGCAGCGGCCGCAGCACCAAAAAGTCGATCAGCAGCCCGAGCGCGCCGCAAAACAAAAAAGCCGAGAGCAGTGCGCCCCACAGCGGGAAACCCAGCCGCGTCACGGCCTGTTCGGCGGCGTAAGCGCCCACCATAAAAACCGCGCCGTGCGATAGGTTGATGACGCCTAAAACGCCAAAAATAAGGGTGAAGCCCAGCGCAAACAGGGCGTAAACGCACCCGAGCGACAAGGCATTGACTAACTGCTGTTCCAGCACGATGGAGTGCTCCGGTGAAGGCGCGGTGATGCGCTGGCAAAAAGAAAAACGGCGCAGCCTAAGGCCGCGCCGTGCGGGTGAAAAAGCTTATTTTTCGATGATGGAGAACTTGCCGCCCTTGGTCACGCTGATGATGGCGGTTTGCTGGGCGTCATAACCGGCGGGCTTGCCCGACTTGTCGCTGGCGCGGCGGAATTGAAATGCGCCGGTTGCACCGACATATTTCACCGCTGGCAGCGCTTCGCGCAGGGCTGCGCGGTTGGCGGCCAGATCGCCGCCGAGCTTGACCTTGCGCAGCGCCTGGCTGGCGATGTTCATCGCGTCATAGGCCTGGGCGGCGAACTGGTCTGGCGCGGTCTTGAAGCGGCCGGTGTAGGCCACGACGAACTTGCGGTTGGCCTCGGCCTGGTTCTCGATAGACCACGGGCTGCCGACGTACAGGCCGTCGGACTTGTCCTTGGCCAGATCAAACACCTTGACCGAGTTCATGCCGTTGCCGCCGATGATGGGCACGTTCAAGCCGATCTGGCGCGCCTGCACCATCAGCGGCGCACCTTCGGCCAGCAGCGCCGACAGCACGATGGCATCGGGATTGGTGGCCTTTATCTTGGTCAGCTGGGCCTTGAAATCGACATCGCCCTTGGCGAAGGTTTCGGTTGTGGTGACCGGGATTTTCAGGGTTTCAAGGGCTTTCTTGAAGTTGTCGTAGCCGCTTTTGGTGAACACGTCGTCGTTGCCGTAAATGACCGCGACTTTTTTGATGCCGGATTTTTTTACCGCCGTCTTGATGGTTTCGGGCAGCACGTCGGCTTCGGTCACCGAGTTGCGAAACACGTAGTCGCCAATCGAGGTGATGCCGTCGGCGGTGTTGGATGTGCCAAACACCACCGTTTTGGACGCCTGCGCAATCGGGTCAGCGGCCTGCGCCGAGTTCGACAGCGTGGGGCCGAAGACCATCAACACCTTGTCCTGAAAAATCAGCTTTTTGAAGACGTTGATGGCTTCTTCCTTTTTGCCCTGCTCGTCCTCGATGACCAGTTGCAGCTTGTCGCCGTTGACGCCGCCAGCGGCATTGATTTGGTCAGCGGCGAGCTGGAAACCATTGCGAATCGACACGCCGTATTGCGCGGCGCCGCCCGAGATCGCTTCGGCCACGCCGATTTTGAGATCGGCGGCGCTGGCGCTCGTGCTGAAGGCTGCGGCCAGCGCCAAGGCGAGGAGGGAGGCGGAGAAGGGTTGTTGTCTCATGGGAAAAATCCTGTTGAATGCGCGCTGAGAAGCAGATTTTGATTTTAGCGCCCGCCTACCCTGCTGCCGTGCTTGCCGGGCTGCCGCCCTGGCGCTGGCCGGGGCTTTTCAGCGGACCGTTAAGTCGGCGCCGGGCATCAACTGGCCGACGACGGCAGTGACTCTGCCCCTGAAAAACGGAAATGACGAAAACATCACTAAAACGCCTTTATCCAACAGTTGAGTCGTGACGTGACGCTAGAAACGCCCGGCGGTCTGGCGCATGGCTGTCAGGCCGCTGCGCGGGTTGCGTGCGCCCAAGTAGCCGGGCGCAATCGCCGCCAGCGTGGCCGGGTGGATGCCCAGCGTTTGCAGGCCCGGTAGCAGGCCGCTGGCGACGTTGTCGGTTTTCATGGCGTCAAGGTTGTCGCGGCTGAGCACTGGATCGCCCGGCATCAGCTCCATCAGCCAAGCTTGCAGCCGCGCCAGCGCGTCGGGCAGCGCGAGGATGGGCCGACCGCGCCCGCCGTTGACGCCCGCGCAGCGCCCAGCCCACTGCACCAGCTCCTTGAGCGTGAAAACTTCCGGCCCGCAGGCTTCAAAAATCTGGCCGATGGTGTGGTTGTCTGGCAGGCAGCGCAGCACGGCGCTGGCCACGTCTTCGACCCACACCGGCTGGAAACGCGCGCCGCTGGCGGCCAGCGGAATCACCGGAAACACCACCTGCAACGCAGCAAAGGTGTTCAAAAATTTGTCTTCCGCGCCAAAAATAACGCTGGGCCGCAGCAGCGTCACATCCAGCTTCGAGGCCAGCAGCACCGCTTCGCCGCGCGCCTTGCTGCGCTGGTACAGCGAGGCTGAACTGGGCGAGGCGCCCAGTGCGCTGATATGCACAATGCGCCGCACGCCGCTGCTCTGGCAGGCTTGAACCAGCTTTTGCGGCAGCTGCACATGCGCCCGGTCAAACGCCGCTTCGGTGCCGTGCAGGATGGCGACCAGGTTGACCACCGCGTCATGCCCGGCCACCAGCGCGGCCAGCGCCGCCGGGTCATGCACGTTGACCTCGGCCACCTCCAGCAGCGGCAGCAGTTGCAGATGCCGGGCGCTGTCGCGCCTGCGCGTGGCGACGGTGACGCTGCATTGCTGCTTGATCAGCTTTTCGCAGACATGCGTGCCGACGAAGCCGGTGCCGCCAAGAATCAGGATTTTTTTCATGGGGGTCAATTTAGCGTGTTTGGGAAAAGTGGCTTGTAAGAATCGTTATTTTCCGGTGCCCGGCGGGCGTTCCAGCGGGCGCGGTTTTCCGGCCTCGTCGAGCGCCACATAGGTCAGGCTGGCCTCGGTGACTTTGAAATAACGGCCCTGCGCCCGAAAACTCTCGGCAAACACCTCGACCTGCACCGTGATCGACGTGGTGCCAATGCGCGTGACGGACGCAAAAAACGACAAAATGTCGCCCACGCGCACCGGCTGCTTGAAAATGAACTGGTTCACCGCCACCGTGGCCATGCGCCCGCCGACGTAGCGCGCCGGCACCACCGCGCCCGCCAGATCCACCTGCGCCATCACCCAGCCACCAAAAATGTCGCCGCTGGGATTGCAGTCGCGCGGCATCGGGATGACTTTGAGCACCAGCTCTTTGTCGGTCGGCAACTGGCCGTGCAGAAAGCGCGTGTCGGCCTCGGCGCTGGATTCGGAAGAAGACATAGGCACAATCCCTCAAGAAATTTAACAACCTGAACGATTGTCACCCATGCGCTCCCGAGCCTCTTCCGCCGATTCTTTTCCTGTGCCCGCTGAAGGTGCCGCCCCGCGCTCCGACTGGGCCACGCTCAAGCGCCTGTTCCCTTACCTGTGGGAGTACAAATGGCGCGCCGGGGCCGCTTTAGCCTTCATGCTGGGCGCCAAGCTGGCCAATGTCGGCGTGCCGCTGCTGCTGAAAAACCTGGTCGATGCGCTGAGCTTCAAGCCCAGCGATCCGAAAGCGGTGCTGGTGGTGCCGATGGCGCTGCTGCTGGCTTACGGCCTGCTGCGCCTCTCGACCACGCTGTTCACCGAGCTGCGTGAGCTGGTGTTTGCCAAGGCCACCGAAGGCGCGGCGCGGCGCATTTCGCTGGAAGTGTTCCGCCATCTGCACGCGCTGAGCCTGCGCTTTCACCTGGAGCGCCAGACCGGCGGCATGACGCGCGACATCGAGCGCGGCACACGCGGCGTGCATTCCTTGATTTCGTACTCGCTGTACAGCATCATCCCGACGCTGATCGAAGTGGCGCTGGTGCTGGGCCTGCTGGCGGTGAAATTCGATGTCTGGTTTGCGGGCATCACCTTGATTGCGCTGGTGTTTTATGTCGCCTTCACTGTCACGGTGACGAACTGGCGCACGCAGTTTCGCCGCGCCATGAACGAGCTGGATTCGTCAGCGCACAGCCGCGCCATCGACTCGCTGCTGAATTACGAAACCGTCAAATACTTCAACAACGAAGAATTCGAGGCCGCCCGCTACGACGAAAACCTCAAGCGTTACCGCGAGGCGGCGATTAAAAGCCAGCGCACGCTGAGCCTGCTCAACTCAGGCCAGCAGCTCATCATTGCGCTGGGGCTGGTCGCCATGCTCTGGCGCGCCACGCAAGGCGTGGTCGAGGCGCGCATGACGCTGGGCGATTTGGTGATGGTCAACGCCTTCATGATCCAGCTCTACATTCCGCTGGGTTTTCTGGGCGTGATCTACCGCGAGATCAAGCAGAGCCTGACCGACCTGGACAAGATGTTCACGCTGATGGAAAAGGAGCGCGAGATTGCCGACGTGCCGGGCGCGTTGCCGCTGGTCATTGGCGCGTTGGAGGCGGGCGGGCAGGGCGGCGCTCTGAATGACGGGTTCAACGGCGGGCAGGGCGGCGCGTTGAACGGCGGATTGAATGACGGGAAGGGTGGAGGCGGGCTGAACGGCCCTCTGAACGCCGCCGTGTGTTTTGAAAACGTCAGCTTTGCCTACGACCCAAGCCGCCCAATTCTGCACAACGTCAGTTTTGAGATTCCGGCGGGAAAAACCGTGGCCGTTGTCGGCTCCTCGGGCGCGGGAAAATCGACGCTGGCGCGGCTGCTGTACCGCTTTTACGATGTGCAGCAGGGCCGCATCACGATAGCCGGGCAGGACATCAAGCAGGTCACGCAGGCGTCGGTGCGCCAAGCGATTGGCATCGTGCCGCAGGACACGGTGCTGTTCAACGACACGGTGGAATACAACATCGCTTACGGCAAGCCCGGCGCGACGCATGCCGAGGTCGAAGAAGCCGCCAAGGCCGCCCGCATCCACGACTTCATTGCCTCCACGCCGCTGGGCTACCAGACGATGGTTGGCGAGCGTGGTTTAAAGCTCTCGGGCGGCGAAAAGCAGCGCGTGGCCATTGCCCGCACGCTCTTGAAAAACCCGCCGGTGGTGATTTTTGACGAGGCGACTTCGGCGCTGGACTCGGCCAACGAGCGCGCCATTCAAAGCGAGCTGCGCACCGCCGCGCAAAACAAAACCACGCTGGTGATTGCGCACCGGCTGTCAACGGTGGTCGATGCCCACGAGATCTTGGTGATGGACGGCGGGCGCATCGTCGAGCGCGGCCACCACGCCGAACTGCTGGCTGCCAACGGGCGCTACGCGGAAATGTGGGCGCTGCAGCAGCAAGCCAGCGAGCGGATTCTGGACGAGGCGGGCGTGTAGCCGCCGCGCTCAGACCGCGTCGTCCAGCAGCCGGAAGCCGACCTTGATCGTCACCTGAAAATGCGCGACCTTGCCATCAACCAAATGGCCGCGTGTTTCAACGACTTCAAACCAGTCCATGTTTTTGACCGACAACGCCGCCTTGGCAATGGCGTTGCGGATGGCATCATCGGTGCCGGTGGCGGACGAGCCAACGAGTTCAATGATTTTGTAGGTGTGTTCGGTCATGCAAGCCTCCTGTGTGGAAGCGTCACTCTACTCTCAGGCGCGTGGTTTGTGTCCCCGGTTTGGTCAATGTCTTGCTACCAGCGCCTTGGGACATTCCCTATGCTTTCTGTGCCCTGCGGGTGGATGGGGCGCTGGATAATCGCGCATGGAAACCAAATGGCTCGAAGATTTTGTCTCGCTCGCAGACACCCGCAGTTTTAGCCGTTCAGCACAGCTGCGGCATGTCACCCAGCCCGCGTTTTCGCGGCGCATCCAGGCGCTGGAAGCCTGGGCGGGCACTGATCTGGTGGACCGCAGCTCCTACCCGACGCGGCTGACGCCTGCCGGGCAGACGCTCTACACCCAGTCGCTGGAAATGCTCCAGGGCTTGCAGGCCACGCGGGCGATGCTGCGCGGCCACAGCTCAGCCGGGCAGGATTTCATTGAATTCGCCGTGCCGCATTCGCTGGCGTTCACGTTTTTTCCGGCCTGGGTCAGCAGCCTGCGCGAGAAGTTCGGCCCGCTCAAAAGTCGCCTGATTGCACTCAATGTGCATGACGCCGTGCTGCGCCTGATGGAGAGCAACTGCGACTTTCTGATTTCCTACCACCACGACTCGCAGCCGTTTCAGCTCGACCCCGAGCGTTATGAAATGGTCTCGCTGGGCCAGGAAGTGCTGGCACCGTTTTGTCGCCCGAACGCGGCGGGCTTGCCCGAATTTGCTCTGCCGGGCAGCATCGGCAAGCCACTGCCGTATCTGGGTTATGCGCCGGGCGCTTACCTGGCGCGCATGGTAGCGCTGATTCTGAAGCAGGCGCCGGTCGCCGTTCACCTGGACCGCGTCTATGAAACCGACATGGCCGAGGGCTTGAAAGCGATGGCGATTGAAGGCCACGGCGTGGCCTTTTTGCCGATCAGCTCGGTGAAAAAAGAGCTGCGCGCCAAAAAACTGGTCAGCGCCGGCAGCGCCCTGGAGATGACGCTGGACCTGCGCGTCTATCGCGAGCGCCCCACCGTCAAAAAAGTTGCCAAGACGCAGGCTCAGGCTTTGTGGGTCTATCTGCAGTTGCCGCCCGCGACGAAAAACAAGGCCGTCAGCCGTGACTGAGTGTTTACCCTATGTGGTCATGAAAAAAATGCATAACCGTGGCTTGAAACGGCATTGGTATTTTCGAGCCTCAAAATTTAAAGTGCGGGACGTTTAAATTTTGAGACTTGTCTGTCAGCCAATACCTGATTTACCCCTGCAGTTTCCTGACATTTTGAGGTTAGAGTACGCGGTTTTGCCAAAGTCTGGCATAAAGACTGCTTGCTGGACCTTTAAAAATAGTTCGTTAATTGTTCCATTTATTACTGGAGATCCCATGAAGCTCAAGCTAGTTGCCCTTTCCGTTGCCCTGCTGGCTGGCGGTGCTGCCTTCGCCCAGACCAGCGACACGCTTGCCAAGGTGAAGGCCTCTGGCGTCGTCACGATGGGCGTTCGTGACTCGTCGGGCGCCCTGTCCTACACCCTGGGCGATGGCAAATATGTCGGCTACCACGTCGAAATCTGCAGCCGCATCCTGGCCAGCCTGGAAAAGGCCGCAGGCCGCAAGCTCGAAGTCAAATACCAGTCGGTGACTTCGCAAAACCGCATTC
>Ga0302212_1000460_pt1 | contig 16887 bp, 11 predicted proteins | sample II_Fen_N1_1_FD_200235 | JGI IMG/M metagenome (GOLD analysis project Ga0302212, IMG submission 200235) | Peat permafrost microbial communities from Stordalen Mire near Abisko, Sweden - II_Fen_N1_2 | ecosystem: Environmental > Terrestrial > Soil > Wetlands > Permafrost | place: Sweden: Abisko...
ACTGGTAGTTGGTGAACAAGACAAAATTCTGAAACCATTGCGGCGAGGTGCCGGTGTAGTGGCGCAGCCGCTGCAGCGAGTAGTCCACCCGTGCGGCGGTGAACAGCGACAGCGGCAGCGGCTCGCCTTGGCGCGGCTCGTAGGTGCCGTTGGCAATGCCGTCGTCCATCGCGGCCAAGTCGGGCAGGTCGAACACGTCGCGCATCAGCATGCGGCGCTCGGTGCTCATCGTGCCTTCGATGTGGTCGTTTTCGGCAAAGGAAAAGTGGATGGGAATCGGCTGCTGGCTCAGGCCGATTTCCAGCGCCACGCCGTGGTTTTGCAGCAGCAGGCGAAATTGCTCCAAGTAGTAGTCGTTGTACAGGTCGGGCCGGGTCAGCGTGGTTTCATAGTGGCCGGGCCCGGCGACAAAGCCGTAGCTGAGCTGAGTGATGTCGTGCGCCTCCAGCGTCGCCCGCGCTACCGTGTCGGTGTGAATCCGCACGAACGGGTAGCAGGCGCGCACATGCCTGCGCGGGGTCTCGCCCGCCACATAGCGCTGCATGGCGTCGCGCAGATGGGCGATCTGCTGGTCGTAAATCAGCCGCACCTGCGCCAGCGCGGCCTGTGGGTCGGTGTAGCGGGTGGGTTCGATCAGGGGAGGCGGGCAGGGCATGGAGGGGAACCTTTATGAAGAAAATTTCATGTAAACACTTGATTTACATGATTAGTTTTCAGAAATATCGGCACCATGAAATAGCCATGCCGTGAATGGGGCCGCGCTGCATGGCTCAGCGTTTGACCGGCTCGCGCATCGTCACGAACTCTTCGGCCATCGTCGGGTGAATGCCGATGGTGCTGTCAAACATCGCCTTGGTCGCGCCCGCTTTCATCGCCACGGCAAAGCCTTGCACGATTTCGCCCGCGTCGGCGCCGACCATGTGCAGGCCGACGACGCGGTCGGTCGCGTCTTCGACGATCAGCTTCATCAAGGTGCGCTCGGTGCTGCCGCTGAGCGTGTGCTTGAGCGCCTTGAAGTCGCTTTTATAGACGCTGACCTTGCCGAACTGCTCGACGGCCTGGGCTTCGCTGTAGCCGACGGTGCCGATGTTCGGGTGGGTGAACACCGCTGTCGGAATGAAGTCGTAACTGATGCTGCGCGGCGCCTTGCCCGCCGCCGGGCCGAACAGCGCATCGACCACCACCATCGCCTCGGCCAGCGCCACCGGCGTGAGCTGCACTCGCGCCGTCACGTCGCCGACGGCGTAAATCGAGGGCACCGAAGTCTGGTATTGATCGTTGACTTTGATCGCGCCAGTGGCAGTTTGCTGCACGCCGACGGCTTCCAGCCCCAGGCCGTCGGTCAGCGGCACGCGGCCCGTGGCGTAAAGCACGGCATCGACGCAGATATGGCTGCCGTCGAGCAGCTCGACGCGCATGCCTTCGGCGCCGCGTTCAAAGGCAATCGCGGCCACGTCGGTGTTCAGGCGCAGGGCCACGCCGCTCTTGACCATTTCGCTGGAAATGAAGGCGCGCACGTCCTCATCAAAGCCGCGCAAAACCTGCTCGCCCCGGTACAACTGCGTGACCTGGCTGCCCAGCCCGTTGAAGATGGAGGCGAATTCGCAGGCGATGTAGCCGCCGCCCACGACCAACAGGCGCTGCGGAAACGGCGACAGGTCAAACATTTCATTCGAGGTGATGACATGCTCGCGCCCCGGCAGGTCGGGCACGCTGGGCTGGCCGCCAGTGGCGATCAGGATATTTTGGGCGCGGTATTGGTGGCCGCCGACTTCCACCGTGTGCTCACCCACCAGCACGGCCCAGCCGTTGAGCAGGTGAACGCCCGCGCCTTTGAGCAGCAGCGTATAAATGCCGTTGAGCCGGGTAATCTCTCTGGCGCGGTTCGCCTTGAGCGCCTCCCAGTTCAGCGTCGGCGCCTCGCCGACCCAGCCAAAGCCGTGCGATTCTTCAAAACTTTCGGCGAAATGGGCCGCGTAGCTGTAGAGCTTTTTCGGGATGCAGCCGAGGTTGACACAGGTGCCGCCCATTTCCGCCACTTCGGCCAGCGCCACGCGGGCGCCGCGTTGCGCGGCCATGCGGGCAGCGCGCACGCCGCCGCTGCCCCCGCCAATGACGAACAGGTCGAAATCAAAAGTCTGCATGCTTGGGTCTCCTTTTAGTCCTGCTCCGATTGTGCTGTTTTCAAATGTGAAAATTTACAGCGGAGACAAAAAGGAGAAACGTGCCGTGCTTGGCGGAAGTCTCGGCTTTTACTGCCTTTGGGCGTGGCGTATGTCTTGCCGAAAGTTCAGCAAAGCGCGGCGATCACTCGGTGAACTTGGCACCGTCAACGTGAGTTGCCCGGTAGGTGCCGTCAAGCGGCCGTGCTTGCCTCCCCGACGAAAGGCCCACCCATTGAGAACCAATTGCCTGACCAAGAGGTTGATGTCTTTGGAGTTGCAATATTTCATGTCACCTTTTACTTTTGTAAATTGGCGTGATGGACTGGTGCCACTCGCCTTGTTTTTTGACTTAAATGTTGGCGTGCAGTTGCGTAATTCTGGCTATTTGATGGAAGTCACTTTGATGGTGACGATTTCATCACCGCCCAAGCCGAGAAGAGTTGGGTTTGAGATGTTCAATTGGCCATTTTGGTTCAGTGTGCAGTTGCTGCTGTACGATTTGATTTCCGCAGAGGGCGCGCAAGTTGCATTGCCGATCCATTGAATTTTTACTCCGTTGTTATTGGATGTAATAGCAGCGTTGTAAGTACCGGCGGACAAGGGGTAACTAATGGAGACGCCTTCTGGGATAACTTGTGTCTCGTTGACGACAACGGATTCGGTTAAGTCTGATCCTCCACTTCCGCCACCGCAGCCGGAAAAAATAATTACCAGTAATGACAGCAGTGCGATTTTAATTTTCGTATTCATTTTATTTTTAAAGTTAATCGGATTTGAAATCACCCAACGGGTTTGCAGTTTTTCCCGTTGGGTGATGCGAATACCCAGCTTTATTTGCTTGCGGATCGATTCATCGCTGCACGCAAGCGCTGGTGTTTGGCGTTACACAAGGCGTGTTACTTGCCTTTTGGCGCGGGTGGTGGGTTGTTGCCACGACCACCGCCGGATGGGTTGCCGGTCTGGCTGGGGCCGTTGGGCGGGCGGGGATTGCTCATGATGATTCCTTCAAAACCCTCTGGTTGATTGTGAGTAGCCGGAGGGGCAGCTTGCACACAAATCGAGTCGCGTTTTCGACCTGATTGCCTGCATTATTTGGCTGGAATTTCGGAAATTGCAACGCAATATGCATTGATGCTGCATCGTTGCATCTTCGATGCATGGAGGTAGTTTGTTAGGATATGGTCATCAGCATTCCGGCCTGAATTCTTCAAAAACACCCTATGTCTAGCCCCCTAAAAACTGCCCCTGCTTACTCAAAATTTGGCTCGAACGACAAATTGGCCAAGGCGTTGATCGACAAATTTCCCGATGTCGGATGGACGCTGACGCCGCGTTCTCTGGCGACCAAAATCGGGCAGCTCGACAAAGGAAACTCGACCTGGTGGCTCACGCGTGAGGTGGAAACAGCCAGTCTTGCGGAGTTGCTGGAGCTGCCAGTGGCAGACCTTGGCGTGCAGAGCCAGACCAGCAGTCATTTGTTCAGTTTTTCAGGATTTCCTGGGTTGCATCCTCTTGATCTCACGCGCGAGAAGCCGTGGTTTCTGGCTGAGGAGCGGCGTGATCCAGAAAAGAGTATTAACGAGTTCGGCGAAGGATTACTTGATCACTGGTTGGAACCCGCAGTGCGAAGTTCTTTCCGGCCTCCCTCCGATTTGGAGTGGTTGCATGTCCCCGATGATCTGGAGCGGAAACTGCTGGTCAAGGGTCTGGCTGTTGCCGGAAACTACGAAGTCCTGGTTGTCGAAACCCTTGCAGATGCGGCTGATCCACTGCGTGGCCGCAAACCTCTTGTCGTCTCCGTGGAGGCTGATGGCGGAGAAAAAGACCTGCTGGCACTGCTGGACCGACCAGAGGGCGCCGGTTTGCTGGTCATCGCACCATTCATGCCTGCTGTGCATGAAACAAGTCATTCTTTAGGTCACTTTAAAGATTGGGAGGAACGAACCTCCAGCGCGCGTGAAAAACGCTTGTCTAACTTGACGAGTGGAGCCTTCCCGCGTTTGACTTGGACTTTGCTGCCCGATTGGCGCGAACGCTTGCTGGAATGGATTGAGGTGCGTTTGAATCGCCATGCAGCGGACACGCACTTTAGCGCGCAAGGCGTGAAGAACTGGCTTGAGCGTTTTGATGCGCATGAGCAATGGTTTTCGACAACGTCGGACCTGATGCATCTTTGCCAGATCGGGCATTCAATCTCGGAGAAAAAGCTTCCGGCACCGAATGACCCGGATGCTGGCAAAAAGCTGGTGAACTTGCTTTTCAAGGAAAAACTGCTTTACAAGAGCATGCAAATTCAACAGTTGGCACAAGCTCGCTGGAATCGGACTGATCTTTCATGGCATGGCAGCTTGCTGATGGAAAGCTGGCTTTCTCTGGCTCCGTTAATGACAGGAAGCATTGTCAGAAATGAACTCGACGCGATAGCTCAAGAAAGTAAGCAGTCCGAGAGGAAAAAAGCAGCTGACCGGGTGGCGAAGATGCTGGAGGCGGGGAACCCTGACGCGCTGTTGTCCAGTGGCTTGATCAAAAAATGCGTTCAGGGAAATTTTGATTTCGAGCATCCCACTCTGGCTGGCCTTCTTGTGAGGGATATGCTGATGCGCCAAATTGCCGAAGAGCCTTTGGTGTCCTGGGCGCTGGCCTGTTTCGATTCCGAGCGCAGGCTTGTCGTTGATGCGGCGCTGGATGCCGTTTCAGTTGAGCACCTGAGTGCTGCTGCCGAGAGGCTGCTTCAGGAGGCGCCTGACTCCGCCGTGACCATTGGCGCATCCGAAGCATTGTTCATGGCGGTCGGACGACGCATTCTGAACGGAACGGTGATTCCTCCAGCCTTGATGCCCATTGCCAGAAGCGTTATGGATCGCATGGACCTGACAACGGCCGACTGGGCATTGCCTGAGCTGTGGTCCCGGCCGCTGGAGTCGGAGGACGAAAAACTTGCATGGATTACAGCCTGCTGGGCCTGGAGCTTGCTGCCCAATGCGCCCTTCACAATGCCGGATAACTGGTGGTTTCCTGGCTGGGGCCAATCTTTGCCGGAGCTGCCGTACTGGCTGAGTGAACTCTGGCCAGATAAAAAGTGCGAACAGGTTTCGCTTGCCTGGAATCAGTTTTTCGTTGTTGTTGATGGGTGGCTGAAGGATGTGGAGCAGCCCATGGCTGATGCGCCTCGCATCCTGCGCATGGGATTCCTGATGAAGGCTGCACACGGCGCGTGGCCGGTTGATTCAGCATGGTGGAACGAGCTGATAAATTGCCGTTGGGCGGAAAGGATTTTGTTGAAGCAATTGGAGAAGGCGGGCGCAGGAGCTGCTGCCAGGTTGTGGCCGTCCTTTCTGGTGTTTGAGCGAAATGCTCCAGTTGATCGCTGGTATGTTTTTTCACGGGTTCGTGTTTGGTTGCTGCAGCAGTTAAAGCCGGTTGATGCACTGAACCTCTTGGGTGAAGAAGATAGGCGCTATCTGGTGCAGGTACTGTTCACCTTGCCTCCCGAGTTGAGAGCTGCCCTGCTGGAGTCGCTGGCGCCAACTCCTCCGACGGTGCGCTATGGCGGTGAACTCGCATTTTTTGAAAGTTTCGGACTCAGTTCCGCGCCAGCATTGGCTCTTTTCCTGGCGCATGAGCAGTTTGGCAGGGCCGCTGCGGTATGCATGTGGCGCTGGGATGCCGAGAAAGCCATGCGCTTGCTTCGCCAAAAGGGAAAGCTCAGCACACAGGAACAAAATAATTTACTGCACACCTGTCCAGCAAGTCATGTGGCTGCCGTGGCGGCAGTTGTGTGCGCAGCACCAGAAACATTTGACCTGACGACGCTTGCGTATTGGGCGCGCGAGCATCTGCCAACAGCAGGGCGCCATGCCGAGCGTCTGGTCGCAATTATCAAAATGGCCCAGTCGTCGGAGTGACTCCATGCCTCTGGAGTGGATGAATTCCTGTTGATTCCCCAAGGGCTTGAGCAAGGTCTTTTTGCCTTGGCACCGATAATCGGGCCATGACCTCTTCTAGTGCCCCCGTGGCTTCCCCGCTTGATTTCAGCAACCTCGCCCTGCCCGCCCATGTGCTGGCCAATTTACAGCAGCTCGGCTACCTCCAGATGACGCCGATTCAGGCCGCCGCGCTGCCCGTCGCGCTGCTCGGCAAAGACCTGATTGCCCAGGCCAAAACCGGCAGCGGTAAAACCGCCGCTTTTGCGCTGGCGCTGCTGGCCAATCTGAACGCCCGCCACTTTGCGGTGCAGGCGATGGTGCTGTGCCCGACCCGCGAACTCGCCGATCAGGTCACCACCGAAATCCGCCGCCTGGCTAGAGCCGAAGAAAACATCAAGGTCGTCACCCTGTGCGGCGGCGTCGCGCTGCGCGGCCAGAGCGCCAGCCTGGAGCACGGCGCGCACATCGTCGTCGGCACGCCGGGCCGCATCATGGACCATCTCGGGCGCGGCAACCTCGACCTGTCCGCCATGAACACGCTGGTGCTGGACGAAGCCGACCGCATGCTGGACATGGGCTTTTTCGACGACATCGCCACCGTCGCCAAGCAGTGCCCGAAAGAGCGCCAGACGCTGCTGTTCTCGGCGACTTACCCGGAAGGCATCGCCAAAATCAGCCAGCAGTTCATGAAAACGCCGCAAACCATCACGGTGCAGGCGCAGCATGAAAAAAGCAAAATCCGCCAGCGCTGGTACGAAGTGCCCAACACCGACCACGACGAAGCGCGCCTGAACGCCGTCGGCATGGTGCTCAACCACTACCGCCCGGCCAGCACGCTGGCGTTTTGCAACACCAAGTCGCAATGCCGGGCGCTGGTGCAGCAATTGAAGGATCAGGGTTTCAGCGCGCTGGCGCTGTTCGGCGAGCTGGAGCAGCGCGAGCGCGATCAGGTGCTGGTGCAGTTTTCCAACCGCAGCTGCTCGGTGCTGGTGGCGACGGATGTGGCCGCGCGCGGACTCGACATTTCGCAGCTGGAAATGGTCATCAACGTCGATGTGACGCCGGACAGCGAAATCCACATTCACCGCATTGGCCGTACGGGCCGCGCTGACGAAGAAGGCTGGGCCATCAGCCTGGCCAGCATGGACGAAATGGGCTCGGTCGGCAAGATCGAGCAATTGCAAAAAACCGTCTCCGAGTGGCACAAGCTGGAAGAACTCACACCCGCCAGCTACGAGCCGCTGCTGCCGCCAATGGCCACGCTGCAAATCGTCGGCGGGCGCAAGGAAAAGATCCGCGCTGGCGACGTGCTCGGCGCGCTGACTGGCGAGGCCGGTTTCACCCGCGAGCAGGTCGGCAAAATCAATGTGAACGAGTTTTCCACCTATGTGGCGGTGGATCGAAAAATTGCGTTTGACGCGCTGCGCAAGCTGACGCAGGGGCGGGTGAAGGGCAAAACGGTGAAAGTGCGTTTGTTGGAAGATTAAATGTAAAAAATCTGCAGATAAACTTCATTCCTGCCAAAATAAAGGCAGTTTTATGATTTTTACTGCGAGATTTCTGCATGTTGATTGAATTCTCCGTCACCAACTTCCGCTCATTCCGTGAGCGGCAAACCTTGTCAATGGTGGCCGCCCCGCGACTGCGAAAGCGCGAAAACGTTTTCAAACCTGAGTCAGCGGGCGAAAAGTTTCCTGACTTGCTCAAGGTGGCCGTCATCTATGGGCCGAACGCGTCGGGTAAGAGCAATTTGCTTAAGGCGCTGGATGTTGTCAGTAGGATGGCTAAACGTGAACCTAGCACTAAGAACATACCGCTACCGATAGCACCGTTCCGGTTTGATGCCGCACTGGCAGATCAACCCAGCGTGTTTGAGCTGAATTTCATTCATGCGGGGATGCGGTATCAGTTCACTTTGTCCGCGACCAGTGAACGTATTGTTGGCGAAAAACTGCTGGCTTACCCGAAAGGGCAGGAATCGCTTCTCTACGAACGGCTGCATTCGGCGCAGGGCGAGTCTTACCAATTTGGTGCGCTCCTGAAAGAGAGTTTGAGCGCGGAACTGCTGGATGCCTGGAAAAAACTAACACCGCCCAAACTGCTGTTCATTGCGCAGGCGATGGCTAATAGCAGCGAAGTGCTAACACCGCTAACAGTGCCGTTTGAATGGTTTAAAGGATCAAACATTTCGTTATTAAATGGCATGGATGATGCGGCCCAATATTCGCAACAGCTAGTCGAAAAGCATGATGATTATGCAAAACAAATTGCATCATTTCTTTGTGACGTAGATGTACCCATTTCAAAAATAAAGGTTGAAATTTCTGAAATTGATCTGGAAGAGATGATAGCTTTTAGCGATACAGAAAAAAAATCAACGTCTATAGAACCAAAAGTCCGTAAAAAAATGGTTCTCACTCATAAGACTTCATTAGGAGAAATTGATTTGGGATATGAGGACGAATCCGAAGGAACTAAAAATCTCATCGGATTTTGGCTTCCATGGGTCATTAGAAATTCATCTGATACTCGGTTTCTAATATTGGTTGTGGATGAACTTGACAGCAGTCTGCACCCAAAAATAGTAACGATTTTGATTGAAAAACATATTAATTTCAGCGTGCCTTCCCAGCTGATTTTTAGCACCCATGACACGCACCTGATGGATACAAAACTGCTGCGCCGCGACCAGTTCTGGATCACGGAGCGGGACATGAACGGAGCCACACAATTGCGCTCCATTCATGACTTTGAAGGCCGCGAAAGCGAAGATATCGAAAAGCGTTATTACGAAGGTCGTTATCGCGGCTTGCCATTCGTCAAACGGATCGCTTGAAAATGGCGCGTAAATCTTCGCCGTTCGAGCGCAAGAAATCCAGCCTCAAGCAACAGCCACTCGTATTGATTATTTGTGAAGATACGAAATCCAGCTTGCAATATCTTAAAGATGCTGCTCGTCATTTTCGCGCAATTGTCGAGGTTGAAAAGATTGAAAAAGTTAGTATTATTAATTGCGGCAGAAACGATCCATTAAATATTGTCAAAGAGGCCGTAGAACGACAGCGGTCGTTTGACCAAGTTTATTGCGCCATTGACCGGGATACGCACGAAAATTTTGATGAGGCGTTGGCGCTGGCTAAAGCACATAAGAAAATTTCGGTCATCGCTTCATACCCTTGTTACGAATTTTGGCTTTTGCTGCATTTTAAAAAGACACGCAAACCCTATACTGGGTTAGGTAAGAATTCATCCTCGGGTGATCTGCTGGGAAAAGATTTGCGCAAATGCGAAGGCATGGAAAGCTACGAAAAAGGCAGTTCTGAAAACCTTTTTGAGCAGCTCTTTGACAAGTTGGAAAAAGCCAGGGAACGCGCTGAACAGGTGATGAACGAGGCGCTCAGTGATGGCGAGTTGAATCCCAGTACCCAGCTTCATCAACTGATTCAACGCTTTGAATCACTGGGGACGCCGCAGCCTCTCTAGCCGCCCAAAGGCTGGGCGCACCACCGTCCTGGCATATCTATTGCGTGGTTTGTCGGTCCGTCAACGAAAGCATCTATGGTCAGGCTTCAGTTTTCCGTCGAACTCAACTATGACATCGCGCCGCCCGGTGGCGATTTCATTTTCAACATCCATGCGGCGCGCACGCCGCAGCAGACGGTGGTGCAGGAAAACCTGCGCGTCAGCCAGGCCGTGCCTTACGACATTGCCACTGATCCGGTCAGCCGCAACCGCTACCTGCGGCTGCAGGCGGGCGCGGGCCACCTGCAGGTGCTGTATGCGGCCACGGTGGAAATATCCCACTACCGCGCCAATCCCGCCGAACTGAGCGAGGTGCCGGTGTGGCAGCTGCCCGGCGCGGTGCTGCCCTATATTTACCCGAGCCGCTACTGCCAGTCGGACCGGCTGAGCAAGCTCGCGTTCAAGGAGTTCGGCCATCTGCCGCAGGGCTACAGCCGGGTGCAGGCGGTCTGCGACTGGGTCCAGCAGCGGGTCAGTTTTGAGTCCAACAGCTCGGACGGCAGCACCTCGGCCATCGACACGGTGATTGACCGCGTCGGCGTTTGCCGCGACTTTGCGCACTTGATGATTGCGCTGTGCCGGGCGCTCAATTTACCCGCACGCTTTGCCACCGGCACCGACTACGGCGCCGATCCGATCCTCGGGCCGCCGGATTTTCACGCCTATGTCGAGGTCTATTTGAGCCACCGCTGGTATCTGTTTGACCCGTCGGGGACGGCGATTCCGATGGGCTTTGTGCGCTTTGCCACTGGCCGAGATGCGGCGGACTCGGCTTTTGCGACGCTGTTTGGCGGCGTTATTTCCGGCCCGCCGATCGTTCAGATGCAGCCGGTGGCCAATAGCCGGGGCCAGGTGTTGACACCCCAGCGCGTCAACGAGGCCTTGTCCACCGACGCAGGCTGAGGCGGCTGCGCGGCGGGCGTCAGCGCGGCGGGTTGGCGGCCCTTGCTTGGCGAGGGCTTGGCCGGATCAAGGCTCGCGGGGTTGCCGGGGCTCGTCTTCTGGTCTGCGCCGCTGCGGGCGGCCCGCTTCTGTGGGCGGTGTGGCCTGCCCTTCCTGCGCTTGCGGTTTGCGCTGCACTGGTTGCGGATTTTCCCGCACAGGCGCTGGATGCGGCTGGGCTGGCGCCGTGGTGCGCGGCGGCTGCTGGTCGTGCTCCCGCTGGGGGCGCTGGACCGGCACGTCTTCGGTGTGGCGGGGTTGCGTATCCTGCGGGCGTGGCAAGCCGGTGGGCGGGCGCTGGACTGGTTCGCGCTGTGACGGTGGCTGTGGCTGTGACGGTTGCGGATCGCGTCGCACCGCAGGCGGGTTGGTGGTTCCTGTGTTTTGCACGGGCACAGGCGGCGTGCGCAGGACTGGTGGGGGCGGGGCTGAGGGCTGGACCGGCGGCAGCGCCGGCATGGGCAGAGCTGGTGCCGTGCCGGCGACAGGTGGCCGCCTGTTGACTGGGGTGGCTGGCGCTGGCGCAGCTTGGGGTGGCGCTGGCGTGGGTGTCAGTGCCGGGGTTGGTGTTGCACCAGACCGGGGAGTACGCCCGGTAGGTTCAGGCCGCCCAGCTTCAGGCCGCCCAGCTTCAGGCCGCCCAGCTTCAGGTCGTCCTGCCTCTGGGCGACCAGTCTCCGTTCGTCCTGAGCGTGGCGTATGCGGTTCGCGCTGCGGCTCGTTGGTGCGCCCTGGCAGGGGCCACGGGCGCCTGTCATGCGTATCACGGCCCACTGGTGGCGGATTCACGATGACAGGTGGCTGGTGGCTGGTGAGCGGCGGCTGGACGGCTGGCGGCAGGCGCCGAGGCAGATCGTCATGCGTGGGACGTGGCAACCAGGTGCGGTGATCGGTCACCGTGGGCGCTAGGTTCAATTCGCTGCTGCTGAACGGTTGCAGGTGCCCGCGCACCGGACGACCACGGGAAAAATCTTCCCGGCTCAAGGCTGAGACGGCGTCGGGCTGGCGTTGGTAGCGGTAGGTCGTGCCAGCACCGGAGGGTTGGGGCATTGCCATGTTGTGGTTGAGCTGGTCGAGGTAGTGCGGGCTGCTGCGGTAGGTGGGGCGGAAGGCCTCGCCCGGTGCCAGCGGAAACCAGCCCAGGGGCCGAGCGTTGTCGTGGCCGGGATCGCCGACGAAGGCCACCAACGCCGGGGCGTACACCGGGCGCTGTGGCAGTCGTCCCGGAACCCAGGCCCAGCGCGGACCGATTTGCGCCCAGCGCCCATAGTGAAACGGTGCAAAACCCCAGGGCGCCTCGTCGATCCAGGTCCAGCCCCAAGGAGAAACCCAGCGCCACAGGCCGGTGCGGTAGGGTGCCCAGTTTTCGGGCAGGCTGCGCGGCAGCCAGACGGCGCCATAGGCGGCATCCTGTTGCCAGTCGCCATAGTGGTCGAGCTGCTGGTAGCCGACGGTTTCGCGCGGCACGTAGCGGGCCGAGACCGACTGGTCTTCGGCGTGGTCGCGCTCAGTGGTCCACTGGTCAAAGCGGTCTTGCAGCGCAGAGCCTGGCGCCGCTGGGGTTAGGTCGGTGCTGCTGAAGCTGCCTTGCTCGCCGCCGTCAATCGGCAGTGACTGGCCGTTGTCGTCGTAGAGCCAGCCGCCGCCCGATTGCACCACCACTCGGCTGGTGTCGCGGGCCGGATCCACGTCGAGCCGGTAGTTGCCCGGCTGGGTGATGATGAAGGCTAGGTTGGGCGTGTCAATTTCCAGGCGCTGGCTGTCAAACAGCGTTCGCACGCGCAACTGGATCGTGCCCTGCACCAGCCGTAGCTGGATTCGGTTGTCGTCCAGCGCGACAAAGTCCAGGCCGGTTTCATGAGCCATCCGCACGGCGGTCGAGCCTATGTGCAGTTCTGTGCGGGCGCGTGCGGCGCTCCACAGGCGCTCACCGGCCACCAACGGGCGGTTCAGCAGGGCGGGCTGCCAGCCGCCTGACTCGTCGGCGTTGTCCGCGTCGGCTGGGGCGAAGCTGACTTCGCCTTCTGCCAGGCCCAGCCAAGCGACGCGGGCAGGCGGATCCAGCGGCGCCGCTGGCGAGTAGCCATTCTGGGCATGGGCGCTGGCCAGTAGCACCGTGAGCAAGGCTGCTTGCAGTAGGTGCACCAGCATTTTCGAGCCGCGCAAGCGCTGCAGTGTTGGCAGGGACTGCAAGTGAGTTGAAGGGTGAAAGATGGCGGGCATGGGCTTTTTCCGTCAGTCGGTTAGATCGGGTAGGGTCAAGGATAGGGCTTATTGCTCAACACAACGCCTGAGCCGATCAAAAGGATGGTCAAGCACCGGTAAAGAATTGCATCCAGCGATACGCTGCAACGGGGGTGTCGAAATCGACCGTGTTTTACGGGACTGACTTGAACTGGCGCGTTGTCGGCTCGCTGTGGCTTAAAATCAGCAGTTCAGCCATTTTTAACCCGGAGCCCCTCATGTCCAAAAAAATCAGAGTCGAAGCCGACATCTGCGCCCCTAAGCCCGTTTGCCCTAAAGGCTACACCATCACCACTGGCAAGGGCCAGAAGTGCAGCTTGGAGCGCGGCGCCCACACCCGCAGCAAAAAGAACCCCGGCAAGCGTCCCCACCAGGGATAAGCCCGCTGGCCGCTGGAGCCCTTGTATGCTCCGCGCAAAAAACAACCCGAACCATCCAGTCGCATTGCGTCTGAGTGATTCGGGTTATTTTTTTCCGGCCCCGAGAAGGGCCAGTACGCCGCTACTTCAGGGAGGAGACGTAGGCCGCGACGGTGCTAATGTCGTCGTCCGTCATCGCTTTGGTGCTGGGTGCCATCAACGAGCCCTTGCGTATGGTCGAGCCATCGCGGTAACGCCTGAGCGTCAGCGCCAGGTAACCCGGTTGCTGACCGGCGATGCGCGCGAAGCCTTCACTGCCGCGCCCCTGTTCGCCGTGGCAGCTCAGGCAGTTTTTGGTGTAAAAGGCTTGGCCTCTGTTGACCAGCGTGGCGTTGGTGGCCGGTTTGGGCTGAACTTCTTGGTTGGAAAAAAAGACCGCAATAGCGATTTTGTCTTCTGGTTTGAGCGCCTTGATCAAGCCTTCCATGAATTCAAAGCGACGCTCTCCGGTGCTGAACTGGCGCATTTGTTCGAGTAGGTATGCCGGGTTTTGTCCAGCCAAATTGGGGATGTCGGAGTTGACGCTGTTGCCGTTGGTGCCATGACAAAAGGCGCAAACTGCCGCCGCTTTGCTGCCCAATTTGTACGCGGCCTCGAACTGGGGCGGGTTGCCCTGGACGGCCTTGACGCGGGCACCTAGGTCTGTGCTGGCTGGCACCGGATCTTTGGTGGGCTGGCCAAAGGCCGGAAACGTCAGAAACATTGAAACCAGCACTGTGGCCAGAGCCACCGAAATCCGCTTTGTCATGGCGATAACCTTATGAGGGAAAAAGTAATTCTAGGTCATGACACCGCGATTACTTGCATATTTTGCTGGCGTTCGGCTGCATTCAGGATTTCAGGCTTGGATAGTCTTCAGTCTTTGATGGCCGCCTGCTTGTAGGCACTGGGTCGTGCTCTTTCAAAGCGAAAAAAGCATGGTGATGGTTTCATGCCGCACCTGCGTTTCAATCGGCTTGTGCAGCAAAATGGCGCCCACGCTTTGAGCCTGCGCGATGCGGGTCGGTGTCGCCAGTGAGGATGATGCTGGGCGGCTTGAGCGTGCAGTCCGGGTGGCGCATTTCCAGAGCAGCGCGCACGGCGTGAATCACCTGGCCGCCCGTGACGCCGTTTTCAAGGCGGTAGTCGGTGATGAGCAGGTCAAACGGTGGCGTGGCTTCGTCAACGTGCTGAATGTACTGGACGGCCCCCTCAATGTCCTTGAAGACTACAACGTCGCAGCCCCATTCGCCTAGCAGGGTGCGCATGCCTTCGAGCACTAGGACTTCGTCATCGACCAGCAGCACTTTGAGGTTTTGCAAGGGCGAGCAGCCAGTGTTTATGTCCGCCAATAACTCGAAAGCGGCTGGTGGTGCTGATGCGGCCTCTTCAGCCAGTTGCACCGAGCGGGGTACGCCCGGCAGCCGTAGGGCAAACATGCTGCCTCGTCCGGGCCGGGACGCCAGGGTCAGCTCCAGCGCCATCGCTTGGGCGAGCCGCCGGACAATTGCTAGGCCCAGACCTTTACGGTGGTCGCGCTCTTGGTTGGCAATTTGCTGAAATTCCTGAAAAATGTCTTCATGGTGGAGCGGATCAATGCCGATGCCGGTGTCCCAGACTTCAATCACCTTATCGGTTCCGCGCGAGCGCACGGCCAGCAGAACGCCGCCGCGCTCGGTGTAGCGGATGGCATTGGCCACCAGATTGCGCAAAATCACCAACAGCAGCGACGCATCGCTATGCACGGCATCAAAGCAGTCGCGGCTGCGATAGACCAAGCCTTTGTTGTCGGCTTGTGGGCCGAACTCGTCTTCGAGCTGGCGCAGCAGACCTGCCAGTGGCACGCAGGTGGGTTTGGGCTGCATCACGCCAGCCTCAATGCGAGAAAAATCCAGCAGTGTGTCGAGCAGCTCGCGGCTGGCGCGGCTCGCCGCCTTGGCGTGCGTGACAATCGTTTCTTGCTTGGCGTCCAGAAGGGTGAGGCTGAGCGACTCCAGAAAAAGGTTGAGCGCATGCACCGGCTGGCGCAAATCATGACTGGCACCTGCCAAAAATTTGCTTTTGGCTATATTGGCCTGTTCGGCGGCATGGGTGCGCTGGTGCAACTGCTCAACGAGCGCGATATTTTCAAAGCGCAACTCAATCGCACTGCTGATTTTGCGTTCAATATTGTGGGCAAAAATGCCGTTGCTGCCCAATAGAATCAGCAGCGCAATGGGCAGCACCGGGTTGACGGGACTGCCTTGGTATAGCAGGGCACTCATTAGACCGGCGGTCATGGGCAGACACACCAGCCAGTACATCCGGGCGCGCACGCCAATGCCTGAAAGCACACCACCCGAGAGTCCCCCAACCAGACACACCATACCCAGTGTGACAGTGCCGGACTCCGGTTGAAACAGCCAACTGCAGCCCATTCCCCAGAGCAGGCCAATCATCAGCGCCAGCGTCTGGATGACGCCATAGTGTTGTTCTGTGGAATAAATATGTTGATTTTTCCGCCAGCCTCGCTGCCAGACCGCCCAGCATGTTGCCGCCCCCAGTGCGTAAGCGATCAGCCAAGCGGCCGCGCGCAGACGCAGCACGCTGGATGGTTCAAAGATTGCGGCACTGGACTCTGTGCGGGCCCCAAGCCAGTTGATGAAATGCCCCAATGCGTCCAGCCAGGTTTGCGACACAGGGGGCGGATTGGCCAGCCAAACCAACCAGACCAGCAAACACGCCGTCAAAAAACTACCGATCAGCGCGGTGCGCAAATTGGCGTCAATGAGCTGCAGCTGCGACATCAGCAGCGACGGATGCAGCGCCCTGTCACTGCTCTGTTGTCCTTTTGGGTGGGATGGCAACCCGGATGGATTGAGCGCAGGCGGCAAGCTTTGACAGTCGATGACTGATTAAGGCGGCCTGCTGCAATCGTTACATATTCCGCCGATACTGCCCACCGACTTCAAACAGCGCATTCGTAATCTGCCCCAGCGAGCAAACGCGCACCGCGTCCATCAGCACCTCAAACACATTTTTATTCTCAATCACCGCCTGCTGCAACCGCTTGAGCTGGGCCGGGGCGGCCTCTGCGTGGCGGGTGTGGAAGTCCGCCAGCCGCTTGAGCTGCGACTGCTTTTCCTCGTCGGTGGAGCGGGCCAGTTCCAGCTTGTCATGCACCGCGTCGCCGTGCGGGTTGCGGAAGGTGTTCACGCCGATGATGGGCAGCTCGCCGGTGTGTTTCAGCATTTCGTAATGCATCGACTCGTCCTGGATGCGCCCGCGCTGGTAGCCGGTTTCCATCGCGCCCAGCACGCCGCCCCGGTCGGCAATGTTCTGGAACTCGGCCAGCACCGCTTCTTCGACCAGCTCGGTGAGTTCTTCGATGATGAACGCGCCTTGTGAAGGGTTTTCGTTCTTGGCCAAGCCCCATTCGCGGTTGATGATGAGCTGAATCGCCATCGCCCGGCGCACGCTGTCTTCGGTCGGCGTGGTGATGGCTTCGTCGAAGGCGTTGGTGTGCAGGCTGTTGCAGTTGTCATAGATCGCAATCAGCGCCTGCAGCGTGGTGCGGATGTCGTTGAACTGGATTTCCTGCGCGTGCAGGCTGCGGCCCGACGTTTGAATGTGGTATTTCAGTTTCTGGCTGCGCTCGTTCGCACCGTATTTTTCCTTCATCGCCACGGCCCAGATGCGGCGAGCCACGCG
>Ga0302212_1000461_pt1 | contig 16848 bp, 19 predicted proteins | sample II_Fen_N1_1_FD_200235 | JGI IMG/M metagenome (GOLD analysis project Ga0302212, IMG submission 200235) | Peat permafrost microbial communities from Stordalen Mire near Abisko, Sweden - II_Fen_N1_2 | ecosystem: Environmental > Terrestrial > Soil > Wetlands > Permafrost | place: Sweden: Abisko...
CGGAAACCTTCCAAGGGGCTTCAAGGCCAAGAAGGCGCTGGTAGAGTTGAGTGCTGTCCACGAAAGAAAACTGCCTCCTGAAACTCAGCTAAAAACGGCTCTTCCCACTATATTCGGCGTAGACCCATACATTTTACAACGATTTGTATTCCGTAGGTATGCAGCTATATAACAATTCACCTATTAAATGATTATCATCTTTGAGTTTGTAAAATGTCCAAAATTCACCATTTCCTACAAATCCCAATTTTTCAACTTCTTTTTTGCCGTCATAAATAATGATTACATCTAATGGTGTGAATTCAACATAATCAAACGCAAATACAAAATTATATTTTCTTTTTCCTATATAGATCGTATCTGAATTTATCGAAATTTTTTCACCGTTATTGCATGAGTATATTTTAGGGAAAATGATGAAGATATTTTCTTTGTAAGTACAAGTTCAACGTTTTCAGTATCATTTGAAATCTTTGAATATTTGCGAATATCGTGGTTTTTGAAAAGTATCAGAGAATCATTCTTGAATCTTAAACTATCATATTCGGCATTTTTGTTGATCATAAAAATTCCGGAATGATAATCTTGATATTGCAGCTCGCCTCCTTCATGAAAATTGTAATCTACAGTTATTTCCTTTTCTTTTGTCTTTGTAACTAAATATGCTGGAAACTCATTTTGAGAAATTATGGCACTTCCCGTTTTTAGTGATTTGGCATTTATCGCAAGATTCATGTAATCGCAATTAATCCAAATTCCAGGAATTTTAAATATATCCTTAGAATACCCAATCTCAGCAATAAGAAAAAAGATCAAGAGCGTCATCATTTTTTCCATTTTGTGTCTCACTTCATTTAAGCTGTTTTTTGAATTGGATTAATCGCATTATATATATTTAAATTCGCTAAAACTATTTACACAATTATTCACGATATATTTTGAGCCCCGCAGGTGTCCCTAACGCCCTGTGGTCACCGGGCTGAAGGGTCCGTATAACAATGGGGAGGTCCCGGTGGACCCAGATTGTTAGCTATATTTGCTGGTTCTATATTTTTAGTAGATGGATCTTAATGGAAGATCTTTCGTTTCAATTTATGGATTTTCATTTCATAATGCTTTAACCTGCCAATAATATGGTATTGGAATGCATTTGCATGATTTGGACTGATTGTATAACCGATCTTTGACGAAATTTGATTTTCCCGAAATTCATCAAGATCTATGACCTTTATATTGTTGCAGTTAATATCCCCTATTGATTTGTGATAATTCAAAAATTCTTCAAGTTTTTGCGTTTTCTCCAATGCAGATTCCTCAATAATGAATTTTTCAAATATCTGCATTTTTGACGCATTCGCTGTTATCTCAACTATTTCGTCATTACTTCCCGCATGTTCTAGAACTACAACATATCTAACTTGATCCCCAAAACTTCGCTTGCCATAATTGAATTGGGTTGGATAAATGAATTGTATTGTTGAATTTTTAAGCGTGAATTTACTTGGGCTCCATTTTTTGATTCTCTTTTTTGCTATGTATGCCCCGATGTGGGTTGATAGAACTATTTGATTTGCGCGATGATCCCAAATCTGTTGTAGGTCAATTTTAGTCAATTCAGAAACATAATGATCAACTGGTCCATATTTTTTTGTCCATGTTTCAAATGGCTTGATGATCAATGGGCTTTCTTCGAAATCTTCCACTTTCAAGTATATATTTCTACCAACCCGTAAATATATTGCATAAATTGTATATGGGCGATCTTTCATATTTTCAAGCGTAACGCTATTTATGTACGGAAATGTGCAATTTCGACTGGACTTAACACTATAGATTGACCGTATTTCTATTCCTGATTTTCTTCTATAATTCCTATAAGCAATAATTAATGCAAGTATCGGCAGAAACGATATTGGCGCGATATTGGCGCATGCAAATGTCGCTATTTTGTCGAAATACGCTTCCAATATGATTGCATTCAATTTGTGTATTCCTTAGTTTTGAAAGATGGCAATAATGCTAGGAGTTGTAATTGCTTACCTTTGGATATGTACCAAACACATTCCATCACTGGCCCGAAAATCTCAAATTTCACTAATTCGACCACATATCACCACCGAATTCACATTCTCCCCATTCAACGAAGTCTACGAGTACGACTTCGCGAAAGAACATGAACAAGTTTTTATGCTCCGAGTTTATTATTTGCTTTTCTTTCCTCCCACTATAAGATGGGTGAAAACAAATGACGCAATCTGTAACTTTTCCATTGATTACCTCGAATCCAGCAGCGTCATCGTTATCTTGACGATTCGCAAACGTTACAACTCGCCGATTTTGCGCATTTTCAATTGAAAAATTCTTGTTAATGGAATCGTATTCTTCTATATTCCTAAAGTGCCAAGGTGTGAATTCCTTATATCCATTTAACTTGATCCATTCATATTGAATCGGTAACGAAGCGTTCATATCTGATATTCTCTTATCATTATTGTTCAGATTTGATTATTGAATCCGTTTACTTGCGGTGTTTAAGAGTGCAATTTGCGCCTAAATACGATGTTAGCAAATTTTCCAGCGTCTTAATTCGTGTCATTATGCAGCTCTGTTCCCGCCTGGAAGGTCTAGCTAACGCCCTCTCGTCACCGGGCCGAAGGGGCGGTGTAACAACAAGGAGGTCCCGGTGGACGGAGATTGTTAGGGATGATAGAGCGATGCGCAAACGGCCTTCTGCATCGAGCCGAAGGCTTTTCACAATAATTAGAACGGTATTTCATCGTCTTGATTTGATGAATATATTTCATTTTCAGATTTTAAATAGCGTCGATCCAACTCTATATATTCGCCGTCTTTCAAAAGCGAAATATCATCGGCCATCTTTAGATAGGAGTCATGTGCTTCGATTTCATCCACAGGCATTCCATTAAATAGATATACCTTTCTCATTTTCTGTTTACCATTCAAGAATCATTGGCGATATATGTACTCGCCATGATTTCCAATTTTTTGCTTTGATTTTTTTAATATCCATAGTCAATACATTCTCAATTTTTATTTTCTGGGGAAACTGAGAAACGAAGAGTGAATGGACTGCCCGCACGATTGAATTTTACGACAAATGCTGAATAATCAAGCTGAATGATTGCGGCTGAATCAAACGCATATGCACTGCCACGACCGAAACTATTGGTTATAATGATCGAGTCATTTCTGCGCAAAAAGTGCCCACTACGTTCTTCACTAAACGGTCGTGAACCGGTAGAAACCATTTCTCTAAAACTATCTGGCGCATAAAATGTCAAATCAATCTTTGTTGTATCTGGATTCATTGCATTACATGACGTACACAAAAAGCCATCATGAACAAATGAATATCGCCAAGTGCGAAAGATATCTCCATTCTTTGCTGTCGATTCCGAATCATTAATGCAAGAAGATAGTGTAATTGCCATTATGCCGAAATATATTTTGCTTTTCATTTTCTTCCCTTTCTATTTTGTCAGTGAGGTTTTTCCTCGGAGATTGATTAAGCAAATATAAAGCCAATAGCATTTTCTGTTATATTTTCAGCATTTATAAGCTGGTGCAGATATTTTCCTGCATCATTATCCCATATAATTCTGCAGTAAATTACGTTTTTTCTTCAAGTTATTTCTTTTGCGCCTGATTACGGTGTTAGAGATATTCGCGTGTCTTTATTCGTGTCTTTTCTGTTGCGCCCCGCAGGTGTCCCTAACGCCCGCTCGTCACCGGGCCGAAGGGTCGGTGTAACAACAGGGAGGTCCCGGTGGACGGCGATTGTTAGCCAACCTCAAGACGACGAGTGAACATATTTCTGCTTCTAGCCGAAGGCTATTGTTGCGGGATTTCATCGAGCCGAAGGCTTTTTCTTATTTTTGGTCTTGCCTATTATCCCTAATAGTCAGAATGTAAATCGTATCTTTTTCAACTCGATAAAAGACTGATTTTGTTTTTCCTATTATCAGTCGCCGAATAATTCTGTTTCCAGCTACATGATAGACCATTCCAATTTCTGGAAATAACAAAAGACCTTCAGTGCGCTTTTGAAGGTCTTCGATATACTCAATTGCTCTATTGGGGCTATCTTCGGATATGTAGTCAAGAATTTCTTTTAGTTTTCGCCGAGCAGCGACTTGCCAGATAATTTTCATTTCCTGTAATTATCCTTGAGCTGATTAAAGAAATCATCCTGCTCAATTCCTTTTCCAGAAATAATTTCCGCCTCAGATTCGGCAATTTCTGAAAGAATTTGAATTTTATCTAGTAATTCTTGATATGATTCTGCGGAGACAAGAACCGCAGATGATTTTCCATATTGAGTAATGATGAGCGGACGATTGTCGGCTCGTACTTTTGCAACTAAAGTAGCTGCATTTTCACGGAATTCAGAGATTGGGCAGACATCTTCAAGAACATTCATGTTGTCCTCCTTTTTCTATAATATACGCTTTTGTACGCTCAAGTGTACGACTTTCTTCTTGGTGTTTTTCATCGAGCCGAAGGCTTTTGGGCCTGATTTTCGCGCTTCCGCTGAGATTTGACATCAAAGTGATCTTGCAGACAGAATATGGCGATTATTCATGGAATTTTTAGCATTTGCACTTCTAGTGCATTAATTGCGGCCATTGATTTGATTTTTTCGTGTTTTTATTCGTGTCTGTTTTGCAGCTCTGCACCCGCCGGGTAGGTCTGGCTAACGCCCGCTCGTCACCGGGCCGAAGGGTCGGTGTAACAACGAGGAGGTCCCGGTGGACGGCGATTGTTAGGGATGATAGAGCGATGCGCAAACGGTCCTCTGCTTCGAGCCGAAGGCTTTTCTAGGGTGCCAATTTCAGTCAAATTGCATTTTGATAATTCATAAAAAAATTCTCAATAAAGAATGCCTGTGGATGAACTGGAGAAGTTGCGATTGATAGATTATTCCAAAATACTACATCACTGATTGCGTTAGAATAGCCGGCTAATACTAATTTCTTTCCAGAAAAATAATTAAATGTAGGGACAGTTACTGGTACTTGATTTATATCTGCTGATGGAATGGATCTAATTTTCATGTAGCAGAATGTTGTAACTCGCTTTATCACAAACGCAACGATATCTGCTATTTGATTGAAAAGGGAGTTTTTGCTGTCGACATAGTGTATGTTGTCTAAAATGAAGCAGGAACGAGATTCGTATTTGTATTTAGCTGGGATTGTTTCACTACAGCCGCTACGATATCTCCAATTTGTTTTTTCTTTCAGTAATTGCGATAACATTGGTGCTTGTGTTTCAGATCTAATATCGCTAAAATCAGATATAATTATCCCTGTTTCATTTGATTCGGAAAGGCATTCTTCAATTGAGTGCAAGAGGCAATATATACTTTTTGTAATTTCTGATTTTTGGACAGCTGCATCTGCTCCAATAGTTTTGTGTTGAATACCTGCGGCTACCCGAATCCATAATTTTGACAATAGCTGGAAGGTTTCTTCAAAAAACTCTCTGGCTTTTTCTTTTGTCAGATGCGAGAAATTACCACTACAGGCCCAAATATCACATGCGTGTATTTCGCTAGCATTCCAGTCAGAAACACCTAGGCAGTCATTTATCAAATCATTAAATAATCGTTCCAAGTGAAAGTATTTCGTATCATCAATGAATAGGCCGGTGTAAATGACGAACGGACCATCACGAAAAACGCCTTCATTAGCTCTATAGTTTATGCCAGCTTCATCAACATATATTAACTGCATTTGTTCTCATCTTTCCATCTAGTATAGTGTTGATGCATGAAGGTGATATATTTTGGAATTAGTCGCAATGGGATTTTTTCTTCTCGTTATCGTGACGTCATTTGTCGCGCCTTGCTGGTATCCCTACCAGCCTATTATGGATGCTTATTCGTGAATAGATTAATTAGATCATAAGCTCTAAGAATGAACATTGCAATGATTCCGAGAACTGAAAGGAGAGATATAACCCAATGTTCTTTAATGTATTCAATTGTCACTTTGATGCTAATGCCATGAATTTCCCAGAAACTTGAGTTAACTGCTAGCGACTTTCCATGGGCTTGTTCAAAAATATTGGCCAAATTATCGATCTTACGAAGAGTTGATCGATGAAGCTTTAAATACTCTCCTTTTTCGAAGGCTACAGCTTCTTCTGCACCCTTTAGGAAGTCCTGATCAGTAATTTTATTCTTCTTTATAAGGTTTTCGAGTCTTGGATGCCCAATATACCCTTTACCATACAATGACACCAAAGCACGGGAAAGGTCAAATTTTCTATCCTCAGAAATCTGAATTGGAATTCCTTTAAGAACCTTATAACGATGCTCGATTGCTACGAATCCATAATTTGCATCGCGCATATTCCAATGAATCCATGTGAAATGCTGATGTCGATTCACAAAGACAAAATAGTCATCGAGCATTTCCTTTTCCAATACATTGTATTGGCTCGGAATTTCCGAAGCATCGATGCCTTTTTCTTCGAATTTTGAGTGAATAGAGAATGAATTTGTTTGTCCAGATTCTAGATTTCTTATTCCTATTGAAGTGATTCTTGGGGATCTGCCATCCTCTTTATCTACGAAGCTCTCACATGAGTAGTGAATAACTAATGCATTCGATGAATTCGCGAAAATCTCCTCCATTTTTGATTTCGTTTTGCCGCGACGTCGAATTTTATCTAGTTCTTTTCCCATTTTTTCCTTCTATGTCAAGCAATGTCAGTGCAGCGACAGCTTAAAGTGATTCAAATTTTATAGAAGTGATTGCACAAATATCTGTCAAATAAGCCTTTAATTCGTCATTTTTGGTCTGATCCTTGATTCTTCCAAAAATTCCTAAATAATTCTTCCTCAAAATTATTCGCGTTACTTCTTTCAGATCGACTTCTGAGGAGTATTCGTATCTTGTCTTAGTGTAAACATCTCCCATTGTGCGGAGATGAAGTTCAGATTGATGTACATGTAACTTTTCCATTGCTACATCTTTTGCTTCGTTAAATATGTAGTCTTCATTGACCGCAATATATGGATTTATCATCTGGCTTTTCTTTGCGCTAATTCGCTGCCAAAAACCGCTTTGATTGACGTCATTCAAAAGTACATAGTATTCGCCAAACAGATTATCTCCATCCTCTTTTGATGCAATAATTACTAGTGGGAATTCAGTGAAATACGGAGTGTTGGTTTTATATATTTTCAGCATATTCATTTCCATTTATTTATTATTATGTTCCGTCCCACGCAGATCCTTGAAACGGTTTTGAGTATTTTCGTGTCTTTATTCGTGTCTTTTTTGTTGCGCCTCGCAGATGTCCCTAACGCCTCCTGTTCACCGGGCCGAAGGGTCGGTGTAACAACTGGGAGGTCCCGGTGGAACGGAATTGTTAGGGATAATTACCAAAAATAAAGATGCCTGTAATGCGGAATTGCAAACATGGCATATCATTTAATTAATCTCTCACATTGGACGTATTGTTGGTAATTGTTTCGGATCGACTGAAGCAATACTAGTGCCCAGTGTTCATTTTCATTTCTTTGTTTGTGGAGTTTTATCATCAAATCCAACTTGATGCTTATGTTTGCGGCTGGCATACCGGCTTGTATAGAAGTTTGAATTTCATCGAATATTCTTCTTATCTTTGCGCGGATATCGCTTTGTAGATAAATATTCAATTCGAGATTTTTGATATGGAAATCGATAGTATTAACTTCACTGCTTGATAAATTTTTGTTGGCAGATATCTCAAAAACCAATACGCCAGATTTTATTGTAGGCAGTATTTCAAAAATTTCTCTGCGAATATCAAATGAATCAAAGAATGGATGAATAAATCTCTGGTGACTGGATGTTGGTGTGATTGTCTGCTTGATTGTATTACAACGATGGCAACAAGGAACTAAGTTGCATGGTATAATTGAGAATTGAGGAATGATGGATTTGGGATAATAATGGTCTAGTGTGCCACAACTGCTTCCTGCACAATATGGGCATGGCTTGCCTTTGTGTTTATTTCTGTATTTAGCAATATATGTTCGTTCATTGTTGTCATTCGCTTTAGCGCTTGTATATAAATTTTCAAGACTCTTAGAATGTACAACTGAATGTGAAGTCAGTAGTGCAAGATTTAATGAAATTCCAGCGTTGTGAGCATGTATATATGCCTTTACTTCGTTATTCCAAATTTGGAGATATGTTGGAAGGTAGCTTCTTAATCCCCCTCTACGATTTAATGCAACATTGTTTAGAAATGCGGCTGTAACTTTGGCGTCAAGTGATTGTGAAGGTTTAATTTTTATCATTATTTATATTGTGCCAACAAAATCATCTGCGATAGAATCGACGCATCTAGGTGCTCGTATTTTTTGATCATTTCATCGATTGATTTTGCATTTTTTGTTAATTCTTGAATGAAATTTTGATGCAATTTTGTGGATTCAAAATCACCAAACACATAATTGCTAATTGTCTGAAGATTTGCTCCGAAAGTTTCAATATTTGGTTTCGCAACAAAATATCCATCCTCATCATGGATGAGGATATTTACAGATGAACTTGGTAACTCGCGAATCATTACGGAGGAATGTGTTGCGATAAGGCCAATCGAGTCCGTTAGTCTTAGTATTTGCTCAAAAATCTCTAAAAACATGATTTCTAAATTTGGATGCAAAAAATTCTCAGGTTCATCATATATAATTAGGCTATTTTGCTCTATGCAAGAGAGTGCATATGATAAAAATCGTATAAATGTATTTTGGCCGGAGCTTAACTTTGTAGGTTCTTGAAAATCGTTTACTAACTTAAAATCTTTCTTGGTATCAAAATACGCAAGATCACCTTGTGAAGGATTGTCGGAGATTAAGTTGATCGTTTTCTTGCGCGGATTACCTATAAGTGGTATCTGGATATCTGAAAAGTCGAATATCCTCTTAAGTGTATCAATTAGCAGTATTTTCTTTTGGAAGACACCGTACTCTCCATAATCACGTAGAAGCATTCCACGTAGAGCTGCGGTTGTAGAATATTTTGATCGAATCGAGAGCTGAGCATCATATTTTTTTTGCGAAATCATATTTACATAAACGAAGTCACTTTTGCTATTTGTCGAGTGCGTTGTATTTTTCTTATCCAAATAACCATCTTTGATTGTGTTCGAGAATAATACTAAATGATTGATTGGTGGTCGCTGGGGGTTTTTGGGATCTGTAATTTGTTTCACTATTTCATTTATTGCATATGTTTTGCCCGATCCATTTGCACCAACAAGAGCATTGATGTCCGTAGGAAGGATCTGCTTTTTGTAATCCAGTATCAGATCATATTCGGATTTCGAGCTGCATATATTGAATTTTATCGACTCTTTAAATACTTCATTCTTATTTAATAGATGCATTCTGCTGTCAAATAATACGAGAACTCCAAGCTCATATGCGTATTGCATATCCTTGTCTGATGTGATATTTTCTTTAATGAATGAAGTGTTCCGAATGATTTGCGGACTGATGCCTGATTCACGCATTGTTGCTAGTTCGCGAATAGAGATCAATGCCTGAACTGTTAAGTTTTTATCTTCGTTAAAGAAATACAAAATCTTACGATAGACATTTTCATTTATAGCTTGGCAGAAGTATGCGTGTTTGTGCGCATCTAATGACTCGCCATTGTTCAAAGCATGCAAAATCGGGTATTTCTCGTTCCAGAATAATTCCACCGCATCATTTAATACTAAAGTTTTAAGCTGATAATGAATGTATACTGATAATCGCAAGTTTTTGTTGCTATCCTTGGGGGAATTCATTGATGGCGTCAAATCAATATCAATAAAGACGTCATCCCACAGATCTGGACGTTTGCTCTCGTGTTTGAATGTTACATTTATTCTTTGAATCATGTGATTTTCCATTTTCGACGTTTTATGCTTAGGTGAATTTTAGAGTTTATTAATGCCACGCGGATGACCCTAAACGGTGCTAGAGATTTTACGTGTCATTATTCGTGTCTTATCTGTTGCGCCCCGCAGGTGTCCCTAACGGCCCCTGCTCACCGGGCCGAAGCAACGATTATCCACCGAGGAGGTCCCGGTGGAGCGGGTGTGTTAGCCGAATTCGAGCGAAGCTCGTTTTGTCATTTATTTCACAATTAATTTTAAGTGTTATTTTCATCAAGGCGAAGGCTTTTTCGAGGCATTCATTTGTCGTAAATCCCAAGGGGACATATGACGGAAAACGAGCTATTTAGCTTGATTATTTTAACTAAATGTTGTGTTAATATTTATTGATCTTTGATGCATCGCAATGAAAATCCCATATACTTCATTTCTCCAACCTGTATTACTCCTTTGTTTTTGTAATCAAGGCTAAATGCTTCGCCACCATATTTTGCATATTGATCTGAAGTCCAAAAGTAAGCTATTGTACCTAAGCTTGTATAAGCTCCGTCATTCATACGACGGCCTCCAGGCATAATCCCAAAATTTAATTTATCAATGCCATTTCCATTATTATTCCAACTTGAGATTGATCTCAATATAATTCCAATGCTATCTGGCTGCGCAACTTGCACCAGAGTGAACCATTCTGGAATCGTCGGGACATGCCAATTCAAAGGGCAAATCCCTTTGCGAGCGGCTGATGTGCCCACTATGGAGTCTCTATTATATTTATCGGCAGAATCCATAGCCTCAGCCCATGTATACAATCTCCCGTATTTGCCACAATATTGCGACGAATCATTATAGCACCATCCAGAATCGGAATCCGAATTTCTTCTGAAATTTAGATTCTGAGCCATCCATGTTCGATTTTCAATTATTACCGTTTTGTAATATTGCCCATCGCGATCATCATACAGACTGCCAAATTTTGTAGTATCGATGTTTATTTTCTCTTGGCGTGAAGCTATAACATTCTCGCTATCGCAGGAAGATAGAACCAAGCATAATGCAAGCAGAATTATTGAAAATGTGGCGTTCATATTACTCCTTGAAATTTGTTTAGCATTAGAATAGATGTGTTGATTCCGATACGAAGGCTTTTACGACAAGTTGAACATTTTACATTTATTGTGATCCAACTGGCCTATCGATAATAAATTGCACTTGAATTTGCTGTTATCCGAATTCGATTTACCTTTAATTCGTTCAAGCAACAGATTTGACAACCGGACTTTTGCTGCTTTGTCAGCCCCTGCGGTGCGGCTAACGCCCCCTGTTCACCGTTTCGCGCCCACGTCGGCATAACAACGGAAGGCGCGATAACGGTGGAACGGGATTGTTAGCCTAATTTATCGTCCTGCCGCTTTTGCTGCATTCTCAATCCACGTGGCAAGATTATTATATCCGTCATCTTTAAACCAGTCGTAGACGGGATATTTCACTTCTACTCCGCCTTTTTTGAACGTCCAATTGAGGAAAGGATTTTTCCCCTTTATTGAAATATTTTGATCTTTATCCTTAATTTCGTGAATATATATTCCAAGAATTCCATTTCCTTTATTGTGACTTTCTGCAATCTCAAAATCTATCCATTTTTTACCTGCTGTATCACTGCCAATAAGAACGACAGTTACTGATGTTCCTGTCATCTGATTTTTTATCCAAGTCTCGATCGCAGCATCACTCTTCTTTTTTACGGCCTCCCAATCAGCGGAATCAAAAAATCCATTTGGATTAGCTGTTTTATCTTTAGTAACCCAACTGTTTCTTACGATTGCAGCGCGCCAGTTATCCTTTTTGTAGCGAAAACTGAAAAATGTTTGCCTTGCCATGTTTCTGCTCCTATTTGTTTGTGATTATACTGAGGAATTTCATAATTGCCTTCATTAGTTCTTCTGCAGACGATTCTTTCTTAGAAATGCTCTCAAATAAATCTCTTTGGATTGGGTCATTTTCCATGTATGAATCCAAATCAGCATTAACTATATCCCATATCGTTTTTGATGCATAACCTGTCGCAGCAATAGGCATAATGAATAATCCTAATTTTTTTGCAATTTCAAATTCTTCTATCATGCCATTTGACTCTATAATAGATCCAGAGGAATCTTTCTTGTTTCCAAATACAAATATGGCAATGCCGGCATAAGATTCCATATCTTCTCTGTATTTCCTCCAGAGAGTCGATCTATCGGTTTGGCCATGAACACTTTGTGGAAATGGCCTTAGCATTAGTTGATCTGATGTATACTTTTGGGTGTTGCTATAAATCTTTTCTAGAGCACCTGAAATTACTGCGCTTCCAATTCCTAGACCAAACCCTGAAACGATTTGGAAATTATTCTCAATTATCTTCGCGCTTAATTCGTGCATAAATTTTAGAGCAACATCATTGCCCATATCGCCATATTCTTCAGCTGCACCAGAAATAAATATGCTTCTTCTTCTAAATCTTTTTTCGACGCGACTCAATATTTCCGTTATATCGGAGAATTCATCAACTAATATTGTTTTAATGCTGAATCTTTTTAGGTCGGCGCAAAATAATTCCTGCTTTCGCTTTCTGTATTCGAAGTCCGCCATTGATTCATTTGTGTCTTTTTTCTCTTTGCGCAAAAAGCAATAATGAGATCTTGCGCCATTGTCATATGCAATACGAACACGTGATAGTATGTAGTCAAGATTTGGATCAGTAAAGCTAAATCCAACAAAAATGAAAGTCTTTGTTACAAGTTCACCTGTAAGCGTTGATATATATTGATCCATTTTTTTGTGATAACATTCGTAATCATCTTTGGTTAAGATTGCATCATTTGGATGATCAATATCACCATGCATTTTATATACTATGCAGTCACGGCGAGGCTTTGTTGTTGCTAAATGCGATTTTGTAAATTTTATGTCTGGATTTCTACCTATTTCGAATAGGGAATTTTCAATTAATTTATCATAATTAGTTGTCCAGTATGACTTGATGGGGAGGCGTGCTAGGATTCTATGATTCTCTGTTGAGTCTACAATCTCAGAAAAATTTTCTAGAAGTGCTTTATTTAAACCACTTCTATTTGATGCATTTTCATTGCAGTGATATTGTGCTAGGCTAACCAAATCATATTCTTTATCTACGTCTAGACGAAGATCTGTAGCAATATCCCTTAAAAGTCCTTTCCAGTTTACATAACCGGCAGGTACAGATAAGCCGGCACCTGCAAATATTGCAACATTTTCTTCTTTTAGTTCTTTGGTAATTTCACGCAAGAATGATTCGATAGCAACTTCATCAGTTTTGTCCATTTTTACTCCTAGCTGGGGAATTGTTGTTGTAACGACTAACCCTCGGAGATGAGGCTAACGCCCTCTCGTCACCGGGCCGAAGCAACGATTATCCACCGAGGAGGTCCCGGTGGACGGAGCTTGTTAGGCAACCTCCAAGCGAGGAGTAAACATCTTTTTCTTCGAGCCGAAGGCTTTTCTGTCTTATATGCATTATTTCTTCATAGTTCGTTAGGCATCAATTGACTTAATTTTGATTTGAAATTATTGTATTTTCTCGTTGTTAAAAATTATTTCTTGCTATCTAGTCTTTTTGTATCCATTTTTTGAAACATCTTCAACTATTACATTGTTGTTTTTGAATTCTACAATGTGCCAGATGTCGTTAGTTGTTTCACCTAAAATAAACTCTTCAGGGATTATTTTTTCCTTGATATATGGAATTATTGCCATGCCACACACATGCTCACGCACATAAGCATATTTTGTTTTTGAAAATTTAACCACCATTAGGTCCGGACTACCATTTGCATCATGTGAGGATTGCGCAATAAATCTCAAACTAGTTGAGTCCGAAAATCTCAAAAATTTTGCAGAATTGTAGCCATTGATGAATATTGAATATCCTTGACATGTTCTTTTTCTTTTTTTCCAAAATGCATGCGTGCGCATGATATATTCATAGCGATTTTTTGTAAAAATTTGATTTGAATACAAACTATCTATATTAAAGCCAGCCGTATCTATGATGCGCTCAAAACATTCGTTTATTTGAATTGTATCGGGTTTATTTTCCGAGTCAATTGTAGCTTTTAGCTGAAAAAATTCCTTTGGTGGAATTTTCTCGTTTATGAATTCCATTGCGGAGTTGATTTCGCTACAAAAAGATACGGACGCAGCCGCGATAATCGCTATAGATATTTTTGTGATTAATTTCATTTTCACCGTTTCGATTTCAATTTGCGCCTGAATACGATGTTAGACAAATCGATTTACCTTTACTTCGCTCAAGCAACAGATTTGATGACCGGACTTTTGTAGCTTTGTCAGCCTCGCAGATGTGCCTAACGCCCAAGTTCACCGGGCCGAAGCAACGATTTTCCACCGAGGAGGTCCCGGTGGAACTTGATTGTTAGCTGGATCCGAGCGCAGCTCGTTCTGTGCATTTAATAATTCAATTCTCGATAACACATTTTTCGTCATATATTTTAGTTGATACATTATCGGTGCTAGATTTTGCTCTGATTATAAATATTAATTCATCGATAAATATTTCAATATCCCTCTTATGAGAAATTTTTGCTGCTTTATTGTATGCGAAATATGGAAATGCGGGAGCTAATAGTCCACACATCACAATACACCATGCGGCCGTAGACATGAAATTAATAAGTACAAATGAAATGTATGCCCAAACCAAAATTGACACAAATAAATATTCCGCCATATATGAATTGATGGAAATGTGTATTTTTGATGAATTTCCGAACTGAATCAATTCGCCTATAATTCGAGGATTTGATCTTCCTCGAATTCGTTTCATGGAAAATGTATTTCCTGCCAAAAAACCTGAATATATTTTGGCTCCGAATATTCTTTCATCGTTTCTATTTAATAATTCCGACATCGATGAAAAGATGATATTTGAATTGACATCAATATCAATTGATGCTGTATATGATATATTTGCAGTGACTATTTTCACGATTGATTCTATCGCAATTTTGATTTTTGATTTTGCCATCTGGATTTTGATTCTTGGACGGAAAGTTTTTTTCCTGAATGCGATGCTGGTTAAATTCGATCTACCTTTGATCAAACAACAGATTTAACAACCGGACTTTTTGCTCTGCACCCTCGGAGATGCAGCTAACGCCCGCTCGTCACCGGGCCGAAGGGGCGGTGCAACAACTGGGAGGTCCCGGTGGACGGCGATTGTTAGGTGGATTCAATTGCGGGTCTCGTATACATTAAAAAAGCCTTCTGCTGCGATTTGCATCGAGCCGAAGGCTTTTTCATGGAATGTGTAATTTAAAATCTAGGAATTTTTCCATTCCCTTAAAATGTTTGTCAACCGAGTATATTTTCGCTGAATATTCTATTGCTGCCTGTACTATCATAATATCCAGTAGGCCAATTTTATTATATCCATTTTTCAAGCATTTCACTTGAGTGGATATTATCGCTTCCCAATTCACAAATGTGTGAAGCGTTTCGAAACTTCTTAATGCGCCTTCTAATTCTCTTTTTTTATCATGAATGATTCTTGGGAGCAACTCTGCAAGAATGACATCGGTTGTTACGATTCTTCCTTCTTTGTGCAGCTCTTTTATTTCTTTTTCATGCAAATTGAATTTGAAATAATCAAGCCACACGCTGGTGTCGATAATAACCTTCACCAAGCTGAATTCCTTCCACGCAACACATCAAGGTCAATGTCAATATTTACCTTTCCGCCGTAATTGAATATTTTTGATGTGTTGTCTTTTTTGATGATTTCATTTAATGCTCTATGAATCACTGCTGTTTTTGTTTTATCTCCAGTAATTTCCATTGCTTTGCTAACTATTTCATTGTCCAGATCAAGAGTTGTCCGCATTTCTTACCTCCTATGCATACGATTGAGCCTATAATCTATGCATCAGCCGGCTGAAAAGCAAATTTTTTCTTACCGAGCGGATTTTCTCTTTTTCCACAATTACTTGACTGATTTATAGGGCTGATTGAGTGGAGTATTCAATGCTTATTTTTTTGCGGCATATGTTCGTATTTAGTTGCAGCTATTCAGCCTCGCAGATGCACCTAACACTCGTGGTCACCGGGCCGAAGGATCGGTATCACAACGAGGAGGTCCCGGTGGACCCGATTTGTTAGCTGGATACGAGCGCAGCTCGCACTTGCTCTATTTGTACGACCATTTTCACGTATTATTCTTTTTTGCATCGCCGAAGGCTTATTCTTTTTGCTGTTTGTTTATTTTCATCGCCGAAGGCATATTTATTGATTTATTAGAATGCTTGCGTATATATTGATTATTAGAGAAATTACATATGTATTCATTTTTGTCATCGAGCCGAAGGCTTTCACCGATGCTGCCGAAGTATACAACAGATTTAAACGGAAGATAACGCAAGCATAATTTGAGATTTAATCCGAACTACCTTTACTTCATCGAGCCGAAGGCTAGCAACTAGTTAAAGCATCAGTTGAGGATTATTCCCCTCAAACTATTTACTTTATGGCTTTGTATTATTGACAGGTCCCGGTGTACACATCCAAAATATTGTTTTTCTGTTTCATATTCATAGATAATCTATCGTACTCAGTTTAGGCTTGACTGCAATGTGCAGCTTAATCTTTAAGGATTTTCACGACAGAATTTACGTTTTTTTGTTGCGCCTCTCGTACTCAATTTAAGCCTGATAACGCTGTTAGCTGAATTCTGTGCGCTTTCAACGACAGATTTCACGAGTTAATTTTTGCTCCCTCGGAGATGCACGCTAACGTCCCGTCATCACCGGCCCGAAGGATCGGCGTAACAATAGGGGAGGTGCCGGTGGATGCGGCTTGTTAGGCTGAAATATGACGTTGGCACCACGTCTTCATCGAGCCGACGGCTTCTTGTTC
>Ga0302212_1000472_pt1 | contig 16561 bp, 8 predicted proteins | sample II_Fen_N1_1_FD_200235 | JGI IMG/M metagenome (GOLD analysis project Ga0302212, IMG submission 200235) | Peat permafrost microbial communities from Stordalen Mire near Abisko, Sweden - II_Fen_N1_2 | ecosystem: Environmental > Terrestrial > Soil > Wetlands > Permafrost | place: Sweden: Abisko...
CATGGAGCTGGTAAGTCCACCAATCAGTACCCAGGCGATGCCGTTTTTCCATTCAGACGCAGCGCCGGAAGCCAGAGCAATGGGCAGTAGCCCGATAATCATGGACAACGTGGTCATTAATACCGGACGAAGCCTGGTACGGGTGGCCATCAGCAATGCACGCGTTGTACCATAGCCCTGTTTCTTAAGATGGTTGGTGAAGTCGACCACCAGGATGGCATTCTTGGCAACGAGTCCGATTAGCATGATCATTCCCATCATGCTGAAAATGCTCAGGGTGGTCTTGGTAAGTGCCAGTGCCAGTATAGCACCTATAATAGCCAACGGAATGGAAAAAAGAACCACAAAAGGATACAGGTACGATTCGTACAATGCCACCATAATCAGGTACACCAGAAAAATTGCTGTAAGAATCGCAAATCCAAGGCTTCCGAAAGCATCATCCTGCATTTCCATGTCACCGGCATAGTAAATGGAGACTTCGGAAGGAAATGTGATAGCAGCTATCTGCTGTTTAATATCGTCACCTACATCCCCTGAAGCACGACCTAACACCTGTGCCTGGATAGTATAGGAAGAAACACGATCCATGCGTTCGAGTTTGGAGCTACCATCGGCATAACTAATGGTGGCGAACTGGGACAACTTGACTTGCTGGTTCGCTGAATTGATAAACATCAGGTTCGAAACATCGGCCAGGTTACGGCGGTTAAACTCATCATATACGATATTGATGTCGTATTCGTACGACACATCGGAATACTTTGCATCGGTATTCCCGCTAAAGGCAGTCGACATGACCGAACCTACGGTAGTAAGCGAAAGACCCAACTCAGCCATTTTATCCTTGTTGATTTCCACTGAGATTTCATTCCGTTCAGTCTCTAAAGATGATTTTGTATCAATAGCACCCGGGGTCTTCTCTACAAGTGCCTTGATCTTCCGGGTATAAGCATCCAACGAATCGGGGTTGGATGACTTTACAATAACCTGTATCGGGCTGTCGTCCGTACTACCAAAGAAAGGGTTCAACAGGGCCGTTTTAACCTTTACACCGGTAACACTGGCGTTAAGCATATTCTTGATCCGGTTGGCAAAGACCTTAGAGGATTCTTTCCGAAGCTTTTTATCAATGAGCTTTACATCTAACTCGGCCTTATTGGAATTACTCTGAATACCTCCGCTCTGCATGCCCTCATTTGTCGAACCCACTGTGGTAAAGACTGATTTAATCTCAGGCTTAACTTTTAACAGACGCTCTATTTCAAGTATCTTTAAATTTGTTTCCTTCAATGTCGCATCATTGGGTAGTTCTACCTGAATAATAAATTCACCCACATCACCGATTGCAAATACTTCAGTACCAACAAGACCTGCAGGGATGAGCATAACGGAGCCGATAAACAAAACGGTAATAATCCCGAAGGTAATGGCTTTATGACGAAAGGCTTTGAGCAGGATGGTATGCAGAATAGTAGCAAAAGCATCTACCTGTTTTTCAAACCATAGGAAAAAGCGGCCCGTAAACCGTTCTTTGCTCAGATGCTGAACCTTGGCAAGACGGGATGTCAGTAGCGGCACCACGGTAAAGGCTACCAACAGGCTTAGCAACGTAGTGATGACAATCACAATTGCAAAAGGAGCCAGGATAGGAGTGAGCATACTCTTCGACAGACCCAGCGGTAGGAATACAACGACATCTACCAGGGTGATGGCCATGGCAGTGTAACTGATTTCAGCACGTCCATCAAGAGTTGCCTGCACACGGTCTTTTCCCATTTCCATGTGGCGGTATATATTCTCCAGCACAACAATAGCATCGTCCACCAGAATTCCGATCACCAGCGACATGGCCAACAGGGTCATGATATTCAGCGTGTAGCCTAACAGATACATCCCCAGGAATGAAACAACAATGGAAATTGGGATGGCAATCATCACAATGAACGCATTACGCAGCCCGTGCAGGAAGACAAGCATGACCAACGAAACCAGCAGGATGGCAAACATCAGATCTTCCTTTACGGAATCAGTTGCTTTCTCGGTAAATACGGAAGAGTCAAAAGGCACTTCGAAATGGAGCTTATGTCCCTTATACGTCGTTTCCAGTTCTGACAGCTTCCGGTTCACTGAATGGCATACTTCCACGGTGTTGGCATCGGTTTGTTTCTTGATACTCAACCCTACGGAGTTCTTCCCATTAATGCGGGCAAGCATGGTTTGTTCTTTTGCCAGATCAAGTACCTCACCCAGATCCCCGACCCTTACTTTGGAGCCTTGATCATCCACGATCACTACTACATTCTCAATATCCCTGATATTCTTCATTTTGGCTGATAGCCGGATGACCATTTGGGTATCATTGTTTTTTATCCTGCCCGTTGGAAAATCCATGTTCGAAGACTGAATGGCCTGCAGGACCTGTTGAGATGAAAGATTAAAGGCTTCCAGCTTCCGGGCATCGAGGTTCACCCGTATCTCCCGTTCACTCCCACCAATAATGGCAATCTCTCCAACTCCTTTAATACGTGCCAGTTCAGGCTGTATCTTATACTTCAACAAGTCATAAAATTCAGTGTTCGACAGGGCAGATGTTGCCCCTATGTTCATGACCGGGAAGTCACCCATGGAGATCTTACTCACCACAGGATCAAGCACCCCGGTAGGTAATGAACTCTTCACAGCGTTAATACAGCGTTGTGCATCCTGTACGGCAATGTCGATATTTGCATTTTGCTTCATGGAAATACCCAACACACAGACACCTTCGAGTGAAGTAGACTGGATATGCTCGATATTTTGCACCGAAGTGATAGCATCTTCCAGTTTTTTGGTAACCCCTGTTTCCACTTCTGAGGGAGAAGCACCCGGATATGCCGTCATAATCATAAAGGCAGGCGCTGTCATAGGGGGCATTAGTTCGGAATTCAGGCTTTTATATCCCGCAAAACCTAAAAAAACAAGTATGGTAAAGACAACTACCACCAGGGTGGGTCTGTTGACTGAGAGTTTAGTTATATTCATAGGATTCTTTAGTTATTTAGCTTGATTTTAGACCCGTTCACCAGGCTGATCTGACCGGAAGTAACAATGACGTCACCGGCATTTAGTCCTTCGTTGATCCGGACATATTTTTCATCCAGGGAGGTAACCACTATTTTACGGACTACAACAGAGTCCCCTTTTACAACGAAGATCTCAGGATTCTTTATGCTGCCTGCAATGGCTTTACGTGGAATCACCAATGGCTGCCCCACTGAATTAGCCGAAAAAACAGCAGTCCCGAACATACCCGGTTTAATTGGCTTGCCGGTATTGTTATTCACATCAATTTCCACATCATAGCGTTTCGAAAGATCAGCTTTAACAACCACTGCACTGACTTTGCCATCATAAAACACCCCTGGATAAGTATCCACACTTACCCTGACATGCTGATCTTTATGTACCTTCCCGGCTTCTTCAGCAGTCAGCTTTACAATCAATTTCAACCGGTTAACTTCAACAATATCGAAAACCGGAGTCCCTGGAGCAACATATGTCCCGTTATCGGTATAGCGTTTTGTAATGATTCCGTTAAAAGGTGCCTTGATACCGGTATTCCGGTTCTCTACCCTGGCCAATATATAAGCTGATTGTGCCATTTCAAAACTCTGTTTAGCCGATTCGTATTGCTGGGTCGTAACGGCATCATTCTGTGAAAGCTGTTCAAAGCGCTTCATGTCTTTTCCGGCTTTCTCCATATTAAACTTTGCCAGCTTAAGCTGGGAGTTGGAGACTTCGTTATCCAGTGAAGCCAATACCTGTCCGGTTATTACTTTGTCTCCCACACCGGTGTGCATGGAAGTTATCTTTCCTTGTGTTTCAGAAGAAATTGAAATTTCATGGGAAGGTGAAAAAGAACCATTGACAGAGAGTTCAGATGCCACTCCCATGTATTTTGCCGTATCGGTGATTACCGGTATGGTGGTCGTGGATTCGGAGACCATTTTAAGTTCTTCGTTAAAGCCTGCCTTGTTGGAGTAGAGCCTGAGTGCAACTGCGGATACAAGGATAATGATAATGGTTGTTGAGATAATGTATTTCCTGAGTTTCATGACTATTTGTTTTTTTTATTGTGACTTAAGTAATTGTAGCTATTTAATGATCTGTTTGTTAACCTATAAGCACTTTTCAGCCAGTATCTATCTATTTTTAATTATAAATTATTGAGTAATTCTCCTTTTGATTTCCGAACTTCCAGTTCGGCATTCTTTAATTGCAGCATAGCGTTCACAAAAGACAGGCGGGCTTCGGTTAATGAGTTTTCCGACAACATAACATCAGACAGCGGGACAACTTGCTGCCGGTACCCCTGAATGCTAATGGCATAATCCTCTTCTGCAATTTTGATATTTTCCTGTTGTCGCAGCAGGGCTTTGAGGCTATTCGTGTATTGTTGTGTTGCATCAATAAAGTTCTTGTTGAAATCGGCAACCCGGTTCATACGGTTGGTTTGTAACTGTTGCAATTCAATTGCGTACTGTTTATTTTTTGCCTGTTTCTCAAACCCATCGAATATAGGGACATTCAGTGTTAACCCGACGAATCCCACTTTAAAGAACTTATCTGTTCCACCTTTGAAAAAATTAAATTCATTTTGTTGCCCCTGGTAATAAAGCTGACCTGCACCTGTGAGTGTGGGTAGATATGACTGTTGATTGCTCTTTTTATTCAGGGAAGTAATCTGTATTTGTTCGTCCATCAGTTTCATATCACTAATATTTTCGAAGTCAGGTAACCCGGAAGGGTTAGCATCAGTGCTGTATGACAACGAATCGGTTAACTCCACCTTATTGAGCGGATCCATTCCTGTTAGGAACTTCAATAAGCCAAGTTGCTGGCTGTACAGTTGACCCAGGTTGTCGATTTGCGTCTGCAGGTTGTTCTTATTAACCAAGACCTTTGAATAGTCAATCTTACGGGCTATCCCGTTCTCCCTCTGACTCTTTAAAATATCCATCAAATGGTTGGCATTTGTCAGGTCTTTCTGCAGGTATCCAATCTGGCTATTGGTGGTCTTGCACAGGTAATATACCTGTGAAACCTGATATGCCAGTTCTTCTTTCTTTTGTTGCAGGTTTAGTTTGCTGATTGCCTGCATGCGTCTGGCTATTTTTATGGAAGTGAAATAACTTTGGTTATAAAGGGTCAGGGAAGCACTGAAGCCACTGCTCCAATCGTATTTGGTGCCAACTTCAAAAGGTATTTCCCCCGTCTGGCCAAATATTTCACCGGGCATAAGCATCTTAGGGATCCCATAATAATAATTAAAGGTGCTGTAGCCTTCGAGTTGTGGATAGAGTTTGCTCTGTGACTCTTTTAGTTGATACCGGGATTTCTGCGTTTCAAGGATCGCATTTGCTATATTCAGATTATGATTCACTCCCATTTGGCATGCCCGGGTAAGCGAAATATACTGTATGCTGTCCTGTGCCTGTGCCTGGAATATCCCAACCAATACAAACACTGTGGTAATTATTCTTTTTATCTTCATTGTTGCTGTCTTAATAGGTAATAAATTGATATGAGCGAATTTGGCTCTTTTCTGTTTTAGTTGTGTCCGGACATAGCTGTGGCTGTCATCCCTGTTTCTGAATATGGTTTTACACCTTATCACGGAATAAATACTAAAAAGGTATTGTTGTTAAGTTTGTCCGAATGGAGCTGACAGTATTTAAACTTCCTGAGTAGAATTTTCCTTGTCTTTTTTCTCCTTGAACAGTTTCAACCATTCTTCCTGTTCATGTTTATGGAACTTGCCATGCCACCCGTTGGGGTTGTGCCTTGGCCTTCCTACGGGTACCATACCGGAGAAAATGATCTTGGAGAGGATGATTAATCCGGCTGTCTGCCAGAATGAAATGACCGGACCGTGAAATAATATGGGAATTAAAGAATTCCACAGGTACATGGTAATAAATAAAAATAAAATAATCAGGCCTATCCTGAGTATGGTAAGACCTATAAATTTAAAAACTTTTGATGCTGTCATATTAGTTGTTTTTTAATAAGTTATATAAATCATTTAAATCTTCCCGAAGTGCCAATACTGCGTATCGTTTCCGGGATATTAGGGTATTCACGCCAACATCGGTTTCTTTGGAAATCTCACTGAAACTCTTATCCTCGAATTCGGTTGCCCTGAATACTCTGCTTTGTTCTTCCGGTAATTCCGACAATGTTTTTTCAATCCGTTCCCATATCAGGCTTTTTAATTCTTCCTCTTCATGGGAGGTTCCCAGTTCAGGAAGTATGTCTACCAGTGAGATCGGACCTTCTTCCTCATCATCGTAGTAATCTAGATGACTGAAGTTTACCGGTTTCTTTTTCCGAAACAGATCGGTGATGCGGTTATCGGCCACCCGGTAGAGCCAGGCTGTCACATTATCCAGTGTTTTGATATCCCGGAACCCCACTGTCAGTTGGTAAAATACATCGTGCAATATGTCTTCAGCCTCCAGATTATCGGATATCTTTTTGCTGATATAGCCGAGCAGACGTCTCCGCTCGGTTTTATACACATGCTCTATTTTATCCGATTCGGTTGTATTCATTTATTATGGCTCTTTAATTCTGTAGACGAACAAGTCTGAATTATATTTTAGTGAAAAGTGAAATAAAATAATATAATTTTCAAATACCACACAATAAGGTGGTTATGTATTAATCTTTTTATTGTACCTGTGAGTTGTAATGAAGATCGTTTACTTTGCCTGCCAAACGAACTAATAACAGTACAAAATTAATCTAAAAGCATACACCTAAAAATGATAAATCTGTGAATATCCGGTTTTTCACGACGAAAATCGTTAATTCTATGTTTAAGGAGGTTTAAAATTACTGTTTAATATAAATTTGTAGGTACACTACTTGCCTAACGAACTGATATTTTGTTGCATTTTACTTGAAAAAAATAAAGAAAAATGTTATCAATACTAAACAAAAATAATTACATTTACACCCTTTAATAGATTCACATTTTACTGTTTGAAATTTTCAATTTAGTGTAATGATTTTGTAATTTAAAATGGTACTATTTAGTAATATAGCTTTATTAAAATAATTCAACATCTTTTCCAATGAGAAAAAAACTTTTCCATGTATTTATCTGTGGAGTTATCCTGTTAACTGCCACAACATCCTGTAAACAAACAAAAAATACTACTGAAAACATGGACGCCCTTGCATCTCATATCGATTCTACGACAAAAGCAGGATCCGATTTCTTTCAGTATGCCAATGGCCAATGGTTTAAACAAAACCCCATTCCGGCCAGTGAACAGAGCAACGGCATCTTTCAACTGATCCAGGATACCATCAATGCCCAGGTTCGTAAAATATGCGAATCGTCAGCTGCCAATCAGAAGGTTGAAAAGGAAAGCAATAAACAGAAAATCGGCGACCTGTTTTTCTCGGGAATGGACAGTATTCAGCTGAATAAAAAAGGAATCAGCGACCTGAAAAGTGAATTTGCCCTGATGGACAAGATTAGTGACATGAACGGTATCATCCGTGAAGCTGCCTACATTCACACGGTCTCTTCAGCTCCGCTATTCAATATGTACATTGCCCAGGATGATAAAAACAGCAGCAAATACCAGGTATATATCAGCCAGGGAGGATTGAGCCTGCCGGATCGATCTTTTTATATCGATACAGATGCACGTGCAAAAGGCATTCGTGAAAAATTTGTAGTGCATGCGGCTAAAATGTTTACCATTATGGGCTTTAATGCAACTGCTGCAAAAAATGCATCTTTTAAATTAATGGATATGGAAACCGACATCGCTAAATCATCCCGCAAACGGGAAGATACCCGGGATCCGATAGCCAATTACCATAAGATGACTTTCGGTGCATTGAAAGCTTTAACTCCAAACCTGGACTGGAAGATTTTTATGAATACCACCGGACTGACAAAAGTAGATAGCGTCGTTGTAGGGCAGCCCGAATTTCTGATTGCACTAAATCTTTCTTTAAAGAAATATACGTTAATCGACTGGAAAAATTACCTGAAATTTCAGATGCTGGATGGATTAGCCCCGTACCTGGACGATAAAACCTATCTTGAAGATTTCAGCTTTAATAAGACCACATTAAAGGGTATAAAAGAACCTAAACCCCGTTGGAAAAGGGTGGTGGAGCAAACCGATGGGTCCCTGGGTGAACTGATCGGGCAAGTGTATGTGGCAGAATACCTGCCGAATGGAACGAAAGATAAATTAGTGGAAATAGGAAATGCCATAAAAGTTGTTTTTGCCGAACGGATCAAATCACTCGATTGGATGAGCTCAACCACCAAAGAGAAGGCATTAAAAAAACTCAATGCCGTGATTATGAAAGTGGGTTACCCCGACAAATGGAAAGACCTGAGTGACCTGCACGTGGACCGCACCTCGTATGTGAAAAATGTCATGGCGGCCAATAAATGGGAATTCAACTATATGATTCACAAATACGGTAACCCTGTCGACCGCACAGAATGGGATATGCAACCACAGACCTACAACGCTTACTATAACCCGTCGAACAACGAGATCGTTATTCCGGGATGCAATATTATTGTTCCCGGTTATGAGGGTAAAATGGCCGATGATGCTATCTTGTATTCGATAATTGGAGCTACTTTCGGACACGAAATTACACACGGTTTTGATGATCAAGGTTGTAAATACAACGAATCGGGTAATCTGAGCAACTGGTGGACTAAAGAAGACAGTCTGAAGTTTTCAATGAAAACGAAAATGATTGTAAAACAATTCAACGATTACGTAGCTGTCGACAAACTTCATATCAACGGTGAACTGACACAGGGAGAAAATATTGCTGATCTGGGTGGAGTAATCATGGGTTATGAGGCATTCAAAAAGACAGGACAATACAAAGATAACGAGATGATTGCAGGGTTGAATCCAAATCAACGGTATTTTCTGGGTTATGCACTGGCATGGATGCTCAACATGCGCCCCGAAGCGATGGCAAACCAAATCAAGAGTAACGAACATGCACCGGCAAAATGGAGAGTGCTTGGTCCATTATCCAATATGCCTGAATTCTATTCCACCTTTGGAGTTAAACAGGGTGATGCTATGTGGCGCGCTGAAAACCAAAGGGTGAAGATCTGGTAAAACGTTTTGCGTTCCGCGTTCCGCGTTCTACTTTCTGAAGCATTAGGCACGATTGATAAACTATTTGTTTTATAAGCGAATATAATGCCCAACCTCCTCTCACCCCTCCAAAGGAAGGAAATGTGTTGAATGAATAATTGTCTATTAAGCACCGTGTAAGTATCAGGGAAGTTCGTCATTTCCAGATACCCCTATCAACCCACTCTTGCACCCCTCCAAAGGAAGGAAATGTGTTAAATGAATAATTGTCTATTAAGCACCGTGTAAATTTCAGGGAAGTTCGTCATTTCCAGATACCCCAATCAACCCACTCTTACGCCCCTCCTTTGGAGGGGTTGGGGGAGGTCGGTATGATTATTTGACATATCAGCTTTTTATCAGCTTTCTAACGATCATTCCTCCTTTGTTACTAATCTTCACCAGATAAATCCCACTCTTCAGGTTCTGAATATTTACATACGTTTTTATCGACACCAAAGGTTGTTCCTGAATTAATTCTCCTTTTAAAGTGCGAATCTCTGCGACTGCATCTTTAACATCGGATTGTATAATATAAAAGAAATCTTTAGCGGGAATTGGATACATTATTTCTTCCGAAAGGTTATATGTTGGTATCGAAGTCTTCCAATTTAAATCTATCGGTGGATACGTTATAGAATCTCCAATATTGGGCAACCCATACATTTTTTCAATGGTGTGGAGTATTGAATAATGGTTTATCTTGATTGAATAAGTCCCCGGGATTATCATTTGTCCTGTCAGGATCGTTGAAATTTGATTTGAAGCTGTATTATTATCTTCGTCAAAGGTAAGAATAAACAGACTGTTGTGTGACTTAGCCCATTGAATATAATTGTTCAGATGATTTGAAATCCATGCATCACCGGTAGTAATCCTCGACGGATCTATACCATTGTGCATATCATTCTGTAAGTTGGGTACTACAAAACTAACCGTAGGTAGTAAGTTGAAATCAGCAGGAAAAGCGGTAAAGGGTTGATTTGTTCCCTGAGATACCTGGTTGATTCCATTTCCCACCCAGTTCGTAACAGGATTATGTTTCCGTGCATAATATCCTGATATTTCGCCATTAAATCCTGCTACCGGTAAATCTTCCGAATAGGTTACAAATGTTTTTCCGGAATTTATCAACTGACTTCCCAGGTTGACCGTTGTGAAGGGGTTACTTGCAGGAATTGCATCACCGGTAATGCCCTGGGTACTGCCCGAATAGAGTGCCAGATAATTTGGCTGGCTTGGATGCGTAATGCCATACGAACCGGTAAACAGAGCCGTTGCAATATCATTGGTCAGTGAGTTGATATAAGGAGCTGCTGAAGAACCAATAATCTGATTGAAATTATGGTTCTCCAGAATCAAAACCACTATATGATCAGGCTTTGGAAGAATTGATTGAGCCGGTATTGAGCCGGATTGAATTATTAGTAAAAACAAAATAAACCTGAATAATAGTTGGTGTCTGTTCATATTTTAAATTTATACCGGATAATATTCGCGGCAACTGTATAACAGTTAATAATAGAAATGTGTTTTAAACCTGGGAACTTTAGACGAAATAAAAAACATTCAGAACTCTCTGACGATAGTTTTAAACCCCCTTTTTGCTTAAAGAAGTGTCGAAGTCTGAGACGATCTTATTTAGAAAGCACAATCCAATAAACTCCTTTATCAATTGAATCAGTCTACTCCTGACAGGTAAACCTAATTCTATATGCAAAGCATATTACAACTGATGGACTTCGGAGTTCAACCTGTTAAATACATATTAATTCAAGGAGATATTCTGCCTGAAAAATAAAACCGATACTTGTCAGCTAAACGATTAATACTACATAACTTGTAGCAGTTCATTCAAATATACCTAAATATTTCCTTTTATGGTCAAATATTGGCTTAAATATATTTCTATAATCTATATTTTTGTAACGTTAATCTTATGATGGTAACCTTGATGTACCATTCAAATAAAGGAAATCTGGATTTTTTTGATTCTGTAGAAAGTGTTATCCCTTAATCTATAATTTTCTATTTATCAATTTATAATTATTCACCTTTAATTAATTATTACATGAAAAAATCTTACCTTTTAGTGTGCCTTTTCATGATGTTAGGCATAAGTATTAAAACAATGGCTGCAACCGATCCGGGAACTGCCAATCTGAGACATCAATGGAAATTTGATGATGGAACTGCCAATGACAACGTTGGAACTCTTAATGGAACGTTAATGGGAACTGCAGCTGTTGCGAACGGTGATCTTGTAACCGGTACTGCCGGGTGGGTTGAATTTGATGCAGCAGCGTTAGCTGTTAATAATTACACCGAACTTACTGTATCGGCCTGGTTTACTTCTGTGGCGGGTACCAATAAAAATTTTCACTTTCTGTATTATTTCGGAAATACTACTAATAATGGTGGAAACCACTTCACCGGTTATACTCCTGCCCGTGGCAACGATGTCAGTCGGTTCATGCTAAATACAAATGGTGAAGCGATAGTAGACGATACTGAATTTGATGATGGTTTACTCCATCACGTAGTTTGTATTGTTGATGCAACAACTTCTAGTTATTATTTGGATGGTAATTTAGTGAATTCTGTTCCAAATGGTAGTAGTAAGCTGACTGATATTGGAACACAGTTTGCCTACATTGCAAAAGGAGGATGGTCCAATGACCCAAACTGGAACGGTTTACTTCATGAAATGAGTGTCTATGATAAGGCCCTTACAACCGATAATGTTAAATATTTATATTCTTTGAATGCACCTGTTGCTGTTGTACCGGTTGAACCCGGCACAGCGAACCTGAAACATCAATGGACATTTGATGATGGCACTGCTACCGATGTTGTAGGAGGAGTTAATGGAACCTTGAATGGCTCAGATGTTACATTCTCGGACAAATCTCTAAATTTAGCGGGGGGATATGTCTCTCTTGATGGTGCAGCCCTGGCAATTAAAACGTACAAAGAACTTACGGTAGAATCCTGGTTTACTTCAACATCCGGAGCAAATAACGGGTTTCATTTCCTGTATTATTTCGGTAAAACCAACGATTCGGGACATTACTTTTTAGGCTTTACTCCCGATCGTGATGGTAATCCCGGAAAATGCGGTCGTACTATGATTTCTACCGGAGATGGTGATAATGGTGAAGATGGTCAGGCTGTAGTTAACACTCAATTATTTAATGATGGCAGACAACATCAAATGGTTTGTGTCATTGATAGCATTGATGTAAATAATAAGAATATTACTGCCTATTTAGATGGGAATTTATTGGGAACCAACTCTCTTGGTACGAATACTCTTTCTAAAATCGGAACTGAATTTGCCTACTTTGGAAAAGGTGGATGGAAAAATGATCCAACCTTCAAAGGGTTGATTCATAAAATCAGCATGTATGATAAGGCACTTACACCCGCTAATATAAAATCACTTTACAATGCAGGACCTGAAGATATAAGAACAGGAGTTGTTCAACCAACGAAAATGATTCATAATGTGTATATAAACAGTAATCAGATTGTGGCACAATTCGAATCGGCAGGTGCTGCTTCTGCTCAGATTGATGTTTACAATACACAGGGTGCATTGCTTTTAAGTGATAAATTCAGTTGCAATGCCGGTCTAAATAATAAGACTGTTTCTGCCAATTACCCGGCAGGGATTTATGTGGTTCGACTGACTGTTGCCGGAAAAACAGGTTATACCAAACTCGTAAAATAAATCGTATTTAGTTCTCTTTTTATAATTCTTACGAGGGTGGTCCTGAATGTCAGGTCACCCTCTTTTGGTTTGAAGAGTTTGGAGAGTTTGAAGAGTTTGGAGAGTTTGAAGAGTTTGGAGAGTTTGAAGGGTTTGAAAGGTTTGAAGGGTTTGAGGAGTTTGGAGAGTATGGAGAGTATGAAGAGTATGAAGAGTTTGGAGAGTTTGGAGAGTTTGAGGAGTTTGAAGAGTTTGAGGAGTTTGAAGAGTTTGAAGAGTTTTGGGTGTAATTTTTGAAAGTGTGTCCATGAGGTGTTTGATTGAACAGGTAGGAACTCATAAATTCTTCGTATGTTTTGATGTTTAAAAGTATTGTTTATTGAATTTCAATTTTTCGTAAAATAAAAAGTAGGATTAAAAGATAATTTCAACTCTTATTGTCATTCGTAATTCATTTAAATTCAGGAAGCTTCTATTATTAGGAAATTATCTCATCTTGTATTTTAATGAGTTTAATAGAAATCAAATTTCATCAGTCACTTTTGTATGTTCGCAGGAGTGATTATTTACAAAAATGTATTAAAACAGTTTTCTTGCCTGTACTCTGTTTTGCTTTCGATTTATAAAGCCATGTTGCCATTAATAAACACCTGATTTACATTTTTATATAAATATATTCAACTTTGTTCCGAATTTTATGATTATTCCTTGAATTGTACTGTTTTGGTTGGTAATTGTCTATTTATGGTCAAAATGTGCTAAGAATACATCTTTTTTTTAGTTTCATTTGTAACGTTTTAAAAAATAAACAAACAACTTTAAATTAATTGCAAATGAAAAAAACTACATTATTTCTAACGTGTTTCCTGGCAACAGGATTAACCGTAAGTGCTCAGGTACTGGACACTATTTACAACGCAAAAAGTCTGTTACCGGCTGCTGCTTCCTGGAATGAGCTAAAGCTGGATAAATCAATATCTGATTCAGCCGCTGTCATTACTCAGGAAATTCAGGGCGGGGCATTGAAGCTTAAAACCGTCAATGCTAATAAAAAAGATTCTAAACTCGGATGGTACAAAACAGGGTTGGGTCTTGACCTGAGTACCGGTTATACGATCGAAATCAAAGCTAAAGTCAATGATGCTGCCAATAACGGAGCCTTTAATATTCAGGGTTATGATAATCAGGGAAAAGGTTTTCGATTAGGAATTTACAAAACGTTCCTGGCTAACCAAACGAATCCTTTGGCTGCAACAACCTCAGTAGCTTCGTTGCTCGACAACTCTGCAGAATTCCACACTTTCCGTCTGGCAGTAGCTCCAACCGGATTAGTAACCGTTTATCGTGATTATGTACTGGTAGGTACTTTTCCATTGTCAGATTTCTATTTCGATAATATTATCGTAAACGGTGGTTTTGAAAATGGAGCAGATGTAGCCGATCATTCGAATTTTCCTGATTTCTTAAGCAGAGGGCTGCTTTATAAGTCAACTGTCCTTACAGATAAAAGAACCGGTAGTTATGGGTTGGTAATGAATAGCAACGGATTGACGGAGAAGACCGGTGGCGATTATAAACTTGCAACGCAAGAGAATGCAAGAACCCGCGACATAGCCGTGAAACCAGGTACAAATTACGACATTTCCATTACCCGTCGTCGTTCTGCCAAAGATCCATGGGCCTGGCGTGATATGGGTGCGTTCTACAATTTTCAACAAGGAACTGAAAAAGGTGTTGATGACCGCAATACCAATGCGTTTTTTGCAAGTACTAATGACAACTTCTGGCAAACACATAACCAAACCATTACTACTTCAGATACTACAAGATCAATTCGTTTTGAATTTCCTTCATGGGTTCGTGACGGGAATACAACAAATATTGCTTCATTCGATGATTTTGTTTTCCGCGAACAACCGACTTTAAAAGTTGGTGTTACAACTGCACCTGCATTATTTGCTTCCAATTCTCTTCCGGCAACTTATACTAACCTGATTAAAAACGGTAGTTTTGAAGATTTCAATGTGGATAATGCGGGTAATCCTATTACTATAAAGAGCAAAGATGGCCTTAGAGATAGTGTAGTAACATGGGCTTTAAGCGACCTTACAACCGGTAAGGATAATAATCCAAATCGATTTGATGCATTATGGAATGGTAATGTTCGTATTCAACGTCATGATCAATCGGAAGATGGTCTTAATGCAGGAAATGGATCTCAACTATGGGCTCATACCGGAAATGCTTCACTTCGTTTCTCTACATTGGGTCAAAACGGCAATAATTTTGATTTTACTCAACAATTAAAACCAAATACAAAGTATCGTTTCAACTTCTGGCATAAGAGCCCTAAATGGGATGATTGGGGCTGGTTAAAGGTTAAACTTGGAGATGGTCCTGATATTTGGGGTCACGAATTAAAAGGTAGAAATAATGTCTGGGCAAATTGCGATTTGGTTTTTACAACTGATGCGACAAATACAACTCTTCATTTGTACACGAATGCTGCCTCACACGGTGACTGGTGGAATCTTTACCTGGATGATCTGGTATTATATGAAGTAACCGATGCAACCGATCCTGATCAATTCGCAGGCAAAACAAACCTGATTGAAAACGGTGACTTTGAAGATACCGCTCATAGCAATGATGGATCAGTATACAACTGGGCGTTGGCATCTTCAGAAAAAAATGTTGACAGTAACTACCCTGTGAAATGGAATGATGTATGGGGATCTTATGTTCATCTTCAGGACAGACAAAAAGGTGTGGACACCGGAATTAAATATGCTCACAGTGGTACCAAATCTATGCGTTTCTCTTTCCTTGATGACCAGGGTTCAGCCAAAGCATTTGAAGGTATTACCAATGATTCGCTTCCAAGCACTTACCGTGTGAATTTAAACTTCAAGAAAGAACTTGAACCAAACAAAACCTATACTTTTGTATTCTGGATTAAATCAGCAAACTATGGCGATAATGGAAGAGTGATTGTTGCAAACGGTAATGTCAAAATTTGGAATGATGTACTTAGTGTAAGGAATATCAACTGGAGTCGCCAGGTTGTTACATTCAGTACAACGGCAGCAAATCACACACTGAATCTGTACAGCGATTTCGGTGGCTGGTTTAACTTCTATTTGGATGATGTTGCCCTCTATGAAGAAAGTACCTATGTTCCTTACCAGGCAAACGGAGATTCTTACCTGTTCTTTGGTAAATCGCAAGGTACGGAAAACACCGATGTGGACATTCAGTATGTTGCTATAAACAATACCGGTGCTTTTGCTCCTGAGAGCCCTGTTACCGGAACTTCTGTTATTCATGCAGTTAAAAACCTGAAGGTAACTTCTAACGCAGGCACGCTGACGATTAATGCAGGTAAACCTACATTTGTAAGAGTTTATGATATCGCCGGAGCTCGTGTGGCTGAATTTAGTGTTCAATCGACAAAGGATCTCACACTTCCTCAAGGCATTTACGTTGTAAAATCGGCTGCTGAAGTAGTGAAAGTAGTGAATAAATAAAATTCTAATGCTGGAATTTACACTGTAAATTATTTTACGGGTGTTACTTAATGGTAGCACCCGTATTTTTTTTTGAAGAGTCCTGTAAATACGGGATGTCGAATACTCCATTTGGAGGGTTTGAAAGGTTTGAA
>Ga0302212_1000477_pt1 | contig 16427 bp, 11 predicted proteins | sample II_Fen_N1_1_FD_200235 | JGI IMG/M metagenome (GOLD analysis project Ga0302212, IMG submission 200235) | Peat permafrost microbial communities from Stordalen Mire near Abisko, Sweden - II_Fen_N1_2 | ecosystem: Environmental > Terrestrial > Soil > Wetlands > Permafrost | place: Sweden: Abisko...
TTGAGGAGAGAAATGGAATTTGCACGGCAGAAAACGAAAACACCCTATTAATCCAAAGATTAATAGGGTGTTTTGCGGTACGGACGGGACTCTATTTATTTTCTGTATTTTTCAATACTTTCTATTAATTACTATATATCAATAATATACAAAATATATTTTCTAAATATCATTATGATTTCGAATACTTTTTATATATTTGCACGACAAATGCACGACAAATATTATGGCAAATTACTCTCCATATCTGATGATGAACCGTGTCTCTCAAGACGGATGCACACCTTTATACGTCTGTTATAATTATAACCGCACAAGACGTACATTAATTTCAACTGGTTATAGTATTAAACCAGCACACTGGGATGACAAGAGAAAGTGGGTTAAACGTGCCTGTCCTCAGTTTGAGGAGATAGACGTAGTACTTACAAAAATCACTTCTAAGCTTGGTGAGATATTAATTCATGCTGTAGATAATAGCATCGACCCCACTGTGGATTTTGTATTGCTTGAATTGGAGAAAAATAAGAAATACGAACAACGTTCTAACCATGTAAAACTGTTTGATGTTTTGGAACAATACATCGAGGAAAAGAAAACTGTTGTATCTCCCGATCAGATAAAAGACTACAAAACCTTACGTAAACATCTTACTAATTTCAAAGAATATTCAACTCAGCCTATAACCTTTCGAAACCTCAATCTTAAATTCTATAATGAATTTATGGACTACCTTTTCTATAAGGCAGTGAAACCCGACAATACTATTGGGCTAGTGACAAACTCTGCTGGAAAAATAATTCGGTTACTGAAAGGATTTGTCAACTATCAAATTGCCAAAGGGGTTATTCCAACCATTGATCTGAGAAATTTTAAAGTAGTAGAGGAAGAAACTGATGCTATATATTTAAATGAAAAAGAGCTTGCCGAAATCTACAAACTTAATTTATCCGACGATGTTGAATTAGAACAAATTCGAGATGTTTTTATTGTGGGTTGCTTTACCGGATTACGTTATAGCGATTTATCTATGCTAAATTCGGAGCACATTGATTCAATAAATGGGAATATCAACATAAAACAACGCAAGGTGCATAAAGCAGTGGTTATACCCCTTATAGATTATGTTCCAGACATTCTAAAGAAGTATGACTACGAACTTCCAAAAGTATCAAGTTATAGATTCAATGAACGTGTAAAAGAACTGGGGAAGAAAATAAAACTATATCAAAAAGTTGAGGTTGTTCGTAAGAAAGGAAACGTGAGAGTTACCGAGGTTTTAGATAAATGGGAAATGATTTCTTCACATACTTGTCGCCGCTCATTTTGTACCAATATGTATTTGTCTGGTTTTCCAGCCGAAGAATTGAAGAGAATTTCGGGACATAAAAGTCCTGCTGCTTTTATGAGGTATATCAAAGTAGATAATCAACAAGCTGCAAACAGATTAAAAACACTAAGAAGCAAACTTGACAATGATGTTAATGAAAATTCCGAGGATACTAAGTACATGGCATAGGTAAAATATTTCTTCTGAAAAGAATATGGTTTGTCCTTTAAAGTCTTTTCAATCATAAAAATGCCATATTGATAACTTTTGAAATTATTCCTACAGCCCTAATCTTAAGGCTACATTCATTTAGTTTGCAGTTGTTTTACAACGAATAGATCTGTCTTATTTAAATTGTAAACATGCTGTAATAGAAAAAGACACAACTTTGTGTCTTTTTCTTGTTCTGAACCACTATTAGTGAATTCCATCTTTGTCTACAAATGAAATTACTCCATTAACAAACATTCAATGTATTTTGTCATTTCAAATCTTTTTATATTTTTCAATGTTACAAACATTAAACCAATATCCACTCGTTTTCAATGGCTGGTAGCGTTTCTCGATCTTAGAGTCCAGTCGTTCGGATTCCGGCGTGCTCTCCACGGATCACAAGCATATTTCTCAACTACATTGCCGTTTGATATGTCAAATCTATCAGTACCCTTGATTGTCGGCATACCCATAATACAGTGTCTCTACACCGTTCAGGTTCACCATCATTGCGCTGCCGCTAAGGTAATTTAGAAAACAGTGAGAATTTACCCACCGTTTTTTTCTTACTCATATAAATTAGTGTTGATTTATATGTTTTCATTTTCTCAACGCCAACCGACATATTACCCCTAACTTGATATATTATCCCTTAAAACGACTATTTGATTCGCTGTATTTTTTTTTTATAATATTCGACAAGAATACTCCAGAAGCCAAACCAAAACTATACCAAAAGATATAATTAATGCTTAGAACTAATAATTCATTATCTAATGAATCTCTGACAAAAACGACAAGCAAGAGACTTATGACAAATAAATAATAAACGATATTGAAGGAATGCTTCAAAAGGAACTTTTTCATAATAATTACCTCTTTTTTTTTAAATATTGTATTCTCAATTCAAGTGTAATAATACTTATCAAACATATTAATAAAATATATGAGTAATTAGAGAGAATCCAACTACTAATCAAATTAGCTAAAAAAAAATGTCTTATTATAAACATGATTAAAATAACACCTGCATTAATGTTTCTGAAAATTATAAGTTTCTTCATTTGGAAGTATAATTATTTTTTGCCAGGACAATCTGGCATAGATGATTGTTTATATTTGTTATTCTATTTTAAATTCAGAAAATACTGATCGTATCTTATTGGTTGTTGTTGGTAAATTGGCTGAACCGAATTTGTTGGTCTTGGTAAATCGGGTTTAGGCCAATTGTTATACATTTCATAAATAATAACCCCTATAATTGGAATTAATGATCCTTTTGGAGGCATACCTCCAGATTGAATATATTTATCATTTTCGTATCCTTTTATTACAGGATCTGAGCTATAACTATGCGGATTTCCTCTTTCTTCGTGAAAATCTTTAGCATATCCAGGATGTTCACTATCACTCTGCAATGTCAGAGCAAATACGTAGACATTGGCTTTCGAAGCTAAGAGAGAAAGTGTAGACCTTAAAATATCCTGAAGTGCCATTTTCGATATTGCTGTTAGTGATTCTGACGAGGCTATCATCAACCCAAGTGCATTGGTCTTATTTACTATTTCTGTTACTATTTCTTTAGCATCTGTTACTATATTGGCTAATTGCCCATTTGTAACTGCATCAGCACGTCCTATATTTTTATATGCATAACTAGCTGCTTGTCCAGTCACTGTCGTATGTGTAGTTCCCCTAAATAAATAGTTCATTGCAGCATTTGAACTTGCCTCATCTCCATTTGCATACATAAACTTATTTGTGGCGTCATCATAGCTTATTGATCCCCTATGTTGTGCATCCCATACTGCTAATGCGCTACCGCTTCCACCTCCACTGGCATAACCCATCAAATTATCACAGCCAGGCGCAAACCACACAGATAATTTCTCTGCCATTTGATACCCACTCGGGTCAGTGTACTTTGTTGGGTTATTCATACAATACGAATACCGATTGTAGTTTTTCCAATCGCCCACGGCTTGTATAAACGGATCAGGACTGAAAAACATAGCCGTTAATGGATCGTAAACCCGACCATTCATGTTAATGACATTGAACATATCTAAATGCTCATGCCCGGTATAACCACGGTTGGTAATAAATGAGCTTTGCGCATCTTTCTGTGTCCAATTGTTCGGATCTCTTCTTACTCCCCAAGGATCATAAGCATATTTTTCGACAACATTCCCAATTGAATCGGTCAGCACTATCAATGATCCCTGATTGTCACCATACCCATAATACCGTGTCTCTACACCGTTTAGGTTTATCATTATTGCGCCGCCGCTAAGGTAATGGATTTTCTTCACATTTCCAAGTTGATCGGCTTCTTCTTCGTAATCGCCGAGGTAATATCTGGTCAGAGAAGTTCCACCTTGAGTCTGCGCCGACATGCGGCGTTGATCGTCAACCCCGTAGCTAATGCTATAGTTCTTGCCGTTCTCGCTCAGTGTTTTCATTTTGCGAAAATCTGTATACGTTACTGCCAGTTCGTCGCCCGACACAGCTGCCGGTTGGGGTGAAACAGAGGTCAATGCATGTGGTCGAACCGTTTGTGCATAATTGAACGATGCGGTGATGGATGGATCCAAATCGCTTTTAGCAGCGATATTGCCTACACCATCATAGCTTATGCTGTTGGCTTTCAATACGGCGTTGCCGCTATTCATAATATCCCAGTTGGTAAGCCTGTTATGACTGTCGTAGCTAAAATGTTCTTTCTGACCAATCAGATTGTCGCTCCGGTATTCCAGATTGTTTTTTGTGTCGTAGCTGTAGCTATAGTTCACGACACCCGTAGCTTGCATGGAGGTTAGTTGCCCTTTGGCCTCATCGTAACCATACACTGTTTCTTTAGTCGCCCCTTTGCTTAGTCTGGTTATTTGTCCACGGGCATTGGCTTCGGTAGCTTTCCATATTGATTGGTTGTACTTGTCCTTCAACTCATTAAGGTTACCATAGCTGTCATAATTATTCACGGTATAATATCCTGAGGGAAAGGTTTCTTTGGTTATACGTCCGTAAGCGTCGTACTCCATCCCTTTTACCAGTGTTTTGGTGCCGTTTATTAGTTCGGTCAGGCCAGTTACTCTGTCATAGTCTCCGTAAGTGTAGGTTTGTTTATGCTGCCCTGCTATTTCTACCGTACTGAGACGTTTCAGCATATCGTAACCATAACTGGTTGTTTCACCATTCCGTACACGGCTTTCAATTAATCCCGTGGTCGCATTGTAATTGTAGTTGGTAGTTATTTCGCCCTGAGCAGAATTGTTGGTTTGTTTTTCCCATTTCAATTCACCATACCCGTTGTATAGTGCCGTCGAAATGCCGGCATCGGGGTCGGTTTGTTTGGTGCGGTTGCCTTGCAGGTCGTATTCCATGCTAATGGCAGGCGTACCCTCGGGGGTAGAAGTTTTAACTTTCCCTGAGGCGTAATAAGCGTAGGTTACAGTTTTGCCATTTACCTTGCTGGTAGATAATTGCCCTGCTGGGTTTAAAGTTGACTCTTGCGTTCCTTCGGGCGAAGTAACACTTGTAGTTTTTCCACTATAGTTGGTGCTTCTTGTTCCTAGCGGAGTGGTCACCGTTTTCTGTCGTCCCTCTGGATAATAGTCGTACACAGCATCCCATGCCGAGGCTTGAGTGTCGAAAGTGGGTTGCGATACTCGGTAGGTTTTACCATCTGTTCTATACTGGGTAAATACCCGACTTACTTTACCATTCAGACCATACCCTTCGCGTACCACTTCGCGCTGTAGGGCATCAAACCATGTGCAACTTGGTGCTGTACCTGATGCCTGCTGAGTAATATAAAACTTAGCTCCAAAAGTATTACCCGTTGAGGCCCATTGTGCTGTTTGCGATTTTTGTGTACCATCGGGGTATAGCGTGTTGGTTAACTGTCCAAATCCATTATAGGTATAGGTAGTAGTACCAATCCGGTTTGTTTCCGAATTGAGTACCCCACGTGTTTCATCCCAACTGTAGGTAGTCGTTTGTCCCAGCACATCGATTTTGGATTGTATAAATCTCCCCGAAGGAGTAAAAGTAATGATTGCTGATCGCAGCATTCCGTTAGCAGTAGTTTCGGTAGTGGTAGGTTGTCCAAATACATTCCAATTCTTATATTCTACGGTTAGCTGATTAATATCACCCGGGTCGGTAATTTCCTTTATTAGGTTTCCTTTATCATCATAGGCGAAGGTTTTATAGCGTGTAAAGCTATCACTACCTTGTTGGCTAGTAATGCTTACGGTTTCAGGCTTATTTGGGCACCAACTGCCTTTTTGCACGTAGCTGCTGTTTTGCGTGGTTATCAGATCGCCCTGTGTGGTTTTTACACAGGTATAGTTTCCTGAGGCATCAAAGCTTACATAACTAGTGGTTTTAGTGAGGTCGTTCAGATAATCCGACTCCACCGTTTGCGTGGGTTGCGACAGGAATATACTGCCCGTTTTACTATTCGTGTAAGAGTTCTCTGTTTTTGATACTGCCGTTCCGCCTGTGGTGGAAACATCGGTGGTTTCCTTATTGGGCATGTAATAGGTCAGATTCAGGTCGGTGGTCGATACTATTTTCCGGTTAGTGGTGGTATTGTTTATGGTCTGGGTTTTAAATCCAAGGAATCCTCGCCCTGTAAGTTGTCTCCGAGCTTCACTATAAGCAAATTCTGTTGTTTTTAGCCCGCCTTGTCCGTCGGGCTCCGCTATTTTGCTCACGCAATAGAGCGGCACTTGTACATCGGCTACAGGATATACCGATCCGCTTCCTTTTGTATAGAAAGCCCGGTAATCGACAGTGGGGTAAGTCAACGGTTGATAATTAATTTGTGTCGTTTTACCAAATCCATCAGTGATGGTTTTAATCTGGTTCGCTTCGAAATTGGCATTAAATGCCCATTGGATAAATACATTGTCTGATTTGTTTCCACCATTGTAAATATCCGAACCGTAACTCAGAACATCTTCCCGTCCATCCCCGTCGAAATCGCCAGTACAGTTATATTTGCTAAATGAGTAATTTTCATCATAACTTGTAACCGTTTTTACCACGTCAAATGCTGCTCCAGAAGATGCATACCATGTAATATTGGTCTGAACAAACACTCCTGAGCTGTTGTATACTGGGTCAATTAAGATTATGTCTGATTTGCCGTCATGATTAAAATCAGTGACAATACAATCTTCTTTATTATCGTTATTGCTTGTATAACCTTCTTCAATAGCTGAGAAATTAGTCAATGTGGTGTAGCTAAATCCCATAGAGCCACTATTAATAGCAACTTTCCATGTGCCATTGCAATGTTCATTAATAAGTAAATCGACAGAACCATCGCCATTAAAGTCACCGGTTTTAATCGTACTCATATTAGCATTGAGGTATACTGTAGAAAAACCATCATCTTTTTTAGTAAAAGTAACTGGAAAATAAGTAAATGTACCACTGCTACTACCATTATTGTAATAAAACATAGAACCTGCATCAGTGAGGATTAATAGGTCTATGAGCCCATCGCTATTAAAATCTGAGCATATGATTCTCTTTGGAGCGCTACTTGTGGCAATGTCACTAAGATAAGTCCATGTCTTGCTTTTGTCAGCTTGGGTATAACATATCGCCCCAGGGTAATAGGAGTTATTCCCTTTTTCTTTCTCAATGTAAATAATTTCATCTATTCCGTCGTTATTGAAATCGGCTACAGCACATACAGGTAATACATAGCTCGATTCCAAAGTTCGTTCGTAGGTTGCACCTCCCGCCACTTGGAATCTTACTTTTGGTCCGTTAGTCAAATCTAATTTTGGTATTATTACTTCTTTTTTGCTGTCACCATAGAAGTTCCCTGTTAATACACTTGGATTTGATGATTTAATATTTGCGTAGGAAAGCCCGGTTCCCAGATCATAAGCCATATCGGTGGTTAATGATATTTGCCCATTGCTTATAGTTGGCTTAAATACCTGCATATAATCTTTTGTTTGCAAAAGACCATTCTGATCTGTTACCTTGGCTGGATAAATATTAATTACATCATCAGTTCCATCGCCATTTAAATCGGTCGATAGCCAATATCTATCTGATTTATTGACAGCTTGTAGTGAATAAGGTTCTGGTGCAGTAGTAGTATTGACACTGATTATGTCATTATCAGTACCCCATGCAAATGCGGTTGATTTTAATGTTTGACTATTTTGCCCCGATAAGCTAAGATTCTCTAAATAATATTTTTCTTTTCGATACCCATAATTTAAATCATATTGTTTTAGAATCGTATTGTTCGATTTGACTTGAATATTTTTTAAGAGTAATCGATCAATGATGGATGCGTTCGATACATAAAACTCATTAATGTGAGCTTTATCAATATAATTAAAGACTAAACTATCAAAAGGCAATTTACTGTTAGTAGTGTTTCCTGTATACTCAATTTTTTTTATAACAGTTTGATTTCCGATAGTTTGATATGAAAAATTCATGTTATTACCATTTGTGTCAGTGATTTTACTAATCAACCATTCCATGTTAATAAGCGAACTTTGATCATCTTCGGTGATCCAATTTAGATTGCTGGCTGCAGTATATACAATAATACGACCATCTTTGGTTGTAACTTTAAAAGAGCGTGGGCCTGTAGAACTTGTTGACCATTGCGTTATATTCGTAGCATACACAAAAGAGAGATATGGAATAATCCCAAATGCCTCTATCTTAGCGTATGTTTTATTTTCAGTTTCAAAAGTGGACCCAACTAGTGTATTCCATTGATTTACATAATAATCAGGACGCGAATTAGGTTTTATACTATACGTTCCAGAATATACCGGAGGAACTACGCTATTTTTCACAATAAGCCGATTTCCATCCAATAAGAACATTTCTTTTTCGATGTCAATTCCAGATACTGCGTTATTACTAAATATAGTTTTACTGGCCCTTGTAATTGATGACAAACCACTTATTCCCCAGCCCATACCCAACGGCCCATTTCCACCTTGACTATTGTAAACGAGTGAAATGTTCGGCTGCATGCCATTAATACCTGCGGGGCAATCAATGGGAATAGAATACGAAGCTGCCCCACTTGAACCTACATTTATTTGTCCGGGTACACTGCCCACTACCTGTGCCTGAACATACGGCAGACTAATAAAACAAAGCAACACTGCTACTAAAAAGTATATTATTCTTCTCATTTTCATTTCTTTTATTTTTACGGATAACTATTTACAGTAATCACTGTTTGATGATTTTAAGCTCTGTGGACTTATTGCCATTTTCTACGCGCAGAATATAATAGGCTGCCGGATAGCCGGACATATTAATAGTGGTACTCCCCTGTTGCACCGCTTTGTTTTGTAGCTGTCTGCCATCTGCGTTGAATAGCATAATCCGGAGTTGATCATTTGCGTCTCCCCCCGTTATTTTGACGGCCAATGCACCTTTAGTGGGATTAGGGTACACAATAATTTTTCGTTCGCCTAACTGGTCTTCTACAGGCACGAAAGCTTCGGGATGTTTCTTTACATAACTAGGGTTACCGAGCTCTACTCTTTTCCTGGCAATGCGGTTACCTGCCATGTCGTAGTCATAAGCTATTTTTTTTGTTTGTGTCATTCCAACTATGGATGTCATAATCCACAAGCCAAATAGGAGGTAATAATGTTTCATAAAGTTTAAATTATTTTAGTTATACTTATTTCGATGCTTTTCTAAAATTTAAGGCTGATTTCAATCTTAATAATAAATATTTTGCACTATAAAAATAACATTCCTATTTTAAACTGTCAAAAAAGTGGCTGAATAAAACTAGGACAAGCCAAAATACAATATGTTAACTATTAACTAGTTAACACTGGACACTCAAAAATAATTAGGACAAGTGATTTAGGAAGGCAATAAAGGGTAAGAAAAGGGAGTGTTTTGAGCAGAAATAATTAGAACTGTCAGCAAAAACAGTAAATTTACATTCTATCATAATATCGGGAGACTCTAAATTAGAGTCGGCTGAACTAGCCATAAAAAACGAACTTATGATATTTTTTCTACAGAAAAATTACGTTCATGCAAGATTTAAGAATAGGTCAATAAGAGTAATTGTTCAAGAGTTTTGAGGTCTTATAGGTAAAATCCCCATCACCTTGAATAATGTGTTATTAGAATTAACGTACTATTCCATATAATGCGGTTGATGACTATGATATTTTTAAATTTTAAACCCTCTATTTTCGCCTTGTTTCAGTTTCGGGTTAATCCCTAAATCTTTATGAAACTCTTGATATTTCTTTTTGAACCATTCGGTTATTTCTAAGTTGTCGACAAACAATCGAAGTCGACTTGGCTCAGCATTGTCTTTTTCTATTTTAGCGATAGAGTGATTAGTTTCAAATTCACGATGATGTTCTGCAGAAAAGAGTTTCCCTTTAAAACCGACAGGATTCATGGTAAGTATCTTTTGTGTCAATTCCTCCGAAAATCCTACAGCCTTGCAAAGTTTTTCGATATTGAATATATCTCTAATACCTGGAAACGAGTTATATATCTTTCTAAGTTCTTCACGGAGTTTATCTGTCGTCTTTTCGTATTCATTTTTTAGATGACCAATGCGCTCATTTAATTGTTTATTTTCTGCTCTTAGAGTTGTATTCTCTGCTTTGAGTTTTCCAATTTCCTTTTCTTGCTTTTTCAATTTTGAGTTGTCGAAGACAGAACCGATACCCTCTATAGCAGAAGTAGCTACATTTACCGCCGTACTCTTTAATTTCTCAGTTTTAATCTCCCTTTTGATCTTTGAAAGCTCTTCTGATACTTGCTCCTGTTGATGCAATAAGCTCCCGATATTCTCCTGTACTCCTTCTGTTTGTGAAAGTAGTTCACGATAATATTGTGAGGTAGATATATGCTTGGCTTCAGAACCATTAATACCACGCTGCAAGCCATATTTTGCCATTGCTTGGGAATAGCTATTCTGATATTCTTTGAGCCTGTCACGGGACATTATATCATCAGCACAGAGGCGAACTGCATCACTGTTTTTCTTCTTGTATTTCTTCTTTGTGTCCAATGATTCTTGCTTGGCTTTTCTTCGCTCTCCAGAAGTGATGGGTACCACAGTCGCATGGATGTGCGGGGTCGTCTCGTCCAGATGCAAAACAGCAGAAACGATATTATCGTTTCCGTATGTTTTCTTTAGCCAGTCCATATTATCTTTAGACCATTCATCGAGCTGCTGGGTCGACTCGATTCTTTTCATATCTTCAGGACTTCCGGTAAGTAGAATTCGAATTGCCCTCACTTGGTTCTTTCCTATTTTCCGGGTTATACCTGCATTCTCTAATCGGTGTTGGATAGCATGTGTCCGATTGCTCACCTCTTCGGGGAACTGAACAAGTTCCTTGTTCAAGTGAGTTCTCGAAGGGTCTGCATTTTTGGGCGAGATAGTGCGCTCTATGTGCGCTGACATTCCGGCGTCAGTGCCTGATGTTTTTTCTAAATGGAGAACGGCGTAGCCCATGTTCGTAATCTTATTGGTTTGCGTTTGTTGTTTGCGTTTTATAAAATCGAAGATTTTATCTTGGGGTGTCCAGAGGGGTTTATCCCTTGGCTTAGTGGGCTTTTTTAGTGTAGTGCAACGAAGCGTAAAGAAAAAGCCCTAATAAGCTATGGCATTATTTTGATAATGCCCGTTGCTCAGTTGCGTGGATACCCATTAGAGTTTGTGTGTATTGCCTTTCTTAGGTTCTTTTCTGATTTCTTTGGAGGTTGCCGGATCTTTTGTTTTACCGCACAGGTAATCGTTCAGGTCTTTAAAATTTGAATAATGTACTGACTGATTTAATAGCGACTTGCAAATTCCCATAAGTACATTAGTTGTTCGTTCACCGGCTAAATCATTATCTAGGAAAGTATATACTTTGTCGTGAGCTGCAATAAAACTTACAGCTTTCGGCAGATTAAGAACTGAGTTTAAGACCACAACATCATGCCCCGGTTGGTTTATTCCTTTTATCGTAAAATAGGAGAGCATATCCCAGAAACCTTCAAAGACCAAACAGCTGTTTTTCCCGTTTTTATAGGTAGTAATGTCTTTAGGTGATGAGGAACCTTTGAAGTATTGGTTGCTCAGTTCATACCCCTGGCTATCATTCTCAAATCCGATGGAGAAGTAATTCGTATTTCGAACAGTATAGTTGACCTCTTGGCAATAAAGTCTGGCCAATTCAAGGGCTATCTTTCTACTCTGAATATAACTGATTAGTGTTTGATTTGAAATTGGCTCAACTCGTATGTTCGTAATTTTCGAACATATATTTTGCTGTTGAAAAGAAAAAGATACGATTTGTTTGGCGGGCATGTTACCTCCCAAGAATTGCAAAGCTTCCGATACAGATGACAGACGCTGCATTTTCATGACAAGATCGATGATATTTCCACCTTGCCCAGTTCCGTGGTCATACCAAGCATTAAAACGGTTGTTTACTTTGAATGACGGGGTTCGTTCTTCTCTTAATGGAGAGCAATACCATAAATCGTCACCCTGAACTTTTTTGGGGTTGATACCCATAGCATGCAGGTAGTCTGCTATCATTATATCTTTGGCTTGTTTGGCGTTCATTTCTATTAAATTTGAGTGGATTTGTATTCTTTTTTCTTTCACTAGCAAAAGGCTGTTTTGCCAGAAAGCAGGATTAAACAGGAGGAAAAACTGTTACTTTGTTACAAATAGTGTGTAATTGTCTTACAATCACGAAAATAGTCCTGTAACAATACTGTAACACAACTATTTGTTTGTTACAACTTGTAACAATGAATAGTTTGTAATGCTTTTGTTACTTATTTGTTACAACTCTAATGTATTAGATAATAATACTTTATAAGTATAACTTAGCAATGTAACATAATTCTTTCTATTTGTTCACGGGATATGTAATAGATGCGACCGACTTTCTCTTTCTCAACAATAGCACTGCTCTCGTCAAAAAGATGAGCTACATAACGGGTTGCAGCTCCTGGCGCTATACTCCATTTATCTTTGAGTATAGCACGAATTTGAGTTGGTTCTGTCTTAATAGATATCTGTTTGAGCATGCGTAGCATGTCGTTTACACAAAAAGTATAAGTGTCCAGCTCTTTAATTTGCATGATTTCAGAAATCAGATTGAGCATTTCGATTTCAAGACTTCCTCTATTGAACTGAATAATCTTTCGCAAGGCATCCGTTATCAATAAATCGTGTCTGAACCACATCCGGGATTCGTATTTAGTCGAATAATCGCGATGTAGCAGGAAGTAAAGAAAATGGGGAATCTCAGCTTTTAGCTCGCCGAGAATTCTATCGTTTTCCTTTTGTAGAGGCGAAACCTTTCTAACCCAATAGCGAGTTTCGCCCTGATCAATGATGATAGGACGATACTCGTTATTTGAATTGAGGATAAACTTGGCAAAGAAATCTACTTCGTTACGATCTTTTCCTTTCGACTCAGCTTTAAATGACATAGCTGTACTAAGGTTCTTTATACGCTCAGAATCTTCTCTTCGATCAAGCAGGGCTTCATCAACAGCGATGATTAATTTGTTAGTCCAGTCGGAATTGAACTGTGAACGGAAATCTTCGTTGGTGTTGAAGGTCATGTTGCTTGCAAAGATTGCCTTTAGGAAGTTCAGAAAGGTGGTTTTTCCTGTATTGCGCTCTCTAGATACGAGTAGGAGGATCGGAAGCCTTACTAATGGCTTCCGATAGAGCAGTTGCAAATAGTCCAGTCCCATTTCAATTTGTTCCTCAAATATATGGGAAAGAAATTCGATGATCTTTGTGCAACTACCTTCATCTGGCTGATAATTTATCGGCTCATACTGATTTAGAAATTTTCCAATACTTCGTTTGTAGTTGATATGGTCAGGGACGGAGCAGAAACCATCGTATTTCTCTATTTGAGAAATGTAGTCCTTTGAGTGGTCTTGCCGTAACGTTTCGTAGTTCCACGCTCGGCGTTCTTCTATAAAATCGCCACTCATCAAGGGGCGCTTAACAATTTTATAGAGGGTTGTGCCAACACGTTGATACTTCTCTTCTTCTTCTTGTTCTTTCATTATGATCGGAATTATCTATTGAGAATAAAATTCAAGATTTCTTCCTTATCATAAAAGACAAGTTTTTCGCCGAAGCGATACTCTTTATAGCACCCGAGGCGGGCATATTTGCGGACGGTTGGAGCTGAGGCTCTTAGGAGCTTTGTGGCCTCACCCATTTTTATAAGGTTGTTCATCGCAATGTCTACAGGAGACATTTTTTCGTTGGTAGAACTATCCTTGATAGTTTTTTCTTTTTCCGGCTTTTGCCAGAATCTTACAAAGTTCTTCTTCATTTTCCAATAATTTTTAAAAATTTCGGAAGACAAAGATATATGAGAAATTTTCTGGGAATCAACAAATTACACTTATTGTACAAAAAAAGTACACATAAAATACAAAAAGTATAACTATGGAGTTGCTGAGGCAGGTTGAATATAGTAAGAAGAGTTTTATTCTTAAAACTTCATTCGTTCTAAGTCTTTACCCACAATGTCTGCTACATATCCTAGACCTATTTCTGTATATATTATTTGAATACATTTCAGTTGGTGATACAAGGTCTTGCTCTGTAACATGTGTTGACTTCTTGAATAATCTTCAGGATTTTTAAGTAGCTTAGTATTCGAGGGTTTTATTTTTCCTTCAAAAAAAACATGCCATGCATTTGTTTGATCCTTATTGGAGATGGTTGGGATTAATTTCGATTTTATTAGATACCCAAATATCCTGTCGCCAAATTGCTTATTCCTTTTAGGTAAATGGCATTCTAAGATAATTTCTTTTATGAGGTTTATTCTGTCTTCTTCATTTTTTACAGAGTTGAAGTCGAACTTTTCTAAAAAGCCGTATCGCAGGAAATAAGATTTCTTATTTGAAATATAATCTTGTGAACATTGCCTGTCATTCCCTTCCTGTTTTATTGCAATTGTACTAACACTTTGTTCTTGCATAAGATATGTTGTATCATATTCTTCTGTCAACTGTTTATAGTCATTGTAGGTAAAGTTATTATTTTGAAAATACTTTTGAACTAGGTCAGGACGTGTTTTCAATAAATTGTGAACTCTATTGTAGATGCGATTCTTTCTGTTTAATTCATTTACAGCTCCGTTTATGTTTGCATCTGTCGAGGTTATTAACATAGAATTATCGTTACAGAAGTCAAAAACAAAAAGATTGTATAGTTTATGATTCTTTATTACTTCCTTTGTATATACATAATATGCTTTTAGAAATAACTTGAAAGATTCATCCGTTAACTCTAAGAACCAATTTTGTTTCCGTAACCAAGGGGTGACTAAAAGAAACGCAACAAAAAATCCCAACAAAATGAAGTAGTAAATGAACATGTGATTGAAGATTAAATTAAACAATAGAATTGATGGCAAAAATAGTAAGTTTCTTTTGTTTTGCAAAAACTTCTATTATTTTCCAATACTTACGGTTAATAAAAAGAGAGGGAAGGAAGGGGCAAAATTGTCGATTTGCACGACAAATGCACGACAGAAAACGAAAGCACCCTATTAATCAACAGATTAATAGGGTGCTTTGCGGTACGGACGGGACTCGAACCCGCGACCTCCGCCGTGACAGGGCGGCATTCTAACCAACTGAACTACCGAACCAGGTTTTAATGTCTGCATTTTTTTCTAATGCGGTGCAAAGATAGGGAATAAATTCTATTTGTGCAAATGAAAAACATCACAATCTGGAATTGATTTCATATAATATAATAAAACAACACATATAGGAATGACTTTTCAATAACAAAAAAGGCATAATAAATTTATTACAAACAACTTATATATCTCACAAAAAAATATTCAATAGAGGCACATTGGAAACTAAAACGAATGACGAACAAAAAAAAATGGGTCAAACAAAAAAACACCTACACAAGTGAATGTGTAAGTGTTTCATTTTCATTGTGGGCCCAACTGGGCTTGAACCAGTGACCCCCTGATTATGAGTCGTAAAAGAAGCAGTTTCTTGGGTTTTCATCCCGTTGCATTTTATATCATAACCACCTATCTACCAGTATAAATGTAGGTATTTTGTTTTCATCAATTATCATCCCATTTCATATGATTAGTGTAAGTTGTGTGCAAAACGTGTGCAAGAAAATTTCAAGTCTCATATACTGTAACTCATTCCAACTTTATTCAAACTCAACTCAAAAGGAACCTAATTCTTTTGTCTACATGCCAACTTTTATTCTGTAAGTTCTGATTCCGACAATTACCCATAAGGTGAATGCGGGAGCAAAACCGCCGGAATGCACGTCAGCCAGCCAATGAACATAGAGCGTGTGTTATGGGCATACTTTTTTAATCCTAATAAATTCTGTTTTTTTCTTTTCTTTTACAAGGAATATTCCTTCTTTTTCGAAAAGGGACAACCAGTCTTCTAAAGTATCACTTACACTCTCAATTTTAATATTTAATTCATATTCAACTTTTTCATTTACTAGGATATCCACTGGAAGCAGAGTTTTATTTTCAATTAAGTTCGCTATATCCTTTATTTCAAGTGAATTTCCCTTTAATTCAATCTTCTTGTATGTAAGATTTGATTCAAGTGATTTTCCCTTTTTGGTAGCTAGTTTTATAGATTTTCCATTTGTCAAGACCTTCTTCAAGACTAGAACTGTTGTATCTATCTGAACTCTCTCTGTCTCCAACCCAAATGCAGCATTCAGTTGACGAATCATTACAGAGTGATAGTCACCAAATAGACTGGATAATGAATAATTTAATTTATACCTATTATTCGGGGTGTGAGAATTGACATAATCAAGCTCTTTTGGGAATAT
>Ga0302212_1000492_pt1 | contig 16193 bp, 9 predicted proteins | sample II_Fen_N1_1_FD_200235 | JGI IMG/M metagenome (GOLD analysis project Ga0302212, IMG submission 200235) | Peat permafrost microbial communities from Stordalen Mire near Abisko, Sweden - II_Fen_N1_2 | ecosystem: Environmental > Terrestrial > Soil > Wetlands > Permafrost | place: Sweden: Abisko...
CGACAAAACGCCATTGCAAAAATTGCTCAATGTGAAAGAGAAAATTCAAATCGTCGAAAATCAAGAAGTCAAAGAACTTTTGTTGTTTTAGTTAAATCTATTAACAATTTAATGCATCAACAGTAATCATGATTCATAAATGGTTGGTTGGACTGCTTATCAGGAATAGTGAAACATTCATCTGTCTGTGTGTTATTGCTGGCTTTAGTTCCTTTTTGGGAAAATGGTGCTTTTTTACAGCCGAGGTTACCCGGTTGCAGATGAACAAGTGTACAAGGTATCGGCCAGGTACGGATGTTTTTATCAGGAAGTAAGCGAACCCAATTTGTGTCGTATCAAAGACGGAGATACAACAAAAGAACAGCATGCGGATTTTTGTCGGTTTTGTGGATTGAATACGGATTTCAACTTTAATAAAATTAAACGATTTAAACGGTTGAAGCTTTTATTAGTCATACTATAAGAACTAACCCCCGTACTTTAAATTTGTTACAAGTTATAAGTTGGTTTTAATTCCGCTTATTGCGTGCAAATCGGTGTTTTGTTCCTTCCTGAAAGCGCTCAATATATTGTTTTGTCATTTGTATTGGTGCAGTTTTTGATAATTTAATAAAATGTGGTGTAAATTGAGAACTATATTGTTTTTAATTTGTTTAGCTATAAATACATTACTTTACAAGCTAATGAAACCTTTATTTGTCAATAGCTTGAATGAAGTCATTACGTTTTTTTTAAATAAAAAGAGCCCTGTAATAAAGCATTTAATGAATAAATTATTAATGTCCTTGGAAAAACGATTAATTTTAACGTTAAATGATTCATAACAGATCATATTTTTGTTAAACAGGCCTAGTTAAACATTGTTAAACGTGGTGTTAACATTTAATTTTGATGTAAATTTGTGCTGTTATGAGGCGAACGACTATTTGGATACTAATAATTTTTATGATCTTGACTCTTGTAGGACTAATTGTTGTACAGGCAAGGTATGTGCGAGTTAATACTGGAATGATTGAAAACCAGTTCAATGATAATGTGCAACGTAGTCTGTACCAAACTGTCAGTCTGGTTGAAGAAAATGAAGCGCTTGAATATCTCGGACAGACGTTGGAGGGTGTTGATTATACCGGAAATAAAAATAAGCTTTTGAGTGTCGATGCCCAAAAGTTAAAGTTGAAAAACAACATAGACAGTATGGCCGAAAATCTTAAATTGACACCGGACCAGCTCAATCGTCCGCAAATAAGGTTATCGACAAGCCATGGAAAAGCAACTATAGAGGAGACATCGCAATACTTGCAAGATAAATTCAGACAAAATTTTTCGCGTTCCAAAACAATTCTTGATCAGGCTGTATTTAGATGGATGAAGGAAATAGACGAGAAAGATATTAGCGAACGGGTTAATTTCGAAGAACTAAATGGAATATTGGAAAATGTATTTATCAATAATGGAATAAAATTACCATTTTTTTATTCCATAGTAGATAAACAGGGCAAAATAATTTACAAATGCCATAAAGATCTTCCGGAGGATGATTCATATGCCCCTAATAATGTTTATACACAAAGACTTTTTCCGCAAGAAGAATCGAACAAAAAGGCGTACTTGCAGGTGATTTTCCCGACAAAGCAAAATTATATTTTTAATTCGATGACCTTGCTTTTACCCTCGTTAGCCCTTGTAACACTCATTCTATGTATATTTGTTGTTGCTATTATTATCATATTCAGACAAAAGCAACTGAACAATATGAAAAACGATTTTGTTAATAACATGACACACGAATTAAAAACGCCGATATCTACCATATCATTAGCTTCGCAGATGTTACAAGACCCAGGCGTGGGTAAAACTCCCGAGATACTTAAACATATTTCCAATGTTATTCGTGATGAAACAAAACGTTTAAGTCTTCAAGTCGAAAAAGTATTGCAAATGGCTATTTTCGAGAAAGATAAGTCGATGCTAAAATTAAATGAAATTCGCATTAACTCGCTTATTTCGGACATAATAAGCAATTTTTCTCTCAAGGTAACCAATAAGGGGGGTAAGATAACGTCTAATCTCCGGGCAACAAGCGATCTGGCATTAGTTGACGAAGTCCATTTTACGAATGTAATATTCAATTTAATGGACAATGCGCTTAAGTATTCGGATAAACCGTTGTTGTTGACAATTGAAACATGGAATGAGAAAGATAACTTGCTAATCAGCATTGAAGACAATGGCATTGGCATAAGTAAAGAAGACTTGAAACGTGTCTTTGAAAAATTTTACCGCGTATCGACCGGCAACCTTCACAATGTAAAAGGCTTTGGATTGGGTCTGGCTTACGTAAAAAAAATAGTCACCGAGCACAAAGGATTTATCAAAGTGGAAAGCGAAATAAATATCGGAACTAAATTCACTATTACAATACCAACTTTAAAAAATTACGAATTATGACTGACGAAAAAGTGAAAATTTTATTATGCGAAGATGATGAAAATCTTGGCATGCTTCTCAGAGAGTATTTGCAGACTAAAGGTTACGATGTAGACTTGCAACCCGATGGCGAAGCAGGCTATAAAGCCTTTTCACGTAACAAATATGATTTATGTGTATTTGATGTAATGATGCCTAAGAAAGATGGTTTCGCTTTGGCAGCTGATGTACGCGCGATGAATTCGGAAGTGCCTATTATCTTCCTTACAGCAAAATCGATGAAAGAAGACATTTTACAGGGATTCAAGTTGGGTGCCGACGATTATTTGTCAAAACCATTCAGCATGGAAGAATTATTGTATCGTATTGAATCTATTTTACGCCGCGTAAAAGGGAAACGAGCAAAAGATGTTGTTACTTACACGATTGGTGCATTTACTTTTGATGCTCAAAAACAAATGCTTACATTTGAAGGAGAAGCAAAAAAACTAACAACTAAAGAATCAGAATTGCTAAATTTACTGGCTGCAAATGCTAATAACATTTTGGAAAGAAACTTTGCATTAAAGACTATTTGGGTTGATGATAACTATTTTAATGCACGTAGCATGGATGTGTATATCACTAAATTACGTAAATTGCTTAAAGATGATCAAAATGTAGCTATTATTAATATCCACGGTAAAGGTTATAAATTGATTACACCTCAAGTCAAAGAAGACTAACCATCTAAGATATAAAATAAAAAAAACCGCTTTTATAGGGCGGTTTTTTTATTTTATACAGAGTTATTGAAAAACAATTGAAAGGATTTCTTCGGGATTCTCCACAATATATTTTGGAGAAAACTCTTCTATTTCAGATTTAGGTCGAAATCCCCAGGTTACGCCTGCAGCATCTATTCCACTGTTTTGAGCTGTTTGCATATCAACACCTGAATCACCAATGTAAAGTATTTCGTTCTTCTCTGCTTTCACAATAGCTAGAATGTCGTGAACAATGGTTGGATCCGGTTTAGGCGGTACATTCTCACGTTGTCCGAATATAGCTGCAAAATAGATTTCAGGAAAGAAATGGTGAATGAGTTCTTCTGTCCCCTTTTGATATTTGTTTGAAGCAACTGCAAGTTTTATGCCTGCCTTCTGCAAACGGAACAATAGATCAACCATGCCTGGGTAGGGCGTTGTTAAATCGGCTTTATGGGTTCCATAGTACTTTAAAAAGAGTTGCCGGATTCGAGCTATATTTTCCGGGCTTTTCTCTCCCTCGGGTAGTGCACGTTCAAAGAGTTTATTGATACCATTTCCTACATAAAATTTATAAGAACTTGTCTCATGAGTTGGGAATCCGCACTGATTCAGGGCATAATTCGTACTTGCAGCTAAATCGGCAACCGTATTAAGCAACGTACCGTCAAGATCAAAGATGAGAAGGGCTTTCATTTAATAGTTTTGTTTCTTTTAGAAGAAGAGTAATTCTGTCCTGAAAGAAATTACTTAATGTTGCATTATACAAATTATTTCTTAATCAGTGCAATCTTTTCATCTTCACAGATATAATGAATAAGTTGGTTTCTGACAAAGAGTTTCCATTGTCAGTCGTGAGTTCTTTCTGTTCAAGTTTATTTGATTTTATTTCAGAATCTCTTTTCCAACTCGTCTTGAGTGAAAATTGTCATAATTTTCTTCCCATCAGGAGTGAAATTATGATTGGCACAAGCAAAAAGGCGATCAATCAAGTCGCACATTTCTTCGCTGGTAAGATGCTGCCCTGCTTTCAGAGAGGAGGATTCTGCCAGAGATAGCGAAATAGATTCATGCAAATTCGCTGTAGGCTCAGCAGCAGTTGTTTTGGCTTTATCAAGAATGTCAAGCAGTAAATCGATGACACTTGAAGTTCCTACATAAGAAGAAACGCCTTTTATATTAAAGGAGTTGTTTCCAATTGGTTCAAATTCAAAGCCTACTTTTTGCAGGTCTTGAATGATTTGTTCAAAGAACAGAGCATCCTCCGGACTAAGTTCCAATACCTCGGGAAAAAGGACTTGCTGGGATAATACATGAGAGTTTTTTATCTGACTTAAAAACAAATCAAATAAAATACGGGTATGCGCACGATGTTGGTCGATCATCAGCATGCCTGATTTTATACCTGTAATAATATACCTGTTTTTGTACTGGAAATTATCAGCATGTGATTCTGTATGTTCAATGACTTGTTGTTGACCGATTGTTGAATCTGTAGTGATAATTGGAGAATCGAAATTAGGTTCCCATGTTGGCGAAGACTCAATTGGCTCGTCCTTTTTTTCGAAATCTCCATAGAGCTCTTCCCAGTTCAAAATAGGACGTTTGTAGTTGGTAGTACCAAATGGGTTATAATTAGGATTAAAGTTTGTTTGTGGTGGCCGAACGTTCTCTACAGACATTCCTGTAGGCATCTCTAATGCTCCTTCCTGATCGAAATCAATAGAAGGGACTACATTGAATTTCCCCAATGCTTCTTTTATTGCTGCAGAAAGGATAGACCAAATAGCCTGTTCGTTTTCGAACTTAATCTCTGTTTTGGTTGGATGAATGTTGACATCAATGGTTTGCGGATCAACTTCGAAATAAATGAAATAGTTTGGACTTTCAGATGCTTGTATCATTTGGCTGTAAGCTAACAGAACCGCTTTGTGGAAATACGGGTGGCGCATGTACCTGCCATTTACAAAAAAATACTGACTGCCTGATTTCTGGGCATATTCCGGTTTTCCAACATATCCATATATTCTTACCAGATTAGTTGAGGTTTCGATGGTAAGTAGTTGTTGTTGCCAACGCTTTTTGGCATTCTTCCCAAAGATATTCTCTATCCTTATTTTATTGTTGGAAGCAGGTAACTGGAATAGTTCTTCATCGCCATCATAAAGGGAAAATGCAACATTGGAATTAACCAATGCAATTCGATAAAACTCTGTAAATATATGACTTTTTTCAACATTATCACTTTTCAGAAAGCGACGTCGAGCAGGAACATTGAAAAAAAGATTTTTTACCTGAAATGAAGTTCCCAAATCACACTGGACAGTTTCTTGCTTGAATACACGTGTGCCGGCTATTTCCACCAGTATACCTAATTCGTCATCTGAACGGCGGGTTCTTAATTCCACTTGAGCAACTGCAGCAATAGACGCTAATGCCTCTCCACGAAAACCCATGGTACGAAGTGAAAATAAATCATCGGCGTTTTTAATTTTCGAAGTTGCATGTCGTTCGAATGCCATTCGTGCATCCGTTTCGCTCATTCCTTTTCCGTTATCAACCACTTGTATCAATGTGCGTCCGGCATCTTTTATCACGATTTGGATAAAAGTTGCACCAGCATCAATTGAGTTTTCTACCAGTTCTTTTAAAACCGAAGCCGGACGCTGAATGACTTCTCCTGCAGCAATTTGATTAGCCACGGAATCGGGTAAAAGATGAATAATATCGCTCATGAAAATAATTATTAATTAGGTATTTATATCTATAACTGAGTTGGCAAATAAATTACTTTTATCAATAATCTGTTATATAATGCTTGTCTTTTAATCAATGTTTTTTAGCTATATTTCCCATCGAATTTAACGTTAACGTCATTCACAAACTGACGAATACGTTGTTCGTTTTCGCGTTTACAAATGAGTAATACATTGTCAGACTCTGCGACTATGTAGTCATCCAAATCTTGAATTACAGCAAGTTTTTCAGAAGGAAGTACAACAATATTCCCTTTACTCTCATAAAAGGCTGTTTTGCATTTTAATGTAACGTTTTCATGTTCGTCTTTTTGTGACATTTCATATAAAGATCCCCAAGTCCCCAAATCTGTCCAACCGAAATCAGAGCATAACACATATACATCAGATGCTTTTTCCATGATTCCATAATCGATGGATATATTCGGGCAGGATGGATACATCTGATCAATAAATTCCTGTTCGTTCACGGTATTGAAGAATTCTTTTCCAGCTTTAAATTTATTTGCGACCTCAGGTAGTAAATCGTTAAATGCTTTATCAATAGCTTGTAAATTCCAAAGAAAAATGCCTGAATTCCAGAAGAATTCACCAGTTTCGAAAAATATCTGAGCAAGTTCTGCATTTGGTTTCTCAGTGAAAGTTTTTACTCTTCGTAGATTAGTTTCACCTTCGTCTATCTGAATATAGCCATAACCGGTTTCTGGACGACTTGGTTTAATACCTAAAGTCAAGAGGCAGTCATTCTTCTCAACAAAATCGAGCCCTGTTTTTACAGTTTCAACGAAATCAGCTTCTTTAAGTATTAAGTGATCTGAAGGTGCAACTATAATATTGGCTTTATCAGTCATTGATTTGATTCTATTCACGGCATACGCGATACAAGGAGCTGTATTTCGTCTGTTTGGTTCAAGTAGAATCTGACTTGATTTAATTTCAGGTAATTGCTCTAAAATTAGATCTTTATAAATTACATTTGATACGATAAGAATATTCTCAGCAGGTACTAAATGTCGAATCCGATCGTAAGTTAGTTGCAAAAGCGAACGACCTGTTCCAAAAAAATCAAGAAACTGTTTAGGACGGTCATTCCGACTGAATGGCCAAAAACGGCTACCAACGCCACCTGCCATAATAATGCAATAATTATGTTTCATTTTAATGAATGGGTATAAATGTAAAAATACTGACTTTTTAAAAAATCGTACTAAGATACAGTCTTTTTTTGAGTGAGCCAAAACTTAACATCACAAAAACGAGGTTGCCTTCAAAAAGAGAGCAACCTCGTTATTCATAATTGTAATCGTAAAAATTATTTATTCTTCAGATTCACGGTCTTCCATATCCAATACATTTTTACGTGCATCTACTTTCTTGTCATACTCATCGCGTGAGTAAACTACAATTTTATCAAAGTCACGTTGTCCTGTACCTGCTGGAATTAAATGTCCGCAAATAACATTTTCTTTCAATCCTTCCAATCTGTCTGTTTTTCCATTAATAGCAGCGTCATTAAGTACCTTAGTAGTTTCTTGGAAAGAAGCCGCCGACATAAAGCTATTTGTTTGAAGAGCAGCACGGGTAATACCTTGCAAAATCTGATTTGAAGTAGCAGCTATTGCATCGCGTGTTTGTACAAGACGCATGTCACGGCGTTTGAGCATACTGTTTTCGTCACGAAGTTTACGCGCTGTTATAATCTGCCCTGGTTTTAGATTTGCTGAATCACCAGCATCAAGTATCACCTTTTTGCCCCAAATACGATCATTCTCTTCCATAAAATCGTTTTTATCAACGATTTGTTTTTCAAGAAAACGCGTGTCACCTTGTTCAAGTATATCAACCTTACGCATCATTTGACGTACAATTACTTCAAAGTGTTTATCATTAATTTTTACACCTTGTAAGCGATAAACGTCCTGAACTTCGTTTACAATATAATCTTGAACTGCTGTTGGCCCTTTGATCAATAAAATATCAGATGGGGTGGTAGCACCATCTGAAAGTGGAGTGCCGGCACGTACAAAGTCATTTTCCTGAACTAATATTTGTTTCGAAAGTGGAATCATGTACTTTTTGATTTCTCCTGTTTTTGAAGTAACTGCTAGCTCACGATTACCACGTTTGATTTTACCAAAGGTTACTTCACCATCAATTTCAGCAACAACTGCCGGATTCGATGGATTACGTGCTTCGAATAATTCAGTTACACGTGGAAGACCACCGGTAATATCACCTGCTTTACCAACAGCACGTGGTATTTTTACCAACATCTGTCCGGTTTTAATCTTATCACCGTTATCCAATACCAAGTGGGCACCCACAGGTAAGTTATACGTACGTAAAATTGAACCATCTTTTGATAAAATATGTGCACTTGGAACTTTGTTACGATCTTTTGATTCAATAATTATCTTTTCACGTAAACCGGTAGCGTCATCAGTTTCTGTTTTGAAAGTTACACTCTCAACAACATCTTCAAATTCAATTTTACCATCAGTTTCGGAAATAATAACCGCATTAAAAGGATCCCACTCGCATACAACCTGACCTTTTGTTCCAAGATCTCCATCTTTCACGTATAATTTAGAGCCATATGGAATATTTTGAGTAGTCAGGGTAATGCCTGTATTTGTGTCGATTACACGCATTTCAGTTAAACGACTTACTACAACTTGGTGAGTATTTTTGTTGTCCTCCATGGCATCTACTGTACGAAGTTCGTCAAATTCAAGGCGACCATCATAACGTAATAAGATTTTAGATTCTGCACCCACATTTGACGCAACACCACCGACGTGGAATGTACGTAATGTCAACTGAGTTCCCGGTTCACCGATTGACTGAGCAGCAATTACTCCAACAGCTTCACCTATATGAACCATTTTACCTGTTGCAAGGTTTCGTCCATAACATTTCGCACAAACACCTTTTTTAGATTCACAAGTCAATACAGATCTGATTTCAACGCGTTCAATAGGCGAATCCTGAATCTTTCTTGCCAATGTTTCGGTAATTTGCGACCCGGATGAAACAATTAATTCTCCGGTTAATGGATGATAAATATCATGAACTGAAACGCGACCAAGAATACGTTCGTAGAGCGAAGAAATTACTTCTTCATTGTTTTTCATTTCAGTTGCAATCAGCCCACGTAATGTTCCGCAATCGTCTTCATTTATAATTACATCTTGCGATACATCCACCAATCGTCGAGTTAAATATCCAGCGTCAGCTGTTTTTAAAGCGGTATCCGCCAAACCTTTTCGAGCACCGTGTGTTGAAATAAAGTATTCCAATACCGAAAGTCCTTCTTTAAAGTTTGACAAAATAGGATTTTCAATAATCTGTCCACCTTCTGCCCCTGATTTTTGAGGTTTGGCCATCAATCCACGCATACCGGATAACTGACGAATCTGCTCTTTCGAACCACGAGCTCCTGAATCTAACATCATATAAACTGAGTTGAATCCCTGATTATCGGTTGAAAGTTGTTTCATCAAAATATTCGATAACTTTGAGTTGACGTGAGTCCATGTATCAATAATTTGATTGTAACGTTCATTAAAAGTAATGAACCCCATATTATAGTTATTCAGAATCTCATCAACTTCTGCATTTCCCTCTTTTACCAACTCTTCTTTTTCAGGTGGAATAATAACATCGTTCAAGTTGAACGAAAGGCCACCTTTAAAGGCCATATAATAACCTAAGTCTTTGATGTCGTCAAGAAAGCGTGCTGTGCGAGCAACTCCGCAAATGTCAATTACGTTACCAATAATATCTCTTAAGGATTTTTTGGAAAGCAATTCATTGATATACCCTACTTCGATTGGTACACATTTATTAAATAATATGCGGCCTACTGTAGTTTCTATTATAGTATCAACTAATTTACCCTCAGAATTAAGATCTTTCGTTTTTACTTTAATCCAGGAGTGCAATGCTACTTTTCGTTCATTGTAGGCAATTTCAGCCTCTTCTGGTGAATAGAAAATCAAACCTTCACCAATTGCTCCCTTGCGTGGTTTTGTAATGTAATATAAACCAAGTACCATGTCCTGAGAAGGTACAGTGATAGGTGCCCCATTAGCAGGGTTTAAGATGTTATGTGAAGCAAGCATCAGCATTTGAGCTTCCAGAATTGCTTCGTTTCCTAGTGGTAAGTGAACTGCCATTTGGTCTCCATCGAAGTCAGCATTAAAAGCGGTACATGCTAGTGGGTGAAGTTGAATAGCTTTCCCTTCAATCATTTTAGGTTGAAATGCTTGTATCCCTAAACGGTGCAAAGTTGGAGCACGGTTTAATAATACAGGATGACCTTTCATTACATATTCTAAAATATCCCAAATTACCGGATCTTTGCGATCGACAATTTTCTTAGCTGATTTTACTGTCTTTACAATTCCACGTTCAATTAATTTCCGGATAACAAATGGTTTGTATAATTCGGCAGCCATGTCTTTAGGCAATCCGCATTCGTGCATCTTTAATTCTGGACCAACGACAATAACAGAACGAGCTGAATAATCGACACGCTTTCCAAGTAAATTCTGACGAAAACGACCTTGTTTACCTTTCAAACTGTCTGAAAGTGATTTTAAAGGACGATTTGCATCCGTCTTGACTGCACTGGATTTCCGTGAATTGTCAAATAACGAATCAACAGCTTCTTGAAGCATACGTTTTTCGTTACGAAGAATTACTTCCGGAGCTTTAATTTCAATCAACCTTTTCAATCGGTTATTACGGATAATAACGCGTCTATATAAATCGTTCAAATCGGAAGTTGCAAAACGACCACCATCCAAAGGAACCAACGGACGTAATTCAGGAGGTATAACCGGAACAATTTTTATAATCATCCATTCTGGTTTATTCCGTAATTTAGATGCACGAAACGATTCCACAATTTGAAGACGTTTTAATGCTTCATTTTTTCGTTGTTGAGATGTATCTGTATTTGCCTTGTGACGTAAATCATAGGATAAAACATCTAAATCCAAACGACTTAGCATATCATGAATGGCATCTGCCCCCATTTTTGCAATAAACTTGTTTGGATCTGTATCTTCCAATAATTGATTTTCACGTGGAAGTGCTTCAAGAATGTCTAAATATTCATCTTCTGATAGTAATTCCCCTAAAGCAATATTTTCTCCATTTTCTAGAATTCCTCCCTGAATAATGACATATTTTTCGTAATAAATAATAGAATCCAGTTTTTTAGTTGGCATACCCAACAAATAACCGATTTTGTTCGGTAAAGAGCGGAAATACCAAATGTGAGCTACAGGAACTACTAATTGAATGTGGCCCATGCGTTCACGACGAACTTTTTTTTCTGTCACTTCTACTCCGCAACGGTCACAAACAATGCCTTTGTAACGGATACGTTTATATTTACCGCAATGACATTCGAAGTCCTTTGTAGGACCAAAAATACGTTCGCAGAACAAACCATCACGTTCCGGTTTGTATGTACGATAATTAATAGTTTCGGGTTTGAGAACCTCACCACTTGATAATTTTAAAATCTCTTCCGGCGATGCTAAGCCAATAGAAATTTTATTAAAATTACTCTTTACCTTATTATCATTTTTAAAAGCCATATCTCTGTTTTATAAAGAGTTTTGATAATTTACATTTATAGATTTACAATTTAGATCACATTGATAAAAGTTTATATCCGAATATTAATCGAATACAAACTTTTATATGATATATTAATCTAAACTGATGCTCAGACCTAATCCTCGAAGCTCGTGCAACAGTACGTTGAGAGATTCGGGAATTCCTGGTGTTGGCATTGGATCACCTTTTACTATTGCCTCGTAAGTACGGGCACGTCCCATTACGTCATCCGACTTAACAGTCAATATTTCTTGCAAAATATGAGCTGCACCAAATGCTTCAAGTGCCCATACCTCCATTTCTCCAAAACGTTGTCCACCAAATTGTGCTTTACCACCTAACGGTTGTTGTGTAATTAGTGAATATGGCCCGATAGAGCGTGCATGCATTTTGTCTTCAACCATGTGACCAAGTTTTAGCATATAAATTACGCCAACTGTAGCTGTTTGGTCAAATCGTTCACCGGTTCCTCCATCATATAAATATGTTTTACCGTAATTTGGTACGCCGGCTTTGTCAGTCCATGAATTCAAATCATCAAGACTTGCCCCGTCAAAAATAGGAGTTGCAAAGCGTAGACCCAATTCTTTTCCTGCCCAACCAAGAACAGTTTCAAAAATCTGTCCCAAGTTCATACGAGAAGGTACACCCAGCGGATTCAATACAATGTCAACAGGAGTTCCGTCAGCAAGGAATGGCATATCTTCTTGACGAACGATACGCGAAACAATCCCTTTGTTTCCGTGACGACCAGCCATTTTATCTCCAACTCGTATTTTACGTTTTTTTGCAATATATACTTTAGCTATTTGTACGATACCATTAGGAAGTTCATCTCCGATTGTGATATTGAATTTTTGACGTTTTATTTGAGCATCCAACTCTTTATGTTTTCGCAGATAATTCATAATAAGTTTTTTTACTAACTCATTTTTGTGTGTATCTGTTGTCCATTTGCTTAATTGAATAGCAGTATAATCTATTTCACGCAAGCGTTCAATGGTGAATTTGCTATTCCGTGATATTATATCACTTCCTAAGAAATCTTTCACTCCGGCAGAAGTCTTATCACCCAGTAATACAATTAATTTTTCAACTAAAGTATTACGTAATATGCTAGCTTGATTTTCGAACTCTTCATCTAATTTTGGAAGCACAGCTTTATCAGCAAGCTTTGATTTCCTGTTTTTTTGAGCCTTTGAAAATAGTCGTTTCCCTATTACCACACCTGACAATGATGGAGTTGCTTTTAATGAAGCATCTTTTACATCACCCGCTTTATCTCCGAATATGGCACGAAGCAATTTCTCTTCTGGTGAAGGATCTGATTCGCCCTTTGGCGTGATTTTACCGATAATAATGTCACCTGGCTCTATGCGAGCTCCTATACGTATGATACCGTTTTCATCAAGATCTTTGGTAGCTTCTTCACTCACATTTGGAATATCTGAAGTAAACTCTTCTATTCCTCGTTTTGTTTCACGAACATCCAACAGTTGTTCAACGACATGTATTGATGTGAAAATATCTTCGCGCACAACACGTTCGTTGATTACGATTGCATCCTCAAAGTTGTAACCTTTCCAAGGCATAAATGCCACTTTCAGGTTTTTACCGATAGCCAGTTCTCCATTTTGAGTTGCATAACCTTCAGTCAATATCTGACCTGTATGAACGACTTCCCCTTTGATTACGATAGGACGTAAGTCAATTGTTGTGTTCTGATTAGTTCTCTGAAATTTTGGTAACTTATATTCTTTAACAGCCGAATCAAAGCTTACAAATTCTTCTTCTTCACTTCGATCGTAACGGATATTTATACGGGTAGCATCCACGAATTCAACAATACCATCAGCTTCTGCAGCTACTTGTGTCCGTGAATCCCGGATTAATTGAGCTTCAATCCCGGTCCCTACAATAGGAGCTTCGCAGCGTAATAATGGAACTGCCTGACGCATCATGTTTGACCCCATTAAAGCACGGTTAGCATCATCATGTTCCAAAAACGGAATCAATGCTGCTGCAATTGACGCAATCTGTGAAGGTGAAACATCCATTAAGTTTACTTCAGATGGCGATATGACAGGAAAATCAGCACCTAAACGTGATTTTACTTTAGATTTGATAAATTCGCCCTTATCATTTAATGGCGCATTTCCTTGTGCAATTACCAGACTTTCTTCTTCTTCTGCTGTAAAGTATTCAATTCCAGCTTCAGTCGTATCAACAACAGAATCTGTAACCTTACGATAGGGAGTTTCGATAAATCCAAGTTCGTTTATTTTGGCATAAATACACAAGGAAGAAATCAAACCAATGTTTGGACCTTCTGGAGTTTCAATCGGACATAATCGACCATAATGGGTGTAGTGTACATCTCGAACCTCGAAACCGGCACGTTCACGCGATAGACCACCTGGCCCCAAAGCTGACATACGGCGTTTATGCGTAATCTCTGCTAATGGATTTTGTTGGTCCATAAATTGAGATAGTGCATTGGTACCAAAAAATGAATTGATAACAGACGAAATGCTTTTTGCATTGATTAAATCGATTGGTGTGAATACCTCGTTGTCACGAACATTCATACGCTCACGAATGGTACGAGCCATACGTGAGAGTCCAACACCGAATTGATTATATAATTGTTCGCCTACTGTACGAACTCGACGGTTGCTTAAGTGGTCAATATCATCTACATCTGCTTTTGAGTTAATCAACTCAATCAGGTACTTGATAATTTCAATAATATCTTCTTTTGTAAGTACTTTTGTATCTGAGCTGGTTGTCAGATTCAATTTCCGGTTGATGCGGAAACGTCCAACATCACCTAAATCATAACGTTTTTCCGAAAAGAACAAATTGTTGATAACCTCACGAGCTGTTGAATCATCTGCTGGCACAGCATTACGTAACTGGCGATATATGTACAATACAGCTTCTTTTTCCGAATTACTTGGGTCCTTTTGAAGTGTATTATAAATAATGGCATAGTCATTCTGATTAGCATCTGTCTTGTGAAGCAAAATTGTAGGAGTTCCCGCATCCAGAATTTCATCAATATGACTATTTTCCAAAATTGTTTCACGATCAATAATAACTTCATTACGCTCTATGGTTACAACTTCTCCGGTATCTTCATCCACAAAATCTTCTACCCATGTTTTTAAAACACGAGCTGCTAATTTTTGACCAAGAGCCTTTTTTAAACTAGTCTTGCTTACTTTAATTTCTTCTGCAAGATTGAAAATTTCTAATATATCCTTATCACTTTCAAACCCAATGGCACGAAGCAAGGTTGTTACTGGAAGTTTCTTCTTTCGATCGATATAAGCATACATAACATTGTTTATGTCTGTAGCAAATTCGATCCATGATCCACGGAAAGGAATAATTCGTGCTGAGTATAGTTTCGTTCCGTTAGCGTGAGTGCTTTGTCCGAAGAATACACCGGGTGAACGGTGAAGCTGCGATACGATAACACGTTCAGCACCATTAATAACAAATGTTCCTTTTGCTGTCATATAGGGGATTGGCCCCAGATAAACATCTTGTATCACCGTATCAAAATCTTCGTGATCTGGATCGGTGCAATATAGTTTTAGTTTGGCTTTAAGCGGCACGCTGTAAGTTAAGCCGCGTTCTACACACTCATCGATCGAATAACGTGGAGGGTCAACGTAATAATCGAGAAATTCGAGGATGAAATTATTTCGGGTATCTGCAATAGGAAAGTTTTCGGAAAAAACCTTATACAAACCTTCTGTTTTTCTTTTTTCAGGAGCTGTGTCCATTTGAAAAAAGTCCTGGAAAGATTTTAATTGTACTTCTAAAAAATCAGGATATTCTAACTGATTTTTTATTGAAGCAAAATTTATTCTTTGATTTTTTGTTAATGAAGACATTTTCAAAGAGGTTATTTGGGTGCGGTGAACTCAATTATTTTATAGACAGAAAAAGGTTTAGAATCCCTCTATTAGAGGGAATCTAAACCAAAGACCTGATAATCAGGTTTTTTTATTTAAGTTCAACTTCTGCTCCGCCTTCAGTAAGTGTTTTCTTTAAGGCTTCTGCTTCGTCTTTTGTTGCACCTTCTTTAACTACAGAAGGAGCTGAATCTACTAAATCTTTAGCTTCTTTCAAGCCTAATCCGGTTAATTCTTTTACTAATTTAACGATCGATAATTTGTTTGCGCCGGCTGCTTTCAATACAACATCAAAAGCTGTTTTTTCTTCTGCTACTTCTGCAGCAGCTGCAGGACCTGCAGCAACAGCAACAGCTGCAGCAGCTGGTTCGATACCGTATTCGTCTTTCAAAATTTGAGCTAACTCATTTACTTCTTTAACTGTTAAGTTAACCAATTGTTCTGCAAAAGCTTTCAAATCTGCCATTTTACTTATTTTTTATGATTTTATTTTTTTTATTTGCTATAATTTTATCTTTCCGACAATGTTTTTAAAACACCGTGGATAGTTGTTCCTCCCGATTGGAGTGCTGAAATAACGTTCTTAGCTGGTGATTGCAACAAGGCAATAAGATCTGCAATAAGTTCGTTTTTGCTCTTTACATGAACTAATGCCTCTAATTGGTCTTCACCAATATAGATGCTTTCTTCAACATACGCTGCTT
>Ga0302212_1000496_pt1 | contig 16125 bp, 8 predicted proteins | sample II_Fen_N1_1_FD_200235 | JGI IMG/M metagenome (GOLD analysis project Ga0302212, IMG submission 200235) | Peat permafrost microbial communities from Stordalen Mire near Abisko, Sweden - II_Fen_N1_2 | ecosystem: Environmental > Terrestrial > Soil > Wetlands > Permafrost | place: Sweden: Abisko...
GATCTGAAAATAACACTGAAAAGCGGAACTGAGAAGATTGATTCATTGAAAAGTTATTTCGGAATGCGTAAAATATCGATGGCAAAGGTGGGTGCGTATCAAAAAATGATGCTAAATAATGAATTTTTATTTCAGATGGGACCATTGGATCAGGGTTTCTGGCCGGACGGACTTTACACTGCACCAACGGATGAAGCGATAATAAATGATCTTACGAAAGCCAAACAATTTGGCTTCAATATGATCCGCAAGCATATCAAGGTAGAACCACAACGTTGGTATTATTGGGCAGACAAATTGGGTCTTTTGATCTGGCAGGATATGCCATCTCCAAATTCGTATACCGGAAATCCACAGCCCCTTGATGTACCTGAATTCAAGTCCGAAATGGAACAAATGATCAAGACACACTGGAACAGTCCGAGTATTATCATGTGGGTTGTTTTCAATGAAGGGCAGGCTCAGCACGACACTCCGTTATTGGTGGCCGATGTTAAGAGTCTTGACCCTTCGAGACTTGTAAATCAAGCCAGTGGCAATAATTGGGAAGGTGTTGGACATGTACTTGATGTACACAGTTATCCACAACCCGGATGTCCTTCCGGCTCTACACAGATTTTAGCTTGTGGCGAATACGGTGGAATCGGTTTAAAAGTAGCGGGTCATATGTGGGCTACGGGTGAAACATATATTTCGGTGAACAATACCACCGATTTAATGAATTTGTACAACAAATACTCAGACATGTTGATTCAATTCAAAACAAATAATGGATTAAGTGCTGCAGTATATACCGAACTAACGGATGTTGAAACAGAGCTTAACGGACTGCTGACATATGACAGAGCATTTATAAAAGGCAGTTTGTCGAGATATTTTGATATTAATCAGGGAGTCATTCACAATAATATTTTCATGACAGACGTACTTCCGACTTCACTGGTTACACCAAGAAACTGGAAATACACAACGACACAGCCTACTACTGATTGGTATACGAATTCATTTGACGATACAAACTGGTTAACAGGCAGTGCAGGTTTTGGCACAGCGGGAACTCCGGGTGGCAATATCAGCACCAACTGGGATACAAATGATATCTGGATACGTCAAAAATTTAATCTTGGAACTTTATCGTCTACTGACCTGGATAGTTTAATATTAAATGTCCATCATGATGAAGCCTGTGAAATATACCTGAACGGAGTATTGGCAAGTACATTAACAGGTTACACTTCAAATTACGGTATTTTTACAATCAATAGTGAGGCAAAAAATGCATTAATATCAAATGGTGCAAACACAATATCTATCCATTGTAATCAAACTTATGGCGGTCAATATATCGATGCCGGACTTTCATTACTAAGTTATGAGAAAAAACCGGTTTATACGGATGTAAAAAACGCTACTGTTCAAAACAATTGTAGAATATACCCGAATCCGGCCAGCAGCAAATTATCGATTATCAGAAAGAATGCTCAGACTAAATTAATCGGTGTTTACAACCTGGTTGGAAGTGAAGTCATGAAATTAAACAAGTCGGCCGAGCAGGTGGATATTTCGAAATTACAATCAGGAATGTATTTTATAAAAACACAAACCGACCATGAAGTGGAAACTATTTCCTTTATTAAGAAGTAAAATACAAATTACAAAAACTACTTCGACTGAATTTTAATAAGATCCGGCGTGTAAATAGTATATTGATTTCAATATACATTTACACGCTATTTTCTTTTTCAAAGTAAAAAAACTATGTATAACGAACAAGTAATCGATATTAAATAATGATATATCTGTTAAAATAAAACACTTGTATTCTTGCATTTATTATATTCCCGACCACAAACCCCCAAAGGGGGATTTAAGACGCAGTATTTGAAAAATTACAAGTCGTAAATTTAATATGATAATGAATTTTAAGCCGTCATTTAGGGTTTGGGATCATGAGTCAAAATAGTTCATTAAATAATTTGAGGTTCTTTTTTCTTTTATCTTTGTTCTTTTGTCTTTTGTCTTATGTCTTTGTTCTTATGTCTTTGTTCTTATGTCTTTGTTCTTTTGTCTTATGTCTTATGTCTTATGTCTTTGTTCTTTTGTCTTGGCTCTTGACTCTTGACTCTTTATTCCAGCTTTTTAAATAATTAATTCACTATACTTTATTTATCATGAAAAAACCCAGAAACACAAAGAAAAGCCCTCAAATTCTTCTTGTACTTTCGTTCGTCTGCTTTTCAGTATTTTCCTTGACAACGAATGCTCAGAATACGAATTACATTACCAACAAGTCGCCATTGATTGAAGTTCCTTTTACGGCTCTTCCGATTGGTACGGTAAAAGCAGATGGTTGGTTGCTTCAACAACTTCAGTTGCAAAAAGATGGTTTAACCGGTAATGCGGAGACCTTATACAGCGGTGTCGACGAATTAGGTGCCGGAAGTGACTGGCTGGGCGGTACAGGCAACAGCTGGGAAAAAGCACCCTATTACACCAAAGGAATGGTAGCGTTGGCCTACACCCTGGGAGATGCTACGCTAATAACAAAAGTATCAAAATGGATCAACTGGTCGATAGACCACCAACAGGCAAACGGTTTCTTCGGGCCTCCGAATAATACTGACTGGTGGCCCCGCATGCCAATGCTTTATGCCATCCGTGATTTTTATGAAGCCACCAATGATGCAAGGGTGATACCCTTTTTCACAAAATACTTCAACTATCAGAACAACACCATCGACAGCCAACACCTGAGCAGTTGGGGACAATCCAGGGCGGGCGATAATATCGAAATTGTATTCTGGTTATATAATCGTACCGGCGATGCATTTCTGCTTACCCTGGCCGATAAGTTAAAGAAACAAGCCTACGACTGGACTGACATTTTCACGAATAACAGGTTTTTTTCTTTTCAGGCGGACTTTCAGCCAAAGCATAATGTAAACGTTCCACAGGCTATGAAGATGCCTGCCATTTATTACCAGAAATCACAGGTTACAGCTGATAAAGATGCGTATATCCATGGATTTGATCATTTAATGCGCGATCATGGTCAGCCGGAGGGCATGCAGTCAGGAAATGAAATGATCGGTGGTAAATCGGCCATGACGGGACTTGAAATGTGTTCCATCGTTGAACAAATGCAGAGTTGCGAGACCGCCCAAATGATTCTTGGGGATGCCACCATTGGCGATCAGTTGGAAAAAGTGGCTTTCAATGCACTGCCCGGGGGTATGGCAAAAGATATCAAAGGGTCGCAATACTATACCCAGGCCAATCAGGTAAATAGTAAAAACGGGAATAACAGTTTCGGTCAGGAATACGACAATGGATTATTACCCGGACCTATGTCAGGATATCCATGCTGTCGTTTTAACATGCATATGGGCTGGCCTTATTTTGTAAAAACCATGTGGGCAGCCACGAATGATAACGGACTGGCAACCATGGCCTACGGTCCGAGTCACCTGACCGCTAAAGTGGGTAACGGAGTGGATGTTACCATTGTAGAAGCTACCGATTACCCGTTTTCCGAACAATTAAACTTTACCATCACCACCGGCACTGATGTGGCCTTTCCATTGAAATTACGCCTACCTGCATGGTGTTCGAATCCTCAGGTAGAAGTAAACGGTGTTGTACAACCCGGTACCGAAAAAGGAGGCTTTTATTCCATCAACCGCACCTGGAGCAACAACGATGTAGTCGTATTGAAACTTCCGATGACGATTCAACTGAATGATGAAGTAAACAATGCAGTAAGCGTACAACGCGGTCCACTGGTCTATTCCCTTAAAATCAGCGAACAATGGACATCCCGTACCGATTACGGGAATGGCTTCAGGGAATATGAAGTTTTGCCACTTTCGAACTGGAATTACGGACTGGTAGTGGATAAATCCAATCCGCAAGCATCCATTGTAGTAAATAAAGGCACTATGCCCGTTAATCCTTTTATCCAGGGCACTACTCCGGTTACATTGACGGCAAGTGCAAAAAAGATACCTGCATGGGGATACACCTTTAATGGCAATCTCGCCCTTGATCCGCCTTACGGACCAACAGAGACTTCAGAAGCAACCGAACAGGTTACATTGGTTCCTTTTGGAGCAGAGAACCTGCGAGCAACCTGCTTACCAATTGTAGGGACACCGGAATTTGCAACTACCACCTATCAGGATGACTTTTCAACAGGCAATCAAATTGGCTGGGTAAATTACAACGGTAGTTTTATGGTGGATAACGGCGAATATTTTGCTACCAACACCGAGGGATATTCAGGATCTAAATCGGTTCAATCGTCTACTTTATTCTCCGATTTCACGTACGATGCGAAAGTACAGGTCAGCGGAAGTGGTGATGGAGGGTTACTATTCAGGGCCAGCAAACTCTCGTTGGGAGCCGATGAGTACAACGGATATTATGTCGGTATCAGTTCAGGGGGTCAAAATGTCGTATTGGGCAAAGCCAATGGTGGCTGGTCATCTCTGAAAACAGCTTCCATGGCTATTGTTGCCAACACCTGGTATCAGGTCAGAGTCGTTGCAAAAGGCACGAGCATTAAAATCTACGTGAATGATATGACTACGCCGAAAATCAATTACACCGATGCTTCGTTTGCTACAGGTGCCATAGGGGTTCGTTGTTACAATGCCATCACCCGTTGGGATAATCTGTCGGTAACAAGTTCGGTAGTAAGTGGAATAAATGATGTGAAGACTTCTGAAGCCATTCATATTTATCCCAATCCTGCAAAGAATTACCTGGATGTTTCGTTTGGCAAGGAACTCGCCAACGAATACATTATTGATGTGATCGGTACGAACGGTGCTTTGCTGCAAACGAAAACCCGGAGCAACAACGAAGCCTTGATACAGGTAGATACAAAAAAACTGGTACCTGCCATCTATGTGCTGAATGTACATTCCAAAACTGATTCATTTCAATACCGGTTTGTGAAAGAATAGTTCTTTAAACTTACAAATGGAAGACCTCCGGATTTATGATCCGGGGGTTTTTTTATAGCTATGAATTAAATTTATACTTTCGGATTAAATTCCTGCTCGTTTAAATCTGAAACATTTTAAATCAAATAGATTAGCCTAGAAACACTTTCTTCTGGCGAATTTGAAATGCAATATTTAATAGTTTCCATTTGTTATTTTCAATACTTATATTTTTATTAAAATTAGTAAGTTATCTTTTTGCATTGTTAAATATAGTTCGTACATTTGGTGCTGTTAAAAAACAGATAAAGAATTGTAAATCCAAGGGATAAAAGACCTGGAATTGAAAATTTCTAAGACAGTACTCACTTTTGGACATTTGAAAAAGTTTATAGATCAGGATTGAAAGAGAACAACTTTCTTATTGCCCGGCTACCATTATGCTTAAAGTAAAACTTCAAATTAAATAAAAAATCACAACTATGAAAAGAATGTTATTCCTGATTCTAACAATTATGTGTCTCTTGGAAACTAAAGCACAGTATGTAGGTTCTTCGGAAATTCCACTCAATAAGTTTACTGTTCTTGATTCAGCCCGGATGAAATTCACGTATCTTTTCAAATATAAAAAAAGCTACTCTCGAATTGATTCAGACAGTTCATTGGCAGAAGATAAACAAAGTTTAATAATTGGAAATAGGATCTCAAAATATTACAGTGAGTATTATTTTAATTCTTGTGAACGGGTAATGAACAACGAGCGAAACATACCCATGGAAGATGGTGCCTGTGGTTTTGAGATTTTTAAGAATTATCCAACCTCTAAAATGACAGTCACTGACCAGGCCGGATCATTTTCTCTTGGTGGTAATTATAAATATGAAGAAAGCTCGCCTTCCTTTCAGTGGAAAATAGAAAATGATACAACCACTATTCTGAGTTATTCCTGCCAGAAAGCAACAAACACTTTCAGAGGTCGAAACTATACAGCATGGTTTGCACCTGAAATACCCTCGAACAATGGTCCGTGGAAATTCGGCGGACTGCCGGGTTTAATCTTAAAAATATCCGATGAAAGCAACAGGTATCAATTTGAATGTATTGGTATTCAGCAATTAGAAAAACCTGAACCGATTAAATTTTATAATTTAAGATATATAACTCTGAAACGTAAGGAAATGGATAAAGTATACAGACGTTTTTTCAAAGATCCCATTCAGTTCTGGAATGCAGTTGGTTCAGAGATGCGTGGACAAGTTACTGCCGCTGATCTACCAAAGATGACTTATAATCCGATAGAACTGGAATAACCAATCATTATTCTTTAGAACCACTGAAAAAGAATTTGCTCTGCATGGAGGATGTTAATAAAGTTGGAGTTAGGCAATAACTGCAGGTATTTATATCAATAATCATAGGTAGTTAGAAGATTCTTACCTGAGAGTATTAAATATACTTCCTCATAATCTTGTATCAGTATTCTGCCCTTAACTAAATAATAAATCACAATCCAGAATGAATAATATTAAACAAAAATACCCCAACAACTTGTTCCAAGCAATTGGGTTATTATCAGGAGTAATTCTTCTTTCCAGTCCTATAATATTTTTCGCAACCCAACGGAATTTATTAAATTCCGAAAACTTTAGAACCATTTTTGGGATATTGTTTATCGTTACATTATGCATGATTCCCTATATTGTCAACAAAAGACGAGGGATTACACTTACTTTCTCATACAAGCGGGTTAAAAAGTTTCCATTGTTAGCTTTCTCTATTGTTTTAGTTGTGTTATTTCAATTGGGGGTATCCCCACTAATTACTTCGGTATTTCATGTGTTTTCTAATACGCCATTGCATCTGGAGAATCCATCCTCATACACTGGTTTTAAATTATTATCAATACTCATAATTGCCCCTGCTATTGAAGAATTGCTTTTCAGAGGAATTATACTAAATGGGTTTTTGTCAAATTACTCGTCTTCCAAAGCAATAATATTCTCCGCACTTCTATTTGGAGTAATTCACTTAGTACCCTCAAACATCTGTACTGCGACAATAGTAGGCCTTTTATTGGGATGGGTTTATTATCAAACTAAAAGTTTATTGTATACTACGATATTACATGTTACTGCAAATATTTTTGGTCTGATTGCCGTTTACTTTCGGTTGAAAACAAATAGTCATGCAGGCGTATTTGATTTTTACGGTCAATACACCTGGTATGCGCTGATTGTATGTTTAACAATAGGAGTTTTTTTAGTTGTAATTTCATATAAAAGAAGGATAATAAAACATGAGACTGTTTGAAAATCTTGATTTTCTTGAAGTTTTCTAAGGTTGACTTAGGGAGTCGGAGAATAAGTGCTGAAACGGTGACGGAGAATGGGGTGATTGGAGTGTTGAATAAATAATGATTAAGAACCCCTGCTTCCTGGATATGTCATTCATGATTGAAGATAACAGTAGTTTTGTTGTTGTAAGATGCTATCCCGTCTTTTTTATTAATTTCAATAGATTGATTCGATATATTCTAATAAAATTAAAAAAATAAATTATTGGATCAATTGTATTTAATATATTTATTTTTACATTTGCAATTAGTTTATTTAAAAAGGTCCCGGTATACACAGATTTTCATTTTCTCAATTTACGATTCAGAAATACCTTTAATCTAAAATCTATGTCCACAACATTCGAAACCGGCCATGCTAAAAACATAGCCAATTTCTACCATTTGCTTATCTTGCTTCGAAACATTGGCCCGGCATATAATCCATCACTGGTTTCAATTCAGCTTCCTCAACTCGAAAAGTTGTACCTGGATGCAGAGGAAGCGCACGCATTGACTCATTCCGCCTTTGTAACGCTCTCGGAAGCTTCCGCCGTGCGCAGTGTGAGTTTCAAACCACTTGGCGTCTTGTTAACCCGCGCTTTTAATGCCTTTAAAGTGTGTGGAGCTCCTGCACCTTTAATTGATTCGGCCATACCCGTTATCCGGAAATTCAGGGGAAAACGTGCTTCTGCCAAAATTAAAACATCAGCTGTTCTATCGACTGATGTTGTGCAATCTGATATTGATTCACAAACAACTGATGATGAAATACCGGCAGCCTCTGTACAACCTGTTATAAAACAGATTTCAACTGCCCAGGTGAGTTTCGATATGAAGTTGGAAAACTTCGATAAACTTATTAATATACTCGAATACTGCAACGACTACCATCCAAATGAAGATGAATTAAAAGTAGGTTCGTTGAAAGCCAGGTTTGAAAGTATGAATACTCAGAATAAACTGGTGATGGATGCTCAGGTGGTAATGAATACCATCCGGTTTAAACGCAACAAAATTCTGTACGATCCACATTCAGGATTAACGGCTACAACCATCATCATTAAAGACTATCTGAAATCGGCTTTTGGTACCTCCAGCAATGAATACAAACAAGTGATAGCGCTGCATTTCTCCAGAAAGTAAAGGTAGGATTAAAAAGATACAATTCAGATCCGGGTAGACAGATTTAAGATCTTAAAATGCTGTTTATCCTGTCTGACTAATTTTTTCTTAGAACTTAATTTTCCATACAGAGATTTCGGTGAATGAGAAAACAAACAACATTAAAAAATTACAATGCTCCTGATTTCATTTCTTTAATAAGGTAAATAAGGGTAGTTTCGTGAGGTATCAGGTTTTCTCTCATGAAACTAATTAACCACATAGGCACATAGAACACATAGTTTAGAAAAAAAAATCCCTTAAATCAATGATATACACCTTATTTGTTTCTTATCGTTTTCGGTTCCGCAGGGCGGAATAAGGCGCTCTTATGTAACTAATTTGACAGGATTAACAAGATTAACATGTAAATCCTTTAAATTCTGTCAAAATAGTTATTTGTATTGGGGCTTTGTTTTTATACGTTGAGGGACTATTAAGGTTTAATACCTTAAATATATGGGTCTTAAAAATTAAACCTTATTTTTTATTTTAACCCTTAGTAGAAATATTATGAAAAAAAACTAACCCTTATTCACTTATTTAATTTAAAATTATACGACTTTATTTTTTGACTTTTACTTATGTTTATTAATCTGAAAGTCCTGTTGCATGAATTTGTAATTCCATTTGCATAATTGGGATTCCAAGTGAGATATTTTACAATACCAGAGAGATAATTGGCAATACCAGTGGGATATTTTACAATACCAATGAGATATTTTGCAATACCAGTGAGTTATTTTGCAATACCAGCGGGATATTTTGCAATACCAGTGAGATATATTGCAATACCAGCGGGATATTTTGCAATACCAGCGGGATATTTTGCAATACCAGTGGGATATTTTACAATACCAGTGAGATATTTTGCAATACCAGTGGGATATTTTGCAATACCAGTGGGATATTTTACAATACCAGTGGGATATTTTGCTATACCAGTGGGATATTTTACAATACCAGCGGGATATTTTGCAATACCAGTGGGATATTTTGCAATACCAGTGGGATATTTTGCAATACCAGTGAGATATTTTACAATACCAGTGGGATATTTTGCAATACCAGTGGGATATTTTGCAATACCAGTGAGATATTTAGCAATACCTTATGGCTGTGTGGTTAGTTATTCTATTCGGGAAGTTTCAACGGATCTTAAATTACAACCTTCCTGGTCATCCCTTTAATCCCATCCGATACTTTTACAAGATACATGCCCCGGGCCAGGGGTACCGACACATAACTGCCTGCCTTGATTTGGTTAAGCAGACTTCCGGTAAGGGTATAAACGTTTATGTCCAGCGTATTTCCGCTTTTATTAGTTACAACAAGTTTCCCGTCGGTCGTACCAATGGTTATTTCCGAATTAATTTCACTGACATCCGTAGCAGCAATGGTAAAAGTCTTTGCATTTGCAAATGATCCTCCCACAAAATTCGCATCAATGGCCTGGACCGTCCATTCGTACGTTCCGACTGGTAAACCGGTAAGTACCCATTTCCGGTTTGTAAATACATTGCCCAATTCGGCTACTTTCCTCCAACCATTCGTGGTGCCATACATCACTGCCATGGGATTATACAGCCATTTACCGGTCACGGTATTTTTCAATGACAGGTTATAAGTGAGCGAAGCCAGGGGTGTTTTGTCATCAGTCGAAGCATTCCAGCTAACGGCAACGGTGGATCTGTCTCCGATGTTCGAAACAAGTGATATCAGATTGCCCGGAGTTGAAGGTTTAGCATTCTTGGCTACCGATTGGTTCAGATAATAGCCACAGATATTCCGATTGAATTTTCCAACCTGATTTGCCTGCGATCCATTAAATCCGGTGATCAATAAATCGATCTTGCCATCGTTGTTCAGGTCGGCAGTTTCTATGCTACTTTGGGACACCCCCGGGAAGTCCGTATTGCCGAGCGTATTCTCCGAAAAGGTAAAGGCAGCTGCATTGGTACCATTAAGCATCACAGTCGTTTCACGACCTTTAGAAGCGCTCCAGCCGGTGAGTATGATATCCAGTTTCCCATCATTATCCCAGTCAACCATCCGTGCACCATCACCCACGCTGATCTGACGATAGTCGTTGAACACCGTTTTTGGTTCGAGCACCCCGTGATTGTTTCTATACAGCCGGTACATATCCGAACCGGCTTCTCCATTCGCACCGCCATCACCATTCAGCAACAAGTCGAGCCACCCATCCCCATCCACATCACCCCAAACAGAGGAACCGTATCCTTTTTGAATAAGACCGGGCTGATCCATGGCGGTAAACTTTCCGGCACCGTTGTTCAGGAGAATGGCCGAATAACGTTGTTGTAAGGTATTGTCAAAGCCTGTGATAAATAGATCGATAAACCCATCGTTGTTGAAATCAACGGTCGTAATATCAGCATCGTTCAAATTCAATCCGGTGAAGGAAGACTGATCTTTGGTAAATGTTCCATCCGTATTCTGAAAAAAGATCGCACCCGTATTGGCTGTTCCGTTCCCGATCACATAATAATCCAGCAATCCATTATTGTCGAGATCGGCAAATCCACACGACGAGGTGGCAGCAGTAACGTCAAGTGGCGTTCGTGTAAAAATGCCGGTTCCATCATTCAACACAATACCTTTGCCGGCTTCCGCAATGCTGTTCCCGCCGTAAATAACATCCAGGTAGCCGTCACCATCAATATCCCCAAATTTAATATCGGCATATTGACCTGGAACAATCCCGTTGTCGGTTGTTTGTAATGTATACGTGCCGTTCGCATTGACTGAAAAAGCTTTTTTTGTGATAGGGGGTGCCGGTTGTGCCTGAACCATCGAAATAATGAAACAGGCTGTCAAAAAGATCTTTATTTTCATGTTGATTCTGATAATTACGATTTAAGGTAGAGAGTGTTTAATTTATAACCGGTGCAGTCTGCAACCCTTTACCCGGTACACCACCGGCTATAACGGGCCATCCGGTTGTCCAGGTAATCTTGTCCATCAGCAACGGGCGGCGGGTAGCACCTCCGGGGAGCAGTGGTTTAGTTACATCGATGGCGTGATACAAGAAGTAATCGGTACCGGCATCATCGGTCATGATTCGGGAATTATGTCCCGGTCCCACCCAACCTATCGACGCATTACCGGCGAGGAAAGGGCTTCCGAATTGTCCATCATTCAGGATGGAAATCCCAACCTTATCAAAATAAGGACCTTTTATGTTGTAAGCAGAGGCTACATTCACTTTGTACTGGCTGTTCACACCCTCACAACAGCTTCCTGTGGAACCAAAGAAATAGAACTTCCCGTTCTTTTCACGGATATAAGAAGCTTCAAAGGCGTTGCCGGCAATCTTGAATTTAGCCCCGACCGTTGTTTTAAAATTAGCAGCCAGTTCAATTCCGTAAATTCCGTTGAAGCTACCCCAGAATAAATACGACTTTAAGGTAGCCCCTGTGCCGGTTTGCATAAAATAAGGATCGATACTGTTCGACACACCTATACTATTTGAGTCGAATACTTTACCCTGATCAATAAACGGTCCTGTTGGAAGGTTCGAGACTGCCAGACCTATTCCGGGATTGCTGTCTCCCCAGGTCGAGATGCTGTAGAACATATAATATTTCCCATCGATACACGAAACATCAGGTGCCCAAATACCCCCATCACTTCTCCAGGTTGGCCGGGTAGTAAATGCATCTTTCACAAATTGCCATTGGACAAGATTTTTAGATTTAATCACAGGAATCAGATGATGAACTCCGTCAGCCCATGTATTTTCGGTACCATAAGCATAGAACCAACCATCAGTTCCACGTATCACGGAAGGATCAGCCACATCCGGCTCAAATACCGGGTTCTGATAGCTTGCCGGCCCCGCTGTAGAGCCCTGCACCTGATATAAGCCATTGTTGTTTATATAAATTACAGTTTTATCAACCTGAACTCCATCGACCGTAGTAACTCCAGAGGCTATTATATCCAGGTCACCGTCATTGTCAATGTCGGCCGTGATTATATCTGCATGCTGCAATCCCTGCCCCGCATCGAAATGACTGAATTGTGCGTTTACCATCGAATAGACAGAAAGCGTCATTGATAATACTATTGTTCTAAACTTCATAATCTTCTGTTTTTACTGTAATAAGTTATTAACCGGGTCATTCATTCCAATACTATATGAATCAGATAAACGGCATAAAATTGTAAATCGTAAATATCTTCAAAGCTTTCTAAAAGGTTAACCAACTAAATAAACCAGCCCTCTCCCACCTCTGTTTGAGGAAAGAAAGGGCAGGTACAGTCTTACATCATTCCTTTGTAAATATAGGGAATTTTCTTTAGTAACGTATTATATAAACACTTTTATCCCATGGATGGAAACAAAACATCCTTCATTGAATTTATATTATTCCTTCTTAATGTACCAATTTGCCTGATTCATTAATAATGTCTTTATGGCTGCTTCATTACCAACATGTTTTGCTGATATCGGATTGGCCAGATAGGATTCATCTCCTTCACCATTTTTAATTCTCCTCAAAGTGAATCGCATTAAATCAGTGAAACGGTTTCCTTCAAAAGCAGTTTCCAGAGCCAGCTCTTTCTGAATTAAATCCTCCACATAAAGAACAGAATCTTTCAAAGAGTTCTGAGCATGAAAAGTATAAAACAGGGTATCCTTATCACAGGCTCCCAGTCCACGCATTCTGATGCCCACATTGTTGGTGAATTTTACGCTGGAAAAATCCATATAGGTAGCTGATGCATCTTTTTCATTCGCTGTAAAGATTTTTGGATTATACATGTTGGCATTATTTAAACCGTATTTTAGAACTGCAAAAGCTAAATTTGGTTTATTAAGCCTGTTAACTGCTTCGGCATACCGTAAATAAAGCAATGAATTACGATAAATCACTACATTCTGATTGTAAACTTTGTACTTGAGAATAACAGGTGGAATGGATGTTATATCGTTAGCATTAAAAATTGTAGTTATACCGGTTCTTGCAGTGACAACATCTCCCCATGATACTGAACCATATTTACGTAAATCACCTTGTGCATTGGAAGCTTCATTCAGGAAATAGATTTGATTATCCCAGTTACTCAATGCCTGTGTTGAAGGCACTATTTTATGTTGATAATTTAAAGTGTCCAATGCAAATTTCTGACCATACTCTGTTGGACAGGTGATAGTAGCCGAAACCTCGCTTGAACCTGGAGCAAATGATGCCATCCAATTCAGATTTGCATTTTTGGTAATCGTATTGTTCGTGGTTAACCACGCAGAAGAATTCCATCCGGGAATTAGAATACCAAACTTTAACATGAAATCATGATACTCAGTAGCTGATTTTTCATATTCGCCCTTCCATAAATATAAATCTCCCAACAGAAAACTTATAGGGAAATAGGAATAAGAAGTATCGTAAAATCCAACAGTACCTAAATCCTGAAACAAGACATTCTTGAGTGGCAACAGATCAGCAATTAAAACATCGGCTAAAGCAGTAATGTCTAATTCCGGATATGATTTCTTTGAATCCTCTACTGTCAAAATAGCATTCGTATAATATTTTGCGGTTTTAAAATTCAGGGCTATTTGCATATACGTCCAGGCTCTGATCGATTTAATAGCTGCCATTTGCCCTAACTGCAGTTTTTCACCTTTCACAACTACTGACGAATCCAGGTTTTGCAATATATAATTGCAGTTATTGATTACAGCATAATAATTTTTTATATTTACATACTTGTTTGTAGGGGTAATGGCAAAGTCATTGATTTCTTTTAAACTTAAATCAGAAGTTTCGGATGTATTCATTAAATCACCCCTTAATTCGCCCAGTAATACATAACTGTCTGCCAGTTTTTGCATTTGAGAAAGCACACCAAACGTTGAATACAGCACATCGTTCGGAGTGTGTCCAAATTCCTGTTCGGTAAGTAATCGCTTTGAATCAACTCCCAGCATATCATTGCAACTGACCAGAAATATCGATGATATAAACAGGCATATCAACAGGTTGCATATTTTCTTCATATCGTTGTTTTTTATTTTATTTTGAAATAGATTGTCAATAATTTTTTCTTACAAATTGAATTTAAGCCCAACATAGTAACTCCTGCTTAATGGAATTAAACCGGCATCAACACCCTGAAAAAGCACTGCGTTTTGAGTAGAGAATTCAGGATCACCACCCAAATAGTTGGTAAGTGTAAATACATTATTAGCCGAAACCCAGACATTAATACCTTCAATAAAATTTGTTTTTAGTGGAATATTATACGACAACATCAATGTTTTCAAACGGATATATGATCCATCCTCTATCCAGCGATCCGAGAATCGTGAATTACCCATTGGGTCGCCATATACTGCTTTTGGCTGAGCAGTCACCTGTCCTTCGGTGACCCAACGTGTAAGCATGGTGGTCGATTGATTGCTAAAATCGTAACCGGCTTCCAGTTGACTCCGTTGATAATTGTATACATCGTTACCATACGAATAGGTAAACAAAGTGGATAAAGTCAGTTTTTTGTATGTAAATTTATTGCTGATCGTACCATACAGTTTCGGGTTCGGATCGCCAATAATTTGTTTATCCTTCGCATCAATGATTCCATCTTTGTGAGCATCGTCAAATATGATATCGCCGGCACCAAATGAAGTATAAGTTCCGTTATAGTTTTGGATTTTTAAATTGCCTGCCGTCGCCTGAGCTTCTGTTGCAAATACTCCAAGAGTTTTGTATCCGTAAAACATTCCGGCAGCATTACCCACTGATGTCAACACTTCACCACCATAAACTCTAGTTGTGTAGTTTCCGTTTGGTAATTCTGTAATTTTATTCACATAATGACCGACACTCAATCCCAGCTCCCAATGTAAATTTTTAAGATTGATCAGTTTCGCATTAATCGTAAATTCGGCTCCTTTATTTGACAATTTACCTTCGTTGCTCCAGTAGGCATTTAATCCGGCAACATCCTGAAATTGTTTCAGGGTTAACAGGTTACTGGTATTGCTCGAATAAACATCCAGCGACATTGTTAACCTGTCGTTTAAGAGTTCCATATCCAATCCTAAATTTGCTCTTCCTGTCGTTTCCCATTGAATTTGTGGATTTGCGAGATTTGTCAGTATCACCCCGTTTCCAACATCTTTAAATCTTAAAGACGAAAAATAAGCCTGTGTTTGATAATCGCGAATATCATCATTTCCGGTTATTCCATAGCCAGCCCTGAATTTAAGCAAACTCACCGCACTGATATTCTTCATAAACTTTTCGGAAGAAATCAGCCAGGATCCGTTCAAAGAAGGAAAAACACCCCAGCTACGACCAAATAAAGAAAAGCCACCTGTTGTCTCATTTCCAAAACGGGAAGAAGCATCCATCGACACAACTGCATTCAGAAAATACCGGTTATCAAAATTATAATCCACATTCGCATAGTTGGATATCGATTTTGTTAAATTGTTTATCCCGTCTGTTTGTAAATAGGTAAAACTTCCATGTAAATTCACAGAGGAGTTGGATCCTGAATTGTGACCTTCCACGTAATCAGACTCGAAATAATTATTGATATACCGTGTTCCAAGGAATACATTTAAGTGATTGGTCGGATTAAACTGTTTTGTAAAATTTATACGGGTATCACTGAACACTGAATTATTCCTGCTTACCTGACTTT
>Ga0302212_1000517_pt1 | contig 15729 bp, 11 predicted proteins | sample II_Fen_N1_1_FD_200235 | JGI IMG/M metagenome (GOLD analysis project Ga0302212, IMG submission 200235) | Peat permafrost microbial communities from Stordalen Mire near Abisko, Sweden - II_Fen_N1_2 | ecosystem: Environmental > Terrestrial > Soil > Wetlands > Permafrost | place: Sweden: Abisko...
GAAGCCATCGTTGAAGCTACCAAACTTGGTGCTTTTTCTTTGGTCGGCGGCGGCGACTCCGTTGCATGCGTGAATAAATTCGGCTTGGCAGACGGCGTGAGCTACGTTTCCACCGGTGGCGGTGCCTTGTTGGAAGCCATTGAAGGAAAGATTCTACCGGGTATTGCAGCCATTAAAAAATAAGGGTAACCCATGACAAAAACACTGACATCCTCCATCCGCGACTCCAAAGCCGCGCGTTGGGGTGCGCTCGGCATCGTATCTTTTACGATGATGGCGGCGTATTTTTTTACCGATGTTATGTCACCGCTCAAAACCATGCTGGAAACCCAGAATGGCTGGAACAGCAGTGATTACGGCTTTTTCACCAGCGCTTATGGTTGGTTGAACGTGTTCCTGCTGATGCTTTTCTTTGGCGGATTGATTCTGGACAAGATGGGTATCCGTTTCACGGGCATCGGGTCGGCATTGGTGATGGTCATCGGTGCAGGTATCAAGTATTATGCTATTTCCACACCTGCTCTTGGTCATGCGTTGTTGTTCGGCATCAACAGTCAGGTGATGATTGCTTCCATCGGTTTCGCCATCTTCGGCGTCGGTTGCGAAGTGTCCGGAATCACGGTGTCCAAGGTTATTGTCAAATGGTTCAGAGGACATGAGATGGCTACGGCCATGGGTATCCAGGTAGCACTGGCCCGTGTTGGTACCGCGTTCGCACTCTTCTTCACAGTGCCCATCGCTGAAGCGTTCCATTCGATTTCAGCGCCCATCGCCATGGGAGCGGTAGCCCTGTGCGCCGGTTTGATAGCATTCTTTATCTATAATGCGATGGACAGGAAGCTCGAGCATCATGACAGCCAGTCTGAAGTCGCCTCGGAAGAAGAAAGCTTCAAGATGTCCGATGTCAAGATGATTCTGACTAACAAAGGCTTTTGGCTCATCGCACTGCTTTGCGTCATGTTTTATTCCTGCGTTTTTCCGTTCCTCAAATTTGCCACCGATTTCATGGTCAACAAGTTCCACGTCGCCTATTCCTTGGCAGGCATCATACCTGGCATCTTGCCCTTCGGCACGATATTGCTGACCCCTCTGTTCGGCGGCATTTACGACAGAAAGGGCAAAGGCGCCACCATTATGATCATCGGTGCCTGCATCCTGTTGGTCGTGCACCTCATCTTCACGATTCCTTTCCTGAACAGCTGGATACTGGCCGTTGCGTTGATGATCTTGCTTGGTATCGGATTTTCTTTGGTACCCTCCGCCATGTGGCCCTCCGTTGCCAAAATCATTCCCGAAAAGCAACTGGGCACCGCCTATTCCTTGATTTTCCTGATTCAGAACATAGGTTTGATGGGAGTACCTTTCCTCATAGGTAAGGTGCTCGAAAACTACTGCAAATCTTTTGTGGATGGTAAACCAGTTTACGACTATACCCTGGTAATGGCGATTTTCTCTGCCTTCGCATTGATATCCATATTTGTAGCCATCGCTCTCAAACGCGAAGACAAGAAAAAAGGCTACGGTTTGGAACAAAAGAACGCCGTCGAAGATTAATTTCTGATACAAACTATTTGAAACGTCCCGGAGAAATTCGGGACGTTTTTTTTGTATATTTGGTTTCCTTAAATTCTTGAACCATTATGAAGAAAGCACTCCTTTCAGCTTTGATTGCGCTCTGTTCGCTTGTTGTATCCGCACAATCTTACGACCTTTCCAAAGACAGGGTCCTATATACCGTCGGTTACGCCCATCTGGATACCGAATGGAACTGGGATTACCCAACCACCATCAACAATTACATCAAGAATACCATGTTGGAGAACTTCCACTTGTTCGAAACGTATCCCGAATATGTGTTCAATTTCACAGGTTCGAGGCGCTATCAGATGATGAAGGAGTATTATCCGGAATACTATCCCAAAGTCATCCAGTATGTTAAAGCGGGTCGCTGGAAAGTATCCGGTTCGTCCGTGGAGGAAGGCGAAGTGAACATTTCTTCCTCGGAATCACTGATTCGGCAGGTACTGTATGGCAATCAATTCTTCAAACACGAATTTGGCGTGCAAAGCTTTGATTATATGTTGCCGGACTGTTTCGGCTTTCTAGCCAACGTGCCATCCATTTGGAACCATTGCGGGCTGCTTGGGTTTTCCACTCAAAAGCTTTCGTGGAATTCTGCCAACGGCATTCCTTTCAACGTTGGCGTTTGGAACGGCCCAGACGGCAAAGGCATCATCGCTGCGCTGAATGCCACCGACTATACCGGTCACGTCAAAGAACGCCTGGATTTGGATCAGGGCTGGAGCGACCGATTGGCCGATAACCAGAAAAAGTACGGTTTCTCGTTCGATTACCGTTATTACGGAGTAGGGGACGAAGGCGGTGCTCCGCGGGAACGCGACGTGAAGAATGTGATCGGCAGCCTGAAAAATGCCGACAGCAAATTCAAAGTGGTGCTGAGTTCGTCCGATCAAATGTACAAAGACATCACGCCTGAAATTAGAAAGAAGTTGCCGGTTTATTCAGGTGATTTATTGCTGATTGAGCACAGTGCTGGTTCGATGACTTCGCAGTCCTACATGAAACGGATGAACCGCAAGAACGAAATCCTTGCCGAGTCCGCCGAAAAACTGGCTTGCATCGCCGATTGGAAAAACCGCATTCCTTATCCGACCGACAAGCTGAAAAACGCCTGGAACTTGCTTCTTGGCAGTCAGTTTCACGACATTCTCCCTGGAACCAGCATTCCCAAGGCCTACGAATATGCCTGGAACGACGAATTCATCGCTGCCAACGGATTCTCCAATGTCTTGAAAAGCGCCATGAGCGCTGTTTCCATGGAAATGAACACGAACGTTCAAGGCCGCAGTCTGGTGGTGTACAATCCGGTTGCTAGGAACAGGGAAGATTTGGTGACTGCTGAAATGGACTATGCCCAACTGCCCGCCAATGTTCAAGTATTTGACGGCAAGGGGAAAGCGCTGCCAACCCAAATTATCAAGCGCGAAGGCAGCAAACTGACATTGTTTTTCCTGGCCAAAGTTCCTTCCGTCGGTCTAGCTGTTTTTGATGTGCGGGAAACTGCAGCAACCGTATCTGCCAAATCTTCTTTGCTAGCGACGGCGAAAACCATTGAGAATCAATATTATAAAGTGACCTTTGCAGCGAATGGCGATATGGCCAGCATTGTGGATAAGACCTTGGGAAAAGAACTGCTCGCAAAACCGGCCGGTTTGCAATTCCTGCACGAAAAGCCCACCAATTATCCAGCTTGGAACATGGATTGGAAAGACCGTAAGCTCCCGATTATAGGCGTCTTGGACGAAGATGCCACCCTGAAAATCGTTGAAAACGGACCAGTTCGGGTCACCATGGAAGTGGTTCGCAAAGGGCGGAACTCAGTCATTCGCCAACGCTTCAGCTTGGTCGCAGGTGAAGCTGGCAAACGCTTGGAAGTAAGTAACATCCTTGATTGGCAATCCACCGGAGTTTGCCTCAAGGCGGCGTTCCCGCTCACGGCAGCCAATGCCAAAGCCACTTACAACCTAGGCGTTGGCACCATTCAGCGCGCCAATAACGACAGCCTCAAATACGAAGTTCCGGCCAAGGAATGGTTTGACCTGACGGATCGTTCCGGAAAATTTGGCGTCACCATCCTGGAAGACTGCAAATATGGTTCGGACAAACCCGATGACCAAACGCTGAGACTGACCCTGATGTATACGCCTGAGACAAGTAATGGTTTCAAATATCAAAATTCCCAGGACTGGGGTGTGCACGAATTCAGGTATGGAATGTACAGCCATGCCGGTGACTGGAAGAACAGCCAGGCTCCTTGGCAGGCTGCGTTTTTCAATCAACCGCTGCTGGCCTTCGAAACAACCAAACACGTGGGGGATTGGGGCAAGGAAACATCCTTGTCTGAATGCAGCACACCGCAGGTTAATATCATGGCTTTCAAGAAGTTGGAGGAAGGCGACGGCTTTGTGGTTCGTGTTCAGGAACTCTATGGAAACGATCTGAAAGGTGTCAACTTGAAATTGCCGGGTGAAATCGGTGACGCTTGGGAAGTGAACGGGCAAGAGCAGAAAATCGGTTCAGCCACCTTTAAAGGCGGGAACCTAACGTTTGACCTCGGCCATTACGGCATCCGCAGTTTTGTTTTCAGATGGAAGGATGTCCCCAAAAAAGCAGACAACCAAAAGCAACTGGAACTGCCCTTCGATCAGGATGCCATGAGTTTCGACTACGACCGTGACGACTGCAATTTCAACCGCCGCAACAGTTTGCCCGCCGAACTCATACCGGCTGAACTCGTCTGTGAAGGCATTCGCTACAAGATGGGCAGCACCGCCGATGGGCAAAATAACGTCCTGGCTTGCAATGGACAGAAAGTCGATCTTGGAAACAATTGCAATAAAGTTTATCTATTGGCTTCAGCCATTTATGATTCCAAAGCTGAATTCCGCTTCGACAAATCGGTCGTTCCACTTCAAATTCAAAGCGGTACCGGCTACATCGGTCAATTCTACAACCGCCATTTTGCCGACGACAACGTTGCAGTTACCAAAATCGACAGGCCCTATGTAAAAGGCGCCGACATCGCCTGGTTCGCATCCCACGGCCATTATGCCTATCCTTCCCGAAACGAGGCGTACCAATACACCTATATATATGCGTTTGAACTGAACGTACCAAATGGTGCCAAAACACTGGAATTGCCTTTGAATCAGAATGTGAAGGTGTTTGCCATCACCGTATCGGAGGAAGCTGACGAAAGTGTTCAGCCCCTTCAGCCTTTGACGGACGAATTCAGTCAAACAAAAGCCTTTGAATTACGAGTCCAATGAGGAAAATTTGCCTTGGCCTACTGCTTTTAGTCTTGTCCATGACCGTTTTGGGACAAAGACTGAACGTTGCCACCTACAACATCCGTTGCGAAAACCGTTCCGACGATGCCAAGGGCAATGGCTGGAAAACCCGCTGCCCACAAGTCGTCAAGTTGATCCGAACCTACGATTTCGATCTTTTCGGTGCGCAGGAAGTCGTAAGCAACCAGCTGAAAGATTTGCTGAAAAACTTGCCGGATTACGCATACGTCGGTGTGGCCCGTGACGACGGCAAGGAAAAAGGCGAATTCTCCCCGATATTTTACCAAAAATCAAAATTTGAACTGCTGAAATCGGGAACCTTTTGGCTCTCGTCCAACGACAGTGTACCCAATGTCGGTTGGGATGCCGCCTTGCCGCGCATCTGCACCTGGGGCAAGTTTCAGCAAAAAGGTGGAACGAGTTTCTGGTACTTCAACCTGCATATGGACCATATGGGCACCGTGGCCAGACTGGAGAGCGCGAAATTGGTGATTCGGAAAATTCGTGAAATGTGTGGGGCAGAAAACGTCATCCTCACCGGCGATTTCAATATGGACCAAACCAGCGAGGGTTACCAACTAATTGCTGAAACCTTGATCGACACTTATCATAAGGCTTTGGACCGGAACGCCACCAAACCGACCTTCAACGATTACAACCTGCAAGCCCAAGGCGACAGCCGCATTGACCACATTTTTGTGACCGGCCGTTTCGAAGTCATCCGATACGACATTCTGACCGATACCTATCAGGCTGACACGAAGCGGTTGCCCTCCGACCATTATCCGGTCCGGGCGTTACTCCAATTAAAATAAATTCAGCGGTATTTGTTGTACGAAACGACGTCTTCCGTCAATTTCCGTTTTTTCTCACGAAGCGCCTGGGTGGAATAACCCAGCGTAATCACGAGTACAGGCCTTTTGGAAGAAGGAATATCCAGAACAGTTCGAATCTTCTTTTCATTGAACCAACCCACAATGCAAGTGCCCAGGCCTTGTTCGGCAGCAGCCAGTGTAATGTGTGCGGCTGCGATGCCCAGATCCATATGCGGAAAATGTTTTTGTTTCACGGTGCCACCCAATTTGGAGGTGAAATTGGCCGCTTCCTCCAGAACAACGATGAAAACCGGTGCCTGGAATGCAAAATGATTCATTCCCAATGCTTTGTCTGCTACGCAGGAAGCCGTTTCCTTCACTACTTCAGGTTCGTTCACCACAATGAATTTCCAAGGCTGGGCGTTGCAGGCTGAAGGCGCCAGTCGGACAGCCTCCATGATGTAGTCGAGCTTCGCTGCTTCCACGGGACGATCGATGTCGTACGCACGGTCGCTCTGCCTGGATTTCACCAACTCCAAGAACGTTTTCATTTAGTCAAGCTTTAGTACGGCCAAGAACGCTTTCTGCGGAACTTCCACATTTCCGATCTGTTTCATGCGCTTTTTACCCTTTTTCTGCTTTTCCAGCAACTTGCGCTTACGGGTGATGTCACCACCGTAACACTTGGCAGTCACATCCTTACGCACGGCTTTCACCGTTTCGCGGGCCACAATCTTGGCACCGATGGCCGCTTGGATGGCAATGTCAAACTGTTGACGCGGAATGAGTTCCTTCAGCTTCTCGCACATGCGACGACCCAGGGTTTCAGCGTTGCTCACGTGCGTGAGGCTGGAGAGGGCATCCACCGGTTCACCGTTCAATAGGATGTCCAGCTTGGCCAGTTTGGATTCGCGGAATCCGTTGGGATGGTAGTCAAAGGATGCATAACCCTTGGAAATGCTTTTGAGACGGTCGTAGAAGTCTATCACGATTTCACCCAAGGGCAAATCGAACAGAATTTCCACACGATTGCCCGAAATGTATTCTTGCTTGATCAACTCACCACGCTTGCCCAGACAAAGTGTCATGATGTTGCCCAAATAATCGGTGTTGGTAATGACAGAAGCGCGGATATAGGGTTCCTCGATTTTTTCGATCATCGTGAAGTCCGGTAGGCCAGACGGATTGTGGATGTCAATCACATCGCCTTTGCGTGTGGTGACGATGTATTGCACGTTGGGCACCGTGGTGATCACGCTCATGTCGAATTCGCGGTCCAGACGTTCCTGCACAATCTCCATATGAAGCAGGCCCAGAAAGCCGCAGCGGAAGCCGAAGCCCAATGCTAAGGAACTTTCCGGCTGAAAGGTCAGTGATGCATCGTTAAGCTGCAACCGTTCCAACGAGGCACGCAAGTCTTCAAATTCTTCAGGATCAATGGGATAGACGCCAGCGAAAACCATGGGTTTCACTTCCTGAAAACCATCGATGGCCGTCTTGCACGGATTTTTCACATGCGTGATCGTATCGCCGACTTTGACTTCTTTGGACGTCTTGATGCCGGAAATGATGTAGCCTACATCGCCGCAGCTAAGCACGTCACGCGGTGTCATGGTCAGTTTCAAAACACCGATCTCGTCGGCATAGTATTCTTTTTTGGTAGCGAAGAATTTCACAAAATCGCCTGGGCGAACTGTTCCGTTCCTGATTTTAAAGTAGGCGATGATGCCTCTGAAGGAATTGAACACCGAGTCAAAGATGAGTGCTTCCAGCGGAGCATCGGGATCACCGACAGGGCAGGGGCAACGGTCTATGATGGCGTCCAGGATTTCCTGAATGCCTTCGCCCGTCTTGCCGCTGGCGCGGATGATTTCTTCACGCTTGACACCCAGCAGTTCGATGATCTGGTCCTCCACCTCTTCGGGCATGGCATGCGGCAGGTCAATCTTGTTCAACACCGGAATGATTTCCAGGTCGTTTTCGATGGCCATGTACAAATTGGATATGGTCTGAGCTTGTATGCCCTGGGAAGCGTCGACGATAAGCAGCGCGCCTTCGCAGGCAGCGATGGAACGAGAAACTTCGTACGAGAAGTCCACATGACCCGGGGTATCGATCAGGTTGAGCAAGTATTTTTGTCCGTCCCTGGTATATTCCATTTGAACGGCATGACTTTTGATAGTGATTCCACGTTCCCTTTCCAGGTCCATGTCATCCAGCATCTGGTTTTCGGTGATGGCCATCGTGTGAGTAAACTCCAACAGACGGTCAGCCAAGGTGCTTTTACCGTGGTCGATGTGGGCGATGATGCAGAAATTTCGAATGTGCTTCATTTAAGTGAGAGTCGCATGGGTGAATTGAGCCTACAAATTTACAATTTTTACGGGTAAGACCGGCTATAAACACTCCGTTTTTTCGTATGTTTGTTCCATTCAAAGAGAAATAAATGACCGTACCGGAAGCAACTCAATTATACGACCGTATCCTGAACCAAGTTCTACAGTTCAGCATCAAAGACGCCTTTTCCGGATTGGGCTACCTCATCCAGCAAAATGGTTTCGGCAAAGCCTATGACAAATTGACGGAAACCGAAAACAAATACCGTTACATGCTTCGCTATCGGTTGGAAGGATTCCCCGATCCAGACCGCGAAAAAGTGGAAAACGGCATTCGTCGTCAATTGCTCGAACTAGCCGGTGAGGCCTATCATAGTTGGATGACCCGCAATTCCCCGGGCTTTTATTACGATCGCATCCGCGTGAGCAGGGTAGGAGGAAACCAACCCATGCCTGAACTCGTGGAAATCATGCGCAACGCAGGCGAACGGCTTACCATCGTCCAATTGGTTGAGAAAACCGATGTGCGCGATACGCAGGTTGCCCAACTCATTCGTCTCCGAGAAAATGCCACAGGCCTTGTTTTTATGAAATTGTTCGTATCCGAAAATTGGACGGTCGAAGACCGAACCTATCTGAACCAGGTATTCAACGACCCTGCCTTTTCGGACCACGAAAAAGGACTGTTCATTTCAGCCCTATTTCTTTCCTTACAGAAACGTTTCGATGTCGGAAAAATGCTCTTTTTGGCCGATCAGGTGTTGCATCCGGATATGGAGGTTTCGCAACGTGCCCTGGTGGCGCTGGTGCTGAACTTGTACCTATATGACAAAAGGCTGAAACTGTATCCAGAAATCGGTTTGCGGATGGATGCCCTTTTAGACACCAACCCCGAGCTTTCAGAATCGTTCATACGAATATTTTACCAACTCATTCGTTCCAAGGACACGGATGCCGTGACCAAACGCATGCAAGAGGAAATCTTGCCTGAAATGACCAAAATGGGTACGGCAATCCAGGATAAGCTCCGAGAGGGCGAAGACATTTCCGACGAATTCAATCCGGAGTGGCAGAATATGATGGAAAATGCGGAATTCTCCGTCAAGATGCAACAATTTTCCGACATGCAACTGGAAGGCATCGATGTGTACATGAGCACGTTTTCCGCACAGAAAGGCTATCCCTTCTTCAATGAATTCTACAATTGGTTCCTGCCGTTCTATACCTCCCATTCCAGTTTGAAAGACTTGTTCGGGCCGAACCCGTTGGAAGGCAGCAAGGTTTTGGATGCCGTTCTCAATTCCGATTACCTTTGTTCCTCCGATAAATACTCCTTCTGCTTCAATATGTTGCAGGTTCCTGCCAATTACCGGTCCACCATGTCCAACCAGATGAATGCGGACAGTGAGGCTTTTGAGGAAGTACGCAAGTCGAACATGGGCATGAACAACAAATACCGCCTCGAAATGGCTTCCAACCGGTATATTCAAGACTTGTACCGGTTTTTCTACCTGCATCACCGCCGGATGGATTTCCAGAATCCTTTTACTTCACCCTTGGATTTTCACCAAACAGGATGTCTGGGCAAATTGGTGCGCTCGGAAGAAGCTTTGCGCAGGATTGCCATGCTGTATTTCAAGAACAAGCATTACGAACAGGCGCTGGCGGTATTCGAAGTGCTGATTGGCCTTTGCCCGACAGATGCCGAACTGCACCAGAAGCGCGGGTTTTGCCTGCAGCAGCTCAACCAGCAGGAATTGGCCCTCAAAGCCTATCTCCAGGCTGATCTCATTCAACCGGACAGTCTTTGGACGCTTAAAAGGATTGCCGCAACCTACCGTCACCTCAAGAATCCTGCAAAAGCCATGGAGTTTTACCGCAGGGCAGAACCCCTGGCTCCAAACGATATGGCACTGATACTGAACATGGGCCACACCCTGATTGAAACCGGTGAATACGCCGAAGCCCTGAATGTTTATTTCAAGGCTGAAGTGCTCAGTGAATCGTCCGACAAAACGCATCGCCCCATTGCCTGGTGTTCGTTTATGTGCCGAAAATACGATCAGGCCACCAAATACTACAACAAGATATTGGATAAGCAGCCCACCATCGAAGATTTCCTGAATGCAGGTCATGTTGAATGGTGCAAAGGTTCGCCCATGAAAGCGGTGGAAATCTACAAGCACGGCATTCGGACGACGCATACCATTCTGCCCGATTTTCTGGAACTTTTCCATAAGGACTCCCCCGAATTGATTCGGCACGGCATCGCTTCCAACGACATTTCCGCCTTGCGCGACGAATTAATTTATGAACTTGAAGAATAGCACCATGAAACGAATCCTGTTTTTTGCACTGTTCGGTGTGCTATCCTGGACGATGATGTCCCAAAGCGCCGATTCCTCCGTGGTCTTCAAGGCGAACTTTCTAAAAAGCGAATACCAGCGGTACGAAGTCACCAAAACCATCTACACCCTCACCCGAAAGGATACCACGGATATGTTGCGCGTCGGATTCAAGGCCGAAGTCGTTGTGACCGATTCCACGGAGAATTCGTACATCCTAAAGTGGAAGATTTCAAACTATACCATCAATACGAGTGATACTTACCTGCAAAAGTTGATTGGTTTGGCTTCCCAGGTGTTGATTAGTTACCGCATCTCCAAGTCCGGAGTTTTTGAGGAATTCATCACCGGAACTTCAGCGACGGGTTGCCTGGAAGCAGGTCTGCCCAAGGTCTTGGATGCCTTTAAAGGACAATTGGATTCGACTTCGAAGGCTGAAGTGGCCAAAATTTACGCCTTACGCGAAAATCTGGAAACGCTCATCCTCGGCTTTATGATCCAGTTTCACCAGTTCCACGGATTGGGTTATACCCTTGGCGAAGTGGTGAATGTACCTGTCGAAGTCACCAGCCGGTTTACCTCCAAACCCTTGCCGGGCATTCAACGCAAGAAGCTGACTACCATCGATCGGACCAACCAGACTGCAGTCATGGCTTATGCCACCATTCTGGACATGAGCGATTACCGCAAAGCGCTTTCGGACAATCTTAAAATGGAGCTGAACAATTATAAGAACCTGCAACAAAATGAAATAGGCAGCATGATGATTGATATACGCACCGGTTGGCCCATCTGGTCCATGGATCAGCGGGAATCCAAAGCTGGCTCGTTGACCTACGGCGAACAACTCGAAATTCAATATAAATAACCTTTTTAATACACAAAACTTATGAGCATCTTGATTGAAAAACTGCCTTTTGGCAAACTCCCCGACGGTCGCAGTGCCGATCTGTTTCGAATGACCAATGAATCTGGCGCCGTAGCCGAAGTAACCAATTGGGGCGGACGTCTGGTTCGAATCCTGGTTCCGAACAAAGACGGCGTATTGACTTCCGTCATCAAAGGTTACGACACACTGGACAGCTTTCTGACCGATACCTGCTACTTAGGCGCCACCTGTGGCCGATTCGCCAACCGCATTGCCAAAGGCAAGTTCCTGGCTGACGGTGAAGAGTTCACCTTGGCTTGCAACAACGGACCCAACGCCCTGCACGGCGGCCCGAACGGTTTCCACATCCAAATCTGGGATGCCAAAATAGAACGTGAATCCTTGGTGCTGAGCTATCTGTCCAAAGACGGCGAAGAAGGTTATCCAGGCAATCTGAAAGTGGAAGTGGAGTTTAGTTGGTCTGAAACCAACGAGCTCAGCATGGAAGTGACAGCCAAAACCGACAAAGCAACGCCGGTCAATATCACCAACCACGCTTATTTCAATTTGAACGGCGAAGGCGATATTCTCGGTCACACCCTGCGCATCAACGCCAACCGCTACATTCCCATCCACGACGATGCCATTCCTACGGGTGAAATCCGTTTTGTCGAAGGCACCGCTTTTGATTTTCAGGAAACCAAACCCATCGGTAAGGACATTGAAGCCGGCGGCGAACAATTGGCAGCCGGTGCAGGTTACGACCATTGCTTCGTTCTGAACAAGGAAGAATTTGACGACTTGGTAATGGCTGCAGATGCTTTTGCTCCCGAAAGCGGCATCGGCCTTCGTGTATACACCACCATGCCCGGTGTACAATTCTACAGTGGCAACTATCTGGGAAGTGAAGTTCCCGGTTTGAACGGCCAGATGTACGAGGTTCGCCAAGCCTTCTGCCTGGAGCCCGAATTCTTCCCGGATAGCCCCAACCAAGGCGGTTTCCCCCGTGCCATTTTGTTGCCTGAAGAAACCTTCCGCCACACCATGATTTTCCAGTTCTATTGAACTGAAATGTTCTGTATTATTTTTCAAAGGCGTCCCTGTTCAATTTGGGGCGCCTTTGTTATATGCCTATTAATCAAATAGATGGATATATTTCTGATTATGAAGTATCTTTTTTGTATCCTGCCTTATTGCCTGCTGTATCTTTTCTGTAAAGCTTTTTATGATGTTCGGGCCGATGTGCTGCCGTATCTTTGTATCGTCAAAAAGAAACAACCAGAAAATAAAAAACAAAAAATAAACCACATGAAAAAAGTAATTCTTACCGCAGTCACTATTGCCGCTTTCGTTTTTACTTCTTTTGCAGCTGACAACGTTGCCAACAAAACATTGACTGTTCAAAGCAAGGCTCGCATCATTACCCCGATCACGTTGGCCAACACTGGAAGTCAGGCTTTGGATTTTGGAGTTATTGCCCGCGGAACGACCGGAAGTTCAACGATTCTTGTTGGATCTGTTGCATCACCTTCCATCACTGTAACCGGTGACGCTATCGTTTTGACCAGCGCTCCACAGACTGCTGCAAAATTTACAGTTACTGGTGAAAGTGCTAAAACGTATGCCATTACTATTCCTTCAACGACTCAGACCATCACGGACGGAACGAATATTTTGAACATCACGGCATTCACTTGCTCAAACGGTGCAATCGGAACAATCGGTACAGGTGATGTCTTCTATGTTGGCGGAACCCTGACCACTACTTCAACCACTGTTGCCGGAACGTATGCAGGCACCTTCAATGTGACCGTAGCTTACAATTGATTCAAAGAAATTTACAGGTTCAATAAGATTATATAGGTTTTTAGGTATTGGGTGGAGGCTGTCTTTTATGGCAGCCTCTTTTTTTTGCCTAAACTTGAAAATATAGTTCCAAATACTTGCGAATGTTGCAAAACCTCGCTTAATTTGTGTTTTAATAGACCTATTAAATAATTCTATTAATTCATGCTTGATAAAATCGAATTAACCACCGAACAAGCCATTATGGAAGCTGCCGAAGAACTCTTCCTTAAAAACGGCTACGCAAGCACCAGCACTACTGCCATTGCCAGGAAAGCCGGATGCAACCAAGCGTTGGTGCATTATTACTACCGCTCCAAGGAAAACCTCTTCGGGCTGGTCTTTCGAAAAAAAATCTCCGTATTCTTATCCTTTTTTCTCCAAGTCAGCGAAGAAGACTTGCCTTTTGAAGAAAAATTGGCCAAACGGATAGGCGCTCATTTTGACATGGTTCGGGCAAACGAACGGATACCGGTAATGTTTTTTAATGAAGTAGCCACCAACGGTGAGCTTGCCAAAAAAGTGCTCGAAAATTTCTCCGATTTGCCAATGCCCGTGATCAAGCAGTTGCAATCCGAACTGGATGTGGAATTCGCAGCCGGTCGAATCTGCAAAAGCCAGGCAACCGACCTGGTTTTCAATATTATCTCCTTGAACCTCATCGCATTTCTTGCCAAACCGTTGATTCAGATGTTTACTCAATCCACGGACGAAGTCATGGAAAAGTTGTTGGACGAACGCAAAGCTTCCAATATTAAAACCATCATGCAAAGCTTAAAACCCAATACTTTATGAAGCGTACCCTTCTATTATTAATCCTGACGGCCGGGTTGGCTCAGACCCTTTCTGCTCAATATACCATTGATGCCCTGCAGGAAAAGGCCAGACAGAACTATCCGCAAATCAAGCAATTTGACTTGATTCAAAAGTCAGCGGATTTCAATCTCTCCAATGTCTCCAGCGCTTACCTTCCGCAGGTCACCTTGTCCGGCCGCGCCACTTTGCAGTCCGATGCCATCAATTTGACACTAAATTTGCCCGGCGGTGCAATGTCCATCAACCAAAGCAAAGACCAATATCAGGTCGTGGCGGAAGTCAACCAGGTTCTGTGGGATGGTGGTGTCATTGCCGCCCGCAAGCAATCCGTCAAAAACAACGCCGAACTGGAAAAACAAAAGTTGGAAGTGGACCTTTACACGCTTCGGGACCACGTCAATCAGCTCTTTTTCGGAATATTGATGCTCCATGAACAACAAATGCAAGCGGACATCCTGCAACAGGAACTTCAGACAAATCTGGAAAAAATCAAGGCTTGCCTCAAAAACGGCGTGGCCAACCAGTCGGACGTGGATGCCTTAAGCGTTGAGCTCCTCAATGTGGATCAGCGTCGCACGGAACTAAAATCGGCCGAAACATCGTATAGAGACATGCTTTCTGCCCTAACCGGAGAAAAAATGGAAGCCAATACCCTTTTTATCAAACCGCTGAATGCGTTGCCCGATGATAAAATAACCATTAAACGTCCTGAACTGGACCTTTTCGACGTTCAGCTTCATCTACTTGACAACCAAACACAGCTGGAACAAACAGCCATCATGCCCAAATTCGGTCTGTTCCTGCAGGGTGGTTACGGCCGTCCGGGTTTGAACATGCTCGCCACCGGTTTCGCACCCTTTTACATCGGTGGTGTCCGCTTTTCTTGGAACATCAGCAGTTTCTACACCCGCAAGAACAATCTGGACAATATTCAGCTCAACAAGGAGATGGTCAATGTGGCCAAAGAAACCTTTCTTTTCAACAACAACCTGAAAATCAGTCAACAAAATACGGAAATTGAAAAGATGCGCGCACTTTTGCGCACCGATGACGACATTCTTCAATTGCGAACCAACATTAAAAATGCCTGTTCGGCAAAAGTAGACAACGGGGTCAATACCGTGACCGATCTTTTAAGGGAAATCAATGCCGAAAGCATCGCCAGGCAACAGAAAGCCCTGCATGAGATTCAACTCCTGCTTCAGATCCAAAACCTCAAGTACAGTACCAACAATTAAAATTCAACGATATGTTACGTAACAAATTATTTCTGACCGTACCGGTTTTCCTGCTTTTGGTTTCCTGTCACTCTAAAAATGGAACGTCCGACGCCTCCGGAACCTTTGAAGCGACGGAAGTCATCGTATCCGCACAGGCCACGGGAACCATTCTGAATTTCAAGGTGGAAGAAGGTCAGGATTTGAAAGCGGGTGCCAACCTCGGATTCATAGATACCATTCAGTTGGACCTGCGCAAGAAACAATTAATGGCCACCATTCAAGCTTCTCAAACGCGGAAACCAGATGTTGAAGTGCAACTTGCCGCTCTGGAGCAACAAATTGCCACAGCCCGTTCCGAAACACACCGGGTGGAAAACTTGGTCAAGGCCAATGCCGCCAACCAAAAGCAATTGGATGACCTGAATGCGCAAATCGAGGTGCTCACCAAACAACTCGTAGCTACCAAAACCACCCTGGAAAGCAGCAACAGCGGCATCAACAAGGAAAGTTCAGCGCTCAAGATTCAGGTCGACCAAATCAATGACCAATTGCGTCGCTCGTACATCAGCAGCCCCATTGACGGCACGTTGCTGGTCAAATACGCTGAAACCGG
>Ga0302212_1000520_pt1 | contig 15689 bp, 7 predicted proteins | sample II_Fen_N1_1_FD_200235 | JGI IMG/M metagenome (GOLD analysis project Ga0302212, IMG submission 200235) | Peat permafrost microbial communities from Stordalen Mire near Abisko, Sweden - II_Fen_N1_2 | ecosystem: Environmental > Terrestrial > Soil > Wetlands > Permafrost | place: Sweden: Abisko...
TTACCATTCAGTTTCACAAAGACGTGTTTCTTGAAAGCCTGTTGAACAAAAAACAGTTCCGAAGTATTCAGGTCATGTTGGAAAATGCCCGAAACGGCATCGTCTTTTCGAAACCCATGGTCGAAAAGATCCGATACAGTTTGCATTCGCTGAATACGACCAGGGATGGTTTTTATGCAGTCATCGATTTGCTTAACATTCTGCATGAGCTTTCGCTCGATGAACATTCGCGCATTTTGAGCAGCAGCATGTTTGTCAATAAGGACGATTCTTCCGAGAGTCGTCGGGTACGAAAGGTCATCAACTACCTTCACGACAACTATCGGAAAGAATTAAGATTGGCTGATACGGCTGAATACGTGAATATGTCCGAAGTCTCGTTCAGCCGTTTTATGAAAAAAAGGACCGGAAAGAGTTACATTGAGTACCTGAATGACCTGCGATTGGGAATTGCCTCCCGTTATTTGGTGGATACAAATAAAACCATTTCCGAAATCTGTTTTGATTGTGGCTTCAACAATCTTTCCAATTTCAACCGCATCTTCAAAAAACGAAAAGGCGTGACACCAAAGGAGTTTCGTGAAAACTACAGTAAGATGCGGATTCTGATATAAACGCACAAAGTTACATAAAGCTTTAAAAACATACATTAATGTAGTTTTCTGCAACAAATAGCTACCAAAAAGTAGGTTTATTTGCCTGAATCGTATATCTTTGCGCGCAAATTAACCTAATTGAGATGATAGACGTAGGACTAACTACATTTATGATCCTGGCTACCAGTTTGGTAATGCTGATGACGCCGGGATTGGCCTTCTTTTATGGAGGAATGGGATGCAAGAAGAACATTCTGAGCATCATGATGCAGAGTTTTGTTTCCATGGGCATCAGCACTGTGCTGTGGTTCGCATTCGGGTATTCCGTTTGCTTCAGCGGCAATATGGCTTCCCATACCGACCTTTTCGGCATTATCGGAAATCTGGACAAGGCCTTTTACCATGGAATCACGCCTTCTACTTTGTATTCTGCGGACAAGCCTTTTCCGGAATACATTTTCATTGCCTACCAGATGATGTTTGCCATCATCACTCCGGCGCTGATTACAGGAGCTTTCATCAACCGCGTAACTTTCAAGGCGTACATCTTTTTCCTGATTTTGTGGCAAATTCTGGTGTATTACCCCTTTGTTCATATGATTTGGGGTGGCGGATTGCTCGCTACTTGGGGGGTGTTCGACTTTGCTGGTGGAATTACGGTCCATGCGACGGCAGGTTTTGCAGCGCTTGCCTCGGTTTACTTCGTCGGAAAACGTCAACATGGCAAGTCTGAACCCAACAACATTCCGTTGGTAGCCATCGGTACAGCTCTGTTGTGGTTCGGTTGGTACGGATTCAATGCCGGAAGTGAACTGGCAGTCAATTCCATAACGGTTTCAGCCTTCCTGAACACAGACACAGCTGCATCCTTTGCTGCTGTGACCTGGTTGCTTATTGAATGGAACACCGGCAAGAAGAAACCGACCTTCATGGGGCTGATGACAGGTGCTGTGGCAGGTTTGGCCACAATTACCCCGGCTGCGGGTTATGTCGATATTTATTCCTCTGCCATCATCGGCATCGTTGCTGCCATCGGTTGTTTCTTTGCTGTAAAGTTCAAGGGAAAAAGAGGTTGGGACGATGCCTTGGATGTTTGGGGCATTCATGGAATGGGTGGCGTTATCGGAACGCTTTGCCTTGGGCTCTTTGCACACAGCACCATCAATGCTTCGATTCCGAACGGCTTGTTCTTCGGAGGGGGCATCGGCTTGCTATTCAAAGAATTCGTTGCTATTCTACTGGCAGTGGGCGTAGGCTTTTTCTTCACACTGTTGTTGTTTCATGCCATCAATAAATTCATTCCTGTTCGGGTATCGATGATTGAACAAAAGCTCGGATTGGACTTGTTGAATCATGGCGAAGTAGCCAGACAAGAATAGACAAACTATATTATTCCTGCTGAAAGCATTAGTTTTCAGTATCGATATTTAATACCCCTGCAAAGTGCAATCGTACTTTTCAGGGGTATTGAAATATATTCGGCACTTTCTGAATGATAATTGGTATTCTGTTTCGCCAATTGAAGGTATTTTTGAATGAATTGCCCATGCTCTTTCATTCACTCTTAAATTCCTGAAAATGACACTCTTCAAAATAGGTTTTTCCATCCTCTTACTCGTTGGAGCTGCCCTACAATCAACCTGCCTTGCTGACCCGTCGGCAGTGATCAAACCCGGTGAAATCTGGCCAGACAACAACGGGGTGCATATCAATGCCCACGGTGGTGGCATGCTCTATTATGATGGCTCCTATTATTGGTTCGGGGAATTCAAGAGTGAACGTTCCAACTCCGCTTTGGTTGGCGTGACCTGCTATTCGTCAAGCGACTTGTCCAACTGGAAAAACGAAGGCATTGCCATGTCAGTCGAAAAAGACAATCCCACCAGCGACATCACCCGCGGTTGCATCATTGAACGTCCGAAAGTGGTTTACAACAAAGAGACTGGTTTGTTTGTGATGTGGTTTCATCTGGAATTAAAAGGGCAAGGTTACACCGCTGCCCGGGCAGGTGTGGCGGTCAGTGAAAAAGTGACCGGCCCGTATCGTTATCTGCGCTCTTACCGTCCCTGTGCCGGTCAATGGCCCTTGAACTATCCGAATGCCTGGAAGAAAACGGACCCCAATGCGGCGAGTTTGAAATGGTGGACACCGGAATGGTACAAATCGGTTGAGGAAGGTTTTTTTGTATGCCGGGATTTTGAGAGCGGTCAAATGTGCAGAGACATGACCATTTTTGTGGACGACGATGACAAAGCCTATCACATTTATTCCTCAGAAGAAAACCTGACCTTGAATATTGCTGAACTGAGCAGTGACTATCAGTCACACACCGGGAAATTCATACGTCTGGCTCCTGCAGGACACAATGAAGCGCCCAGCATTTTCAAGAAGGATGGAACCTACTTTTTGATCACCTCTGGTTGTACCGGCTGGGATCCGAATGCAGCAAGGTGTTTTAAGGCTAAAAGCATTTGGGGGCCTTGGACAGCTCTGAAAAACCCATGGCAAGGAGAACGTGCGGATATCTCTTTCGACTCGCAGAGTACCTTCATTTTTCCCGTACAGGGCAAGAAGAACCAGTTTATCTTCATGGCTGACCGCTGGCGTCCAAGAAACCCCTCGGACGGCCGCTACATTTGGTTGCCCATAGAATTCAAGGATGGCGCTCCCGTCTTGAATTGGAAGGATGCTTGGTCTCTGGATTCCCTGACGGATTAATAACAAAGGGGTAGGAATAATTATCGGCCGGGAACCTGAAGTTTCCGGCCGATTTTTATTTTTTGCAGATTTTAAAAACTTCGTTTCCGCAGCGCAAAAAGTAAATTCCGTCAGCAAAGCCTGAGAGATCCAAGGTCGTACACTGCAAGTCGAGCGGAGTGGAAGTCAACAATCGCCCCTGCTGATCAAATAGCAGTGCATTACCGTCTACCTTTTCATCCGATTTCTCAACCGTCAGTTCGTTGCTTACTTGGTTTTGCTTAATGAGATAGCTTTGCTGCTTTTTTTTTTAGTGACAATTCCTGTGGAATTGTTGGCCAAGAAACGGCTGGTTTCAGCAGCTGCCAAAAGGAAGGCGCCTACACCGAAATTAGCGGTGGAAGTAGCTTGGACTGTGGTGTTCGGGCTTGGATTCTCACCGATTGGTTGAACATAACCCACGGAGAAATCCGGTTGTACCGCAATGTTCTGAAGGTAATTCCAAGCTTTGGTTGCAGTCGGAAGGTATTCATCCGCACTCAACAGCCCATTGTTGATGCCCCAAAAATAGCCGTAACAAAAGAATGCAGTACCGCTTGTTTCATAACCGGGTGCATGGGCTGGATCAAGAATGCTTCTGGTCCAATAACCTTCGGTCTGTTGTGTGTTCTTTAGAGAAGCAGCCATGCCTCTGAATCGTTGCAATATTAATGGACGAACGATGGTATCGTTGGCAGGCAGATCCTTCAGTACTTTTGCCATCCCGGCAAAGACCCATCCGTCTCCTCTTGCCCAAAAATTCTTCAGCCCATAGAGCGTTGGTTGCAAAGGAAACACATACTTCGCGTCTCTATAATACAAGCTGAACTCTGAATCGAACATCAGATTGTCGGCATAAATGAAATATTCTTTCAGCTTTTCCAGGTAATGTACATTTCCGGTTATGCTGTACAATTTGGTCATTACAGGCATTGCCATATAGAGGCCGTCTGCCCACCACCAATAATCGTTTCTGGAAGTCCTCATTTCATATTCCATGACTGAAATCGCGCGGGCCAACTTAGCCGGGTCTTTTACAACATCTAAATTGTAAAGGTCGGCATAGGTCTGAAAACAAATCTGCCAGTCTCCAAATAAAACATAGGAAGACGTTTCGCCGTAGGTGTATTTCCAATTGGCTGTATCATTGGAGGTGGCGCCTTTCCAATTGTTGTATTTGGCCCAATTTTCGGAGAATAACCTGTAATTCTCATTTTTAGTTATGTAGTAGGCCTCCATGTTGCCAGTGTGGTAGGCGGCGTGGTGCCAAAAAGGCGTAGTCTTGTACGTGTTGGTAGCTTGCCAATGATCGTTTACTGCACACATCAGACTAACCACTTCATCATGGCTCTTGGTAAAGGTGGTCTGTGCATGAACACTGACCAGGCTTAGTAACAGAAAACCCAGTGCGGCTATTTTCTTGAAGGTATAGTGCGGTTGAGACATTGTTCGGTTTTTACAAGTACAAAACTATGAATGTATAGCCAATCTGAGGTCAAATATTCAATCATTTTGGAGTAAATATTCTCCAAATGACCGCCTTTCGCTCCGACGGAATTAAAAAAAGAAGGCCCCGGATAATTCCGAGGCCTTCCTGTCAGATCAATCGTTCAATTATTTTTTGATAATCTTAGATTTCAGGGCTTTTCCATTGGATACAACCTGCAGCATGTACATGCCGTTGGTGAATCTGGACATATCAACCGTCATGACATTGCTGTCAGATTTACCCATGAATACTTGTTGTCCGGTCATGCTGTAAATCTTCACGATCGAATTCAAGTTCATGTTGCTGATGCTGATAGAACTAGTGGTCGGGTTCGGATAAACAACGATGGTCGAACCGTTTACATCAGCAGGTTTCGCTACTTCAGTAACTACATTCATCGGAGTTGTCGGAATGGCCAAACCAACTAAGGAATAGACAGCATTGCGCCACAAAGTGTAGTTGGCATTGGTCATTTTTAGACCATGTTCACGGCACATTGCACCAAAGTTCATATTCAACGTAATGATGCGTGAACCTGTTACTTGACCACCAATGGTATCACCAGCAAGAATGTTGTTGATACTAATAGCAGGAGTCATTCCAGTCGGATAAGCTAACAAGGTCCCTTCTGCACCAACAACTGCATTTGCACCATTCAACGCTTTGCAAGTAGCGGCGGTGAGCGGATTGGCAGTTGGTGCTCCGAGGTCTGAAGCGCCAGCAGTAAACAACTGAATAGTATCCGCAACAAACGTAAGGCCATTGAATAATGGATTGGTTTTGTTGATGGAATCCACCTTGATGGCAAATGTACCAACATTGGCTTCTGCACCAGCACCGGCAGCACCGGTTAAGAATGCACCACCAGCCTTGAACGTGTACGATTTGTTTATCAAGGTCGGAGCAGTGAATTTGGACAATGCCAAAGCACCGGCAGGTTTGAGGATGGCTGCTGTACTGCTGAAAGATTCTTGAATAATCATAGCATCGTACGGAGTCATATCAAACGTTGCAGTTGCGGAAACATCCGTGAGAACCTTCAACGAAACATTCAGCAATGTATCCTTGGCCAACATGCGGTAAACTGGATCTACCTGTACAGAGTCAGCAGTTGCATCCATGGCTTTCTGGAACGTGATGTAAGCCACGTCGAGGGTTGCAGGATTGTTGTTTCCTTTGTAAGACAGAGTGAAGTTGTCCATTTGCATGAAGCTGGTTGATGCGGCACCCAATTTGATGGTGTCACCAACGTTAGCCTTGAAGGACAAGGACAACGTTCTCCAAGCAGCCTTGGTGTTCCAACCAGTTCCGGTAATCAGACCTGGTGCTTCAGCAAGTTTCTTGGAATCAACTTCCGTAGCATTACCAACCTGAGCATAGACGTGACCGTCGTATAACTTAGAATACGTGGTGCTGGGAGAACTACCATCGCAACGCAACATACCAGTCAGTACATAATAACCAGCAGCAGGCGCAACGATTTTCTGAGATACATTGACACTTATGAACTTGCCACCTGTACACCATGTTTCGTAACCCCAGTTTCCGTCAGCCATTGAGGCGCCGGAAGCGCTGTAAAGGTTCATGCCTGTAGCTGTAGCATCGATGTTGGCCAATACATTCCAACCATTAGGTGTTGCTTTATTGCCAATTGTCGGAATCGTGGATTTGGGATCAACACCAGCTATGAATATGTCTTCGAAGCTCGGATTTGCCAGGGCAAAAGTGAAGTCAGCAGGAGCTGGTTGTGTCACTTTGTAATTATACAAGGCTTTATTCAGAGCAACAATGGCTGCATCTACATCAGCAGGCATCGTTGTAGAAGCAATGACAACTGCATTTGCAACGGTGATGGCTGCCTTGAAAGTAGTCAAAGCTGTAGCATTGTAAGCTGTCGTTGTAGATAATGTGGTGCTGCTGGTAACCAATGCCTTCAATTTGGCAAAGTTTGCAACGGAAGCAACATTCGCATCATAAGCTTTCTTCAGTGCGGTATAAGAAGCCAAAGCACCATCAGCATCGGTTGAAGCTTGTGCAGTAGCAATGGCACCTGTGAGTAGAACATCTAGACCGTCGGGTGAAGTGGTCAGATCAAAGCGTTGAGCTTTTGCGATCAAGCTATCAAGAACAGTCTTATAAGCGGTGAAGCTGCCCTGTCCATAATAACTCAACTTGAAATCGTCAGCGCTGAACCAAGTACCTGTCCAACCGGTGGTTGTCTTTGCACCAATAGTAATGGTGCTATCCATAACGACTACCTGTGAAACGGTAATCAGGTTCCAGCCCTTTCCAAGTGCACCATTGACATCAGCATTATTGATGATCTGGGTTTGCTTGTCATTGGCGAAGATGTATGCACCTAAACCTGAGCTACGACCAGCGGCTACTAAATCATAGACACCGTTCGGAATGTTCTTGACTATTTGAGCAGCATTATAGATCATTGAACCAGCCGTGCCGTTCCAGGAATCCAGGTAGCGGTTGGTGGTAACCAATGAATAATGTTGACCAGTATTCGAATAAGAATTGCCAGTGCCTTTGCTGATGGTCCAACCATTGGGTACAACAGATCCGGAAGCAGCTTCAATAGTAGGATTGACGATGGATGAAGTCAAGTCCTGTACCGCAATTCCGGAAAGGTCGATGACAACATCGGCAGCCATTGAAGAGCTGATAGTCAACTTGGCTGTGTGAGTTCCCCAAATAGTCGGCGCGTAGGTAACGGTCAGTGTAGAATCAGTTACAACACCTAAAGCAGGAATCAACGAATCATAGCTGACTTTGAACTGAGCTGCATTAGCTCCGCTGAGAACAACCTTGACGTTTCCTAAAATATTGGAACCACCGATTTTGGTCGTAGTTGTAGCAGTGGTAGTCGGATACGCTTTTAAAGTAGGCAATACTTTGTTGGTGACATTCAAAACAGGGATTTGTTGGATCACCCATTCCATATTACCACCTGTAGCCCAAACTTTATCGTCGTACATGCGACCATTGACAGCACCAGCATCCGTACCAAGTACTTTTGTAGTTACCACATTGGTCAATGTAACAATGCCACCAGCTTTTTGCTGAATGGTCCATTTGGCTTCATTGGAAGGAACGCCGAATTCAGTATCCCAACTACTTGAAGCGATTTTACGGACTGCACGGTACGCCGTATCCTGAAGCATATAGAATGACGTGTCAGTCAATGAAAGCGGAGCTGTGCGGCGTAGGATGAATTTCTGAGTAACCAGACCCTGTGCTGTATTCAGCGCGGGATAAAGCCCTGTGGTGTAACTACCCATGACCAAGCTGCTTGCTTTATGTTTGATGTAATATCTGACATAAGGTACAACAGCTGCTACATTCACGGTATCCAAATTGGTAGCCGGCACATTTTTCTTGGTGGAGAAAATCAGTGTGCCAGTGGTACCAGCAACGGCAGAACTTACATTTACTTTGATGCTGCCTGCTCCAGCAACAAAATCAGCATTGCCGAAAGCACTCTTGACAAGTGTCAGCCCTGCGGAAGCAGTTACATAAAGTGAGTCAACGGTATTGTTGACTGAAGCTACATTCAAAGGATACGGTTTGCCATTGTTTTCAACTTCGACATCCTGTTCATAAATGGATATTGACGGAAGTGCATAGGTGAAAGGAATGGTTTTGATAGTGGTGCCGCTCGTCAGGGTGATGTTACCACTGGTGAGAGGTTGGCTGTAATCATTCGTAGCCGTTACTTCAACACCGCAAGGTGCATCGGAGGCAAGTATAAAAGATTTACTCAAAACAACGCCGGCAGGAGCTGTGATTTTGATTGTATCGGTCAATGCATTGCCAGAAACGATGAATTTGAATGATTTGGTGGCATCCGTGAAAGGAAGTGCTGCTAAATTGGAATTAACCATGGCAGTAGTGCTTTCAGCAAATGTCATATCGGCCAAACCAATGATGGAAGCCGTGTTTCCTTTGAAAGTCAGGTAATAAACGCCAGTAGTACTCGGGCTGATAATGACCTTTTTACCAAGGAAAGTTTGTTTCGTCGAAGAACAAACAGCCGTTTCGGTAACCAGTGGAGCAGTACCCAATCTGTCTTTGCTTACGGCAATCGTCATTGTAGGAACGGTGGCGTTGTTGACCCAAGTATACTTTGTGAAGAATTCATAGGTTTTGCAACCTTCCATGTATACTGGATAGCTGTAAATGGAATTCAGGGTTGTAGCACCGGTTCCATCCCAGCGAATGTACATGTCACGACCAGTCCATGCTGTCGTAGTCGTTCCATTGTTGTAGTTCCATCCGGTTGCGGTTACATCGTTGTAACGATTGTTTGAACCACCGGTTTGACCCCAACCCAGAGGAGCGTCACTAATGCTCCATCCCCAATTGTTTGGTTCAGAACCAATACCTGTTTTTCCATCGGAATCCCAGGAAGAGAAAGGCATGAATGTCGTATTGAAGTTGTATGTCTTTGAAGTAAGCCCATCCTTCGAAGTAGAAACGATCGAGAAATTGGGACTTGCAACTGAAGGTGTAGCGGGGCTGCCGGTTACAGTAGCACCATCTCCAAGAGGAACACCAGTCACAGAAACGCCATAAGGTGCATAAAATGCATAACCCAAGGAGTCAGGATTGAAGGTCGGTGTAAGGAAACCACCGGTAACATTCGCATTTCCAAGTCTTCCGTCTGTTGTCAGATTTCCGACAGCGGCAGTAATGTTCTTGGTAGCATTTAATGCATTTGCGGTTGCATCGTTTACAGTCAGATCATTAAAATTGTAATAGGCAACCAAATCCGTCTGTGTGGCAGGATTCAAAACAGAGTCCTTATAAAGGGTTATTTCGGAACGGCTTCTGGCTGATTTCCAGATGCGAACTTCGTCCATATAACCATTGAAGGTTCTGTTTGCTACATCAACGTCCAAACCGATTGTTGAAGCGGCAGAGCCGAATGCACCAAATGCTTTGGTATGGGCAGCGGAGTAAAAAGTACCGTTTATTTCGACTACAGCGGAGTCTTTATAAACAGTGACCGCAAGGTGTTGCCATTTATTGACTACCAATTTGGTAGCAGCAGTCAACGTAACAGCGTTTGCACCTCCCAACAGGTCAAATCTCATTTCACCGGTTGTTGCATTTGCAAATTGGAAACAGGTTTTAATCGTACCGCCGCTCTTATCATAAAAGAAGCCACCATACGGTGTGATTGTATTGGGTTTCACCCACATTTCAATCGTGAAAGGAAAAGTTGTGATTTTAGCGCTCAATGCCGGTACGGTCAGCGAACTGGTCGCAACACCGCCTGGAAGAAAGAGCACATTCTGATTTTGTGCGGTTGCCAATTGCGCTTGGAAAAAAGCACAAAAAGCAATCATCAGACTAAGTAAACGTAATTGTCTTCGCATGTTGATCAAGGATTAAAGTTTAATAGATTATGTTTAACAGTTAGAATCTGTTAGGAATTGCATCATACAATTCAGAGGTAGGGCTGAACCCTTTTTCGCAAGTAATTACCGCTTTTCGCAGTGATACTCAATCGTTTGGCAGAGTTGGATTTTTGTTTCTTTTTTTTAGTTAAGTCTGTGGTTTTTAGCGTTCTATAGATTTAATTGAACAGGATTCTTAAAAACGGAAATGGAGTGTCAAGATAATCATAAATTATAAAAATTGATACATGGAACAATTTTTTCATTTATAATCGCTTTTACCATCCACAGTCCGTTTTCATGGCATTTACTATTTTAACGTGAAAAATATAATCGTTGGCCGAAGTCACTTCAGAACTGTAATTAAGGCCATAGGGCCAAAAATGCATGTCGTCGCCATGGAGCACCGCCGTAGGATTATTGGTCAACGATCGAAGCATAGCTGTTGCGGCAGCCCCAGTATAATCACCGTTTACAGTCAGGTTCTGCCAGACGGTGGTGGTGCCTGAACCCAACCAGTGAGCAGTTTCATGCATGGCAGTGCAAACAACCATGTAATTGGTGCCTGAACCGAATCCGATGGACCCGCGGTAGTTGGATTGAGCGGTAGGAATTCCGCTGCTGTAATAGACCCAAATGTTTCCGGAGAACGTGCTATACCGGTTGTAATAGTACATGGCACTATCCATTGCTATCTTGATGAGTTTGTAATTTGACGACCCAACCGGTAACGAACTTGGATCAAGAGTGTACGTAAGATTTCCTACGGTCGGCTTGACGGACATCACCGTCCCGTAGGTTGTTCCCAGAGCATTGGTTGCATACGCACGTACATAATAAGTTAACCCGTTGGTAGGAAAAGTTATGTTTTTGGTGAAGGTTACATTCACCAAAAAATTGCCGCCGGCCACCACGTTGTCAGTAAGTGTGGGGTTGTTGCCGGTTGACCAACAAAATCCTTGAGCAGAACACTTCAGATAACCTCCTGTATTGGTGACAACCCCTGTGCACGCTGCTTCCAGTCCGCCTGCATTGGTGACTGAAGTTGTCGTAACCTCCGGTAGCGTATAAGCATAGGTGGTGAAACTGAACGATTCACCATACGAAGTACCGTACGAATTCGTAGCATAAGCCCTGATATAATACGTGGTGCTTCCAATCAGCGAAGATAAATACAGATAAAGCGGTGAGGATGAAAGCGGGCTTGAATATTTGCTGTCCAAAATGGTCGGATTGGGGTTTGTACTCCAGCAAATGCCTCTGCCAGTTACTGCTGAAGCACCAGCTGAAACCAAAATAATACCCGATCTTGCTGAATTTTGAGCAACTTTGTCCACGGCAATTGTTTGAACAACTGGCAAGTTGGAAATCGTATCACTGAAGCTCAGACTGTCGATGGAAGGAACTGGAAAACCTTTTACCGACTGATTAATCAGTCGAATGTTCAGCATCGTGTCGTTCCCGCCGATATACATACTGTCAATATCCGAAACCGCTACATTCTCCACAGTGGAGTTTCGCAGATGTATGTTCAGCCTGTTCTGCGCGAAAAGGCCAATAACTCCGAGGATACATGCCAGTATCAGTATGCGTTTTTTCATTTTTTAGAGAAGCGAAGTGTTTGATTTTGAATTTTAAGCAAGTACAGTCCCGAAGCCAGTCCGCTGACGTCGATGGTGGCGGATTCTGAAGAGACGTTCGTGCTCAATACTTTACGGCCGCTGATATGCCAAATGCTCACTTGTGAAGTTCCTTCGGCAATGTTTTTAAGGCATAGGGTTCCAGAAACAGGGTTGGGATAAAGGGTCAGACTGACCTTTTCAGCAGGTATCACTGCTGTGGAAAGTGAGCTGAAATAAATTTTCCGAATAGTGGTCAGGGTAACGGCTTCCGTGTTTCCGTTTTGATAATTGAGGTTGAGGCTGGATCCAGAAAAAGTAATGGTGCGTAGTGTCGATGCATTGACATTTTTTTCGGTTCCTGTCTGATTCAGGATGTTCAGGCTTGTACCTGCATAGGCGGAAGCTGAAAAAATCAGACAAAAGATGCTCATCAAGCGAATAAGGATCGAATTGGTTCTCATGACTTATTGTTTAATGAATTTGACGGAACCGAAAGCGCTGGATTTCATCAGGTAGTAACCCTTTGGAAGGTCCTTGACATTTAGCTGATTTCCAAAAACGCGGACATTACTGATGAGTTGCCCCATCAAACTGTAGATGGACACATCGATGCCATCCGGAAAGGATTTTCCGAAATAAAGTCGATCCGTAGTCGGGTTGGGGTAAATGCGGAGCACATCGGAGTTCGATTCTTTCAGTCCGTCAGCGACATAGGAATCAAGATCGATGGCCAAGAAACCAGCCGTTTCCGATTTCATCAGCGTCTGACCCGATGATTTTTCGCGTTGTTTGATGACATTGGCGTATTTGGGTCCAATCCAAATGGTGCGGAGAACAGCCGTCGTGTCGTCGTTGCAGGTCTGCATCTGGCCTAGGAACAGCGGATGGCCAAGGCTGTCGCCGTACTGGACGGACGAAAGAATGTATCCGATGGCGTTCGTAGCGGTGAATCCAACGCGGGCTCTATGGTTTTCGATGACCCCACTACCCGGAGTGATCGCTAAATAGGATACCGTTTCAGTAGTTAGTACGGAAGTATTGGCCGTTTCCTTCATGATGCGTGCTTCAAATCCCGTTTTTGAAACGTTGCGTACCCGCATTGTTGTCGGATAAGTAGTCGGTGACAGCAGTTGCGTGGCAAGTACGACGGGAATGGTATCAAACGGTGTGGGGAAAGTGACGGTAGCCCAGGTTGAAGCAATCGAAGCTTTACCGGCATAGGCTTTTATATCGCCAAAATCATAACTGCCTGCGTTGCATGCTAGATAATTCACCGTATCAGCCAATGCCAGGGTCGTGATGTTCTGATATGCCCAAGGCGCCATCTGTATGTTGAAGCTGGAACTGAAGTTGATCAGCTTGGCCCTGGTGGTCAAAAGGGTGCCGCTGTTTCTATTGCTGGCTCCACCAGTTATGATGGTCGGAACGGTAGTGAACGGTTGGTTCAGCAAAACAGGATTCCATCCGATGTTGCTGATTCCGACTGCACCCACTTGAACGGCAGCTCCTCTGGTGACATCCACACCGACTTCATTGGTATAGACCGACAATGTGCCGTTGGGAAGCTTCGTGCGCAACCGATAGCGTGTACTGCCTGAAACGCTCAAGTCTATGGTGTCCGAAATGTATTTTTGGGTGGCTATGGATGAATCATAAAACGGAGCCCAATCACCCTCGCCAATTTTTCGTTCCATGATGAACCCACGGTAGAATTCACCGTTCGGATCGGTGATCACAATGCTGGCCACTTTTCCACTGGTTGAAATACCGATGGTTGTCTTGCTCAATGTATAGGTCGGAATGACTTCAGTGGCATGTTTGAAGGAAAAGTCAGGGCTGTTGCTCTTATAATACTTACCGGCAGGGGTCAAAGTATCTGCCAAAATCATGGCGCGGCAGTCCTGTACCCAATTGTAGATGGAGTAACGTTCAATGAAATGCGCCGTGTCCAACACTGTCAGGATGCCTTTTAGGTCTGCCAATTGCTTGGCGGCATTGGCGGCAGATAAGGTATGGTCGGAAGTAGGCCACGATTCCGTCGTCCAGTTGGCACCGTTGTTCCATTCGGTAATCCACAATGGACGACCGGTTCTTTCGTGAATGGCTTTCAAGTCGTTGTACCAGTTGGCAGGCGATTTTCCACCCCAATAGGCGTGATAGGCAACGAAATCCACCCGGTAATTTTTGGCCTTGCAACTATCCATGAATGCGTAGATCCAGGAGTTGTTGGTAACGGCAGGACTGCCGATGCGTAAGCCTGTCCTCATCATGTCAGGCCATTGTGCAAGGGCCTGAACAACCGTTAGATTCGATTGTTCGGTATGGTCGGGCTCATTGAAACCTAGCACGTGTGTCACATATTGCTTCCCCGAGATTTCAGACCATCCCGGCCAACCACCGTTTTGACGAATCGGTACGTATTCCACGCCTGCGGAAGAATTTTGGTCGGCACTCCAGGAGTAAGACCAGGTTCCATCCACTTTTTCGGCATCATTGATACAACCGGCCCCCGTTCCACACCAACCTTTTTTGCTGGTGTATTCCCAGTTGAAGACGCGGATGAACGAAATCATCTGGTCCAACTCGAAGGGTAGCGTATTGACAATCAGGTCTGCATTGTCAGCAATGTATACGCGACTATAACCGGTACCATCGCCAGCAGAAGCCAAGGTTGCCATATAGCCTCTTTTCAGTCTGAATGACCGGATTTTGTTATCGATGCCGGTACCTAAGCCCGTTCCTGAATATTTGGTGAACAAACTGTATTTGGCTGAATCGCCCGTACAATTCAAATCGGTAAATACCGTCAGTGGTTGGAAAGTCGAACCTTGAGCCATGATGACCGCGCCCTGTTTGTAGATGGCCACCCTGACATTCGTTTTGTTTACCGCTGCTGTCGTATTTACATAAATATAGGGCAGAATGGTTGAAATGACGGCGGCCGGGCGAACATTATCAATAAAAAGCCAGGCATTGTCACCGTTCAGGCGAATGATGCTGTTGGTCAGAATCGATGAGGTTCCGGTTAGGTGCAATTGTGCATTGCCGCTCAATAAAATTTCTTTGTCGGTATAGGAAACGGCAGTTGTTGTCCCGTCAGAAATAGTGACCGTTGTTCGGGTATTTTGAGAAAAAACTGAAAACGTAAACAGGTTCAGTACAAGAAAAAGTGCTGAGAGTAAAGATTTTCTTTTCATTTTTGCGATTTGAGGCGTGTACTATTTTACAATATACGAAGTAAATGCTTTCCATATAAAGAAAGGACTAAAATTCAGTCAAAAAGGTTTAAAATGGTTTCAAACACTCTGAAGGCATTTGAAAAATGTTAATCATGACATTTGAATCCCAATGACAAATTTTAGGTCGTATTTTGAATGATAATTAGACCTAATATTGCTTAAAAAACGTTTTCTTTGCATCGTATTAAAAATAAAACCACCTGAACCTGGGCGCAACCATGAAACACCTCTTTTATTCCAGACCGTTTCTACCCTTATTGTATATCGAAATCATTAATTGATGAATTCGGTCTCAGGTCGTTTTACTTTTTTTTGAACAACCATTTTTAAATACCCAAACAGAAATGAGAAATTTCCCAAAGAACGTGCAAGACCGGTTATTTAGATACGTGCCGGTGCTTGTCTTGGCGATTTCCGCGCTGGTCTCCTGCAGTGATCCCTATCTTTACGACAATCAGGAACCCAAATGGCTTGGATCCAGCATTTATGGATATCTGGAACAACAAGGGAATTATAAGAATACCCTCCGGCTGATCGATACCCTGAAGTATACGGAAGACATGAAGCTGACCGGTAGTAAAACGTTGTTCGTGGCG
>Ga0302212_1000521_pt1 | contig 15639 bp, 19 predicted proteins | sample II_Fen_N1_1_FD_200235 | JGI IMG/M metagenome (GOLD analysis project Ga0302212, IMG submission 200235) | Peat permafrost microbial communities from Stordalen Mire near Abisko, Sweden - II_Fen_N1_2 | ecosystem: Environmental > Terrestrial > Soil > Wetlands > Permafrost | place: Sweden: Abisko...
TGATGCGGCGCGCAATCCTTGTGCGCACCTTACACCCGCAAGAGAGCCAAAATAAATAATTATGTTTGCTTTCTCTCTTGCTCCTGAAAGTTCTTATGCCGAAAATTTTTATCGATGGTGAAGCCGGTACCACCGGCCTGCAAATCCGCGAACGCCTGCAAGCCATGCCGCAGATTGAACTGGTCAGCATCGCGCCCGAGCTGCGCAAAGACCCGACCGCCAAGCGCGATCTGATGGCCCAGGTCGATCTGGTGATCCTGTGCCTGCACGATGACGCAGCGCGCGAATCGGTGGCCATGATCGACTCGCTGCCCGGCCACAAGCCCAAGATCATCGACGCCTCGACTGCGCACCGCACCGCGCCGGGCTGGGTGTTTGGCTTTCCCGAGTTGGTGCGCGGCCAGCGCGAAGCCGTGATCGCCGCCGAGCGGGTGAGCAATCCGGGCTGCTACGCCACCGGCGCGATTGCGCTGATTCGCCCGCTGGTCGATGCCGGGTTGCTGCCTGCCGATTTCCCGCTGTGTCTGCCCGCCGTCAGCGGTTATTCGGGCGGCGGACGCCAGATGATCGAGGCTTACGAAGCCGGAACCGCACCCGCTTTTGAGCTGTATGCGCTGGGCCTAGAACACAAACACTTGGCTGAAATCATGAAGTACACCGGCTTGAGCCGCCGCCCGGTGTTTGTGCCGTCAGTGGGCAATTTCATTCAGGGCATGCTGGTGCAGCTGCCGCTGCATCTGGATCTGCTGCCCGGCCAGCCAACCGCCGCGCAACTGCACGAAGCATTGCGCGCGCATTACGCGGGCAGCCAGTGGGTGACGGTGGAAGAAGCGCCCGCCTCCGGCAAGCTCGACGCGCTGACGCTCAAAGATACTAACAAGATGGAGTTGCGCGTCTTTGGCAACGACCACTACCGCCACGCGGTGCTGGTGGCCAGGCTAGACAACCTGGGCAAAGGCGCTTCAGGCGCTGCGGTGCAGAACCTGCAATTGATGCTCGGACTTTAAAACGGTCGGCGCTTTCAACGCATGCGGGAGCGGGAGTGCTCGACAATGGAATACAAACCTTCCAAGTCTTCACCTACCGCTTTGGAAAAGGCAGAGAACGAGCCATTCAGTATCTTGCGGGCTTCAGCCTCCTTGCCCACCTGCGACAGCGCCACGACATTGGAGGCGGCGTAATGGAACATCTTGTGGTGCTCCAGCAGCGCCGTGAAGCCAGAAAACTTGCCCAGATTGGCCTGCCCCTTGCCGTGAATCCACTGGCCTAGGTCGCAGTGATTGTCAAAACAGATGATTTCGGGCGAAAACTGCTCGCTAGATCTACCGTCCAAATAGGCCTGCAGACGCAGTTTCCAGTTCTCGTGAGCCGCCATCGCCGTCTGAATATCCAACCCCTCCATCGCCGTGCCAACAATCGCATTCAACTCACTGTCGATGGTGGACGAACCAAAAAAATTCTTGAAAAACCCAAACATGTAAAACCGCCTCAGTAAGTAAATCGATAACTGCGGTATTGGACTCTAAATTTACCGTTTAGTGCATTTCTATTTAAAAACCCTCGTGCATCCGTGAAAAAAATCCGCTATAAGCCACGGCAGCATTTAAGTGCTGCGCATCACTTGGCGAATCACGTCGCCGCCAAAGCCGCGTGCGGCTAAAAACCGCATCTGTTTGGCCTGCCCCGCCGCATCAGCCGCCGGGCCGTCAAATTTCCTGCGCCAGACTTCCCGGGCGCGCTCCAACTCGCTGGCCTTGAGGCTGTCCACTGCCTCAGCCACCGCCTCTGCACCCAGGCCTTTTTGCTGCAGCTCGTACTTGATGCGCGCCGCCCCAAAACGCCCGGCGCGCCGGTTAATCACCGACGCCACCACCCGCGTTTCACTGATGAAATCCTTGGCCTGCAACTCGTCAAGCACCTGCGCCAGTTGGCCGGGCTCTTCCTCGTGGAGGCGCAGCTTGCGCTCCAGCTCAGTGCGCGAATGCTCACGCGCCGCCAGATAGCGCAGCGCCCGACCCTTGAGCGACAAGCCAAAGCCTGAGCGAGCTGGGCGCTTGTCCTCACTCATCGCGCCGACTTCCGGCCATAGGCAGCAACTCGGTACACAAGCGCCAGTTTTTCAAGAATGCACCGCCACGCAGCAACTCTTGGCGCCAGAAACGCATCAGCCAGCGCCTCAGGACGCAGCCGGGACGGCCTTGCCCACTTTTTCGGCCTTTTCAGCCTTCTCAGGCTTGCTGGCGACCTCGACGCTTCCGGCAGCCGCCTGCAACAGCGGAATGCCCAGCGACTCGCGCACCTTGTTTTCGATTTCAATCGCCAAGGCCGGATTTTCTTTCAGGAATTCACGCGAGTTGTCGCGGCCCTGGCCGATTTTTTCGCTCTTGTACGCATACCAAGCGCCAGATTTTTCGACGATGTGACCGGCCACGCCCAAATCCAGCACCTCGCCCAGACGGCTGATGCCCTCGCCGTACAGGATGTCAAACTCGGCGGTCTTGAACGGCGACGCCACCTTGTTTTTCACCACCTTGACGCGGGTTTCGTTGCCGATGACTTCCTCGCCCTTTTTGATCGAGCCGATGCGGCGAATATCGAGCCGCACCGAGGCGTAGAACTTCAGCGCATTGCCGCCGGTGGTGGTTTCCGGGCTGCCGAACATCACGCCGATCTTCATGCGGATCTGGTTGATGAAAATCACCATGCAGTTGGCTTTTTTGATCGTCGCGGTCAGCTTGCGCAGCGCCTGGCTCATCAAGCGCGCTTGCAGGCCGGGCAGCGAGTCGCCCATTTCGCCTTCCAGCTCGGCCTTGGGCGTGAGCGCGGCCACCGAGTCGATGACGATCAGATCGACCGCGCCGGAGCGGGTCAGCGAATCGACGATTTCCAGCGCCTGCTCGCCGGTGTCGGGCTGGCTGATCAGCAGGTCTTGCAAATTCACGCCCAGTTTTTGCGCGTACTGGATGTCTAGCGCGTGCTCGGCATCGACGAAAGCGCAAGTGCCGCCCAGCTTTTGCATTTCGGCAATGACTTGCAGCGTCAGCGTGGTTTTGCCGGACGACTCCGGGCCGTAGATTTCGACCACGCGGCCACGCGGCAGGCCGCCCACGCCCAGCGCAATATCCAAGCCCAGCGAGCCGGTGGAGACGACTTGAATGTCTTCAATTACCTCGCCCGCGCCCAACTTCATGATGGTGCCTTTGCCAAATTGTTTTTCAATCTGGGCCAGCGCGGCGGCCAGCGCCTTGGCTTTTTCGGTGTTCAAGCCGGGGGCGGATTTGATCGGTGCGTCCATGAAAATCTCCTTGAATATCAACGGGGTAAAAACTGTTTTGAAGCGACAGCTCGGTGCATGGCCTGTACTTTAGGGGCCGCATAGGTGAAAGTAAACCCTATTTTTAATCAGTTTACCTGACTAAAAAAGGCTAAAAATCGGCTAGCATGGCGCCATGCAGGATCGCTCTTTTTCAAACCCTCAGGCGCCCGCCGACACCAGCTGGCGCATCACCCATCTGGGGCGGCGCATGGGCCATGCGCTGCGCCGTTTTGACGCGCGCGTGCTCTCGCTGATGGCCAGCAGCGTGCATGTGCCGCTGGCGCTGTCGAACTTGGCGGCGCGCGATCAGGTGGGCGCGGCGCACATCCACATCACCCGGCATCTGGCCGTGGGCGGCTCGCGCCTGACCGAGTTGGCCGCCAGTGCGGGCATGAGCAAGCAGGCGATGGGCGATCTGGTCAACCAGTGCGAAGCCTGGGGGCTGGTGCGGCGCGAGGCCGATCCGCACGACAGGCGCGCCCGGCGCGTGGTGTTCACCGAGTCCGGTCTGGCCTGGCTGGAAGCCTTTCGCCGCGCTGTGGCGCAGGCCGAGGAGGAGTTTTGCCAAGCCGTCGGACGGGACATTGCCACCGTGGTGGCGCTGGGGCTGGAGGCTTATGCCGGTCCCTGAAGATGTTTTCAAACCGGATGAGGCTTTTCAAAAACAGACAATTAACGGCATCAGCGCAACAATTTCGGCGCCTTGCGTGTATTTGCCCGCATTTGCCGACGATGGCCCAGTGCTAAACGCCTAGAATTCGCACGACAAAACCCCCGTCATTCCGCACACTTGGGTGCGGCTGATCTCTGGAGACAAGCCCCATGCGTATCTTGATTGCCGAAGACGACCAGGTTCTAGCCGATGGCCTGCTGCGCACCCTGCGCGCTTCAGGCGCGGCGGCTGACCATGTGGCCAGCGGCACCGAAGCCGACGCCGCGCTGCTGACCAACACCGAGTTTGACCTCTTGATTCTGGACTTGGGCCTGCCGCGCATGCACGGCCTGGAAGTGCTCAAGCGCCTGCGCGCACGCGGCTCGGTGCTGCCGGTGCTGATTTTGACGGCCGCTGACAGCGTCGAAGAGCGCGTCAAAGGGCTGGACTACGGCGCTGACGACTACATGGCCAAGCCGTTTTCGCTGCAAGAGCTGGAAGCGCGGGTGCGCGCCTTGGTGCGCCGGGGCATGGGCGGGGCCAGCTCCACCATCAAGCACGGCCCGCTGGTTTATGACCAGGCCGGGCGCGTCGCCACCATCGACGGCCAAATGCTGGAGCTGTCGGCGCGCGAGTTGGGCCTGCTCGAAGTGCTGCTGCAGCGCGCCGGGCGCCTCGTCAGCAAAGACCAACTCGTTGAGCGCCTGTGCGAGTGGGGCGAGGAAGTCAGCAACAACGCCATCGAGGTGTATATCCACCGACTGCGCAAAAAAATCGAAAAAGGCCCGATCCGCATCGCCACCGTGCGCGGACTGGGCTACTGCCTTGAAAAAATCCCCGGCTAACGCACCCGGCAGCGCGTGGCTTTGAGACTCTTTCAGCGCGAGCGGCGCAGCCTGTTTGGCGAAATCCTCGACTGGATGCTGACGCCGCTGCTGCTGCTGTGGCCGATCAGCATGGCGCTGACTTGGTTGGTGGCGCAAAACATCGCTGGCAAACCCTTTGACCGGGCGCTCGAATACAACGTGCAGGCGCTGGCCAAGATGCTGGTGGTGAAAAACAACCATGTCCGCTTCAACCTGACGGCGCCAGCGCGCGAAATCCTGCGCGCCGATGACACCGACCAAGTCTATTACCAGGTGATAGACACGCACGGCGAATTCCTCAGCGGCGAGCACAAGCTGCCCGCACCGCCCGAGGAAGAAGAAAAGTCGGCCAGTGGCGAAGTGCGGCTGCGCCTGGACCAGATTCAGGGCGAGGAAGTGCGCGTGGCCTACACCTGGATTCAACTGGAAGGCCAAGAAGGCACCCCCGCGCCACAGCCGGTGCTGGTGCAGGTGGCCGAAACCATGCGCAAGCGCAAGACGCTGGCCACCGAAATCGTCAAGGGCACGATGGTGCCGCAGTTCGTCACGCTGCCGCTGGCGGTGCTGCTGGTCTGGCTGGCGCTGGTGCGCGGCATCAAGCCGCTGGCCCAGCTGGAGCGGCGCATCCGCGCGCGCAAATCCGACGACATGAGCCCACTCGACGAAACCGCCGTGCCCGAGGAAGTCGCGCCGCTGGTGTCATCGATCAACGACCTGCTCAGCCGCCTGACGGTCTCGCTCTCGACGCAAAAGCGATTCTTGGCCGACGCGGCGCACCAGCTCAAAACGCCGCTGGCGGGCCTGCGCATGCAAGCCGACCTCGCGCAGCGCGAAACCAACGCTGACGAGCTGAAAAAATCGCTGAAAAACATCGGCCTGGCCAGCATCCGCGCCACCCACACCGTCAACCAGTTGCTGGCGCTGGCGCGCACCGAAACCACTGGCCGCGCTCTGCCCAAGCACCGGCTCGACATGGTCGCCATTGCCTCCGAAGTCATGGCCGACTCAGTGCCGCGTGCGCTGGACAAGAAAATCGACCTCGGCTACGACGGCCCCGAAGCCGGTGACGCCAGCACCCACCTCGAAGGCAACCCGACGCTGCTGACAGAAATGGTGCGCAATCTGGTCGATAACGCCATCAACTACACCCCGGAAGGTGGGCAAGTCACGTTGCGCCTGATGCCGGATCGCTTCAGCGGCGTGCTGGTGCTGATTGTTGAAGACTCCGGGCCGGGCATTGCCGAGTCTGAGCGCGAGCTGGTGTTCCAGCCGTTTTACCGCACACTGGGCACCAATGTGGATGGCTCCGGGCTGGGACTGGCCATCGTGCTGGAAATTGTCACCCAGCACGGTGCCCTGATCACGGTAGAAGACGCCGACCTGCCGGGCCACACCCAGTCGCCCGGCACGCGGATGACGGTGCGCTTTGTTGGCATGGGCCTGCCCGGCATGTTGTGAGCACGAACGCTGCAGGGCGGCGGTTTAATTTTGATCGGCGCAGAGCACTTGGCTGCGGGTTGTAGGCCCGTCAAACCAGTTCGGCGGCCTGTAGTTCTTTCTTGGCATAGGCGTAGTACAGGGGGGCGACCACCAGCCCCGGCAGGCCGAAGATCGCCTCGCCGATGAACATCACGGCCAGCAGTTCCCAAGCGGCGGTGTTGGTTTGCTTGCCGAGGATTTTGGCGTTGATGACGTACTCGGTCTTGTGAATCGCAATCAGGAACGCTAGGCAGGCCAAGCCGACCGCCGGAGACACCGAGACCCCGGCCAGCGTGATCACGCTGTTGCAGAGCAGGTTGCCGACAATCGGAATCAACCCGGCAAAAAAGGTCAGCAGTACCAGCGCGCCGATGTAGGGCATCTTCACGCCAAACAGCGGCAGCAGCACCAGCAGGAACAAAGCCGTGGACGTGGCGTTAATGGCGGCAATCCAGAACTGCGCCACCACGATCTGGCGGAAGGCGGCGATGAAATGGGCGGCGCGCTGGCGCAGCTCCCAGCGCAGCGGCGCGCGGGTCGGCATCCGGGGCGTGCCTTTGATCAGCGCGCCAATGACCACGCCCACATACATCAGCAAAAAGCCATGCAGGCCCGCCGTGCCAAAGCCGGTCAGGGCACGGGCCTTGGACTTGAGGTAGTCGGCCAGCCAGACCTGCGCTTGCGCCATCTCGTCGGGCAGGTGAATGGCAAGATCTCCGGGCAGCTTCTCGCGGATTTCCAGCACCGTCCTAGCCAGGAAATGCAGCAGCGACTGGTACTGCACAACGATACCGAAAGCCATGCCTTTGGCATTGGCCAGAAAAATTCCCAGAATCACCAAGGGCAGAATCACCACCACGGCTGCCGCCATGTGCGGCCTCATCTGCCGCCCCTGGGGGCGGTTTTCTCCGGTCAAAAAAACGGCCATCAGGTAGCCCAGACAGACCGCCAGCAGGCCGGGCAGCAGCCCATAGCGCAGCGTGCCAAGGCACAAAAGCGCCACCAGGACGAAGCTGGCCACCTTGATCGGCGTAGCAGTGATGACGGGGGGTTCTGGGGAAGGTGCGGGAGGTGTGACTTGGGGCATGGTGTGGCGGGTAGTGTTTTGATTTTGACACTGATTTGGCTGATGCAGCCACCTTTGCCCAGACCTCGGACGGTCCGCGCCATCTGCGATGCACAAGGGCAACCTGTCATTGACCACCGAGGACGGCTGGCCCTATGCGCTGGCGCCCGCCTACGACATGCTGCCGATGGGATTTGCACCCCTGTCGGGCGGCGGCTTGCGCGATAAGCTGTCTGCGGTGAATCTGCACGCCAGCGTCAAGAGTGCGGTGTGGGTCCGGGCGCTGGGTCTGGTGGCTGATTTTCTTGGTCGCGTTCGGGTAGACAGCAGGTTTTCTGAAGGCTTCCGCTCTTGCATTGATGTGCTGGCCGGGCATATCGATGACGCGGGTGTGAAGATGTCACGTCTTGGCTGAGAGGGGTGTCAGCCTCAGGCCTTGGTCTTGGCGAGTGCCGCCTTGCTTTTACGCTTCGCGGGCACCGACATCGGCAACGCCGCTTGCACCACCTCATCAGGCTTGTGGTTTGCTAGATCCTGAAAACTCAATGAAGGCAACAACAAAGGTCCATGAACCGAGCGGCTGGTGATGGTGCTCACCATTTCACGCACAGCTCCGTACAGTAGCGACGCGCCATTGACCAGTGCCCGAACCCGGCGTTCTTCGGCTTGCCCCGCTGCCTGAGTAAGATGCATGCGAACCACGCCACGCACAGAAACTTCAATGGTGTATGGCGCTTGAGAGTCCTCTTTCGGAGCGACACGCAAGGTCAACTTGATACCAAAGTCGGAGTACTTTTCTTCCTCCGCCAACAGAGCCAGTCCCGTGTCCGCCGACATGGCCAGCTTGCCCGGAAAGAACACCAGGCCCGGCGAAAATGCGGGGTCTGCCTCATAGCCTTCTACAGGCATCACGGATACGCCATCAAACGTGTATTCCAGCAGTTGCAAAGGACTAAGCTGCACAAGCTACCTCTTGGAACATCATCTCGTGATTGGACGAATCCAGTTGCATGTCAAACTGCGTAAATTCCATCGCCCCGGTAAATTGGCATGCCATAGGCTTCATGGTCTTGCGGCTCATCCAATCCGCCAAGTCCGGTGCATCTTGCATATCCAGCGCCAAAGTCGCTTGAGCATCCCACGGCTGTGCGGCAGCGGGGGTTCCCGTTTTGCGAAACATCGCATCAAAGGTGTAGCCCAAGGCCTTTGTCACTGCGGCAATGGTCTGCACAGTTAAATTTTCATGGCCAGACAACACTTGCGTCACGCGCGCACGACTCCAGCCCAGAGCTCGGGCCAAGTCGGCGCGGGTCTTGCCTGCGTGGTGTAGCAGCAGCGTCAAATCGGCGGCCACATCCACAGCTTTAAGCTCTTCTGCCAGCCCTTCGTGGGCAGCAATCAAATCACCAAAAAGAGGTTTGTGTTCCATAGTCATCTCACTTCATTCAATCCACTGCAGACCCGCTGCAGAACGGGAGGCTGTCAAAAAATCAACCACTGCCTGCTTGGCTTAGTTGATGTCTTTTGCTGAAAGCTTGTCAGTACGTTTGGGCAATGTGTGCGCCAACAAGACCACCTTATCCGCCGCGTAATAAAACAGAATCCGAATGTCACCGTGCCGATACCGCCACACCGTTTCATTCTTCTTGGTCAATTCACAGTAAAAAGGATCAAAAGCTTCATGCACCGTCTTCTTGTCTGCAAGCTGGTTAAACGGCTTGCCTAGCTGGGCCAACTTCAACAGCATTTTCAAACCCAGCAAGGCCTGCCGCTGATCATTAGCATGCATGCCTTTCACTGCCTCAAAAACCTTGGCAGACGCCCTGTTCTCCGCGTCTGTACAAGGCGAGACAACCTTGAACCGCCCTTGTGCAGACATCACACCTGCGTCAAAGTCACTCACCTTGATTTCTGTCAAAAAGTACATTTGTTTAGCTATAGCTTAACACTTGCCTGCAGTGTTGCATTGGGAATTGCCCCTAGAACACCTGTTGAATGCAGGGTTTCAGGCACTTGAGACGGATAGGAATTTCAACCGCATGGGATCAAGTATGGCACGGGCTGGGGGCATCAAAACGCCTCTGACCGCAGCAGTTTGATTCGCCTAAAGCCCTCGTTTGGCTCTGTCACCGTTAGTTGTGGGAGTCTTGGTCTTCCCGGGGATAGGCAAAACTTTCGTCCTTGAGTGAACTGAAGTTTCCACAACTAACGGTGACATCGGCTTGAATTCGCTTGCACACTCCTCCCATGAGCCCCCAATCCTTCCCCGCCACCGGCTTCGCCCTCATCCCCAGCCTCCTCCCCGCTGCCGAGTGCGCCGCCATTGCCGCCCGCATCCAGCCCGGCGCGGCCTCTGCTGGCACGCGCTGCCTGCTGCCGTTGGCGTGGTGCGCCGCGCTGGCCCGTCGCCTGCGCCTGCATCCGGCGCTGGCTGGCTTGATTCCGACCGGGCATGTGGCCGTGCAATGCACTTATTTTGAAAAGTCGACTTCGCGCAACTGGCTGGTGCCGATTCACCAGGATTTGAGCATTCCCGTGGCCCGCCGGGTCGATGATCCCGGCCTGCGCGGCTGGTCAGAAAAAGAAGGCGCGCTTTTCGTTCAAGCGCCTGCCGAATTGCTGGCGCAACTGGTGGCGGTGCGCGTGCATCTGGACGCCTGCGGCGCCGACGATGGGCCGCTGCGGGTGCTGCCGGGTTCGCACCGGCTGGGGCTTGTCGCGCCCGAGGCTGCAGTTCTGGCGCGCAACGCCGCCGCCGAAGTGACTTGTGAAGCCGCGCCGGGCGACGCGCTGGTGATGCGGCCTTTGCTGCTGCATGCCTCATCCAAGGCCAGCGGCCAGAGCCGCCGCCGCGTTCTGCATTTCGTCTTCGGCCCGCCGCTGCTGACGCACGGGCTGGCGTGGCGGCAGGCGGTTTGAACGCTGGCCGTCACGCCTCACGCACGGGCAAGTCCACCGAATAGACAGGCCACGTTGCTTCCTGAATTGCTGACTGTCAGGCGCTGCCCAGCATGCCTTTGGTTTCAATAAACGCCACGACTTCTGCCAGACCGGCCTGGGTTTTCAGGTTGGTCATCACAAACGGCTTCAAGCCCTTGGCCGTGGTACGCATGCGGATGGTGTCCGCCTGCATCACGTCCAGGCTGGCGCCGACGTAGGGCGCTAAATCAGTTTTGTTGATGACAAACAGGTCGCTTTTGGTGATGCCGGGGCCGCCTTTGCGCGGGATTTTCTCGCCCGCTGCCACGTCGATCACATAGATCGTCAGATCGCTCAGTTCTGGGCTGAAGGTGGCCGCCAAATTGTCGCCGCCGGACTCGATGAAGACCACGTCGGCGTTCGGGAACTGTTCCAGCATGCGGTCAATGGCCTCCAGATTGATGGACGCGTCTTCGCGGATGGCGGTGTGTGGGCAACCGCCGGTTTCCACGCCCATGATGCGTTCGGCCTCCAGTGCGCCGCTGACGGTCAGCAGGCGCTGGTCTTCCTTGGTGTAAATATCGTTGGTGATGGCGACCAGGTCGTATTTGGCGCGCATCGCTTTGCAGAGCATTTCCAGCAGCGTGGTCTTGCCCGAGCCGACGGGACCGCCGATGCCCACGCGCAGGGGCGGGAGTTTTTTGGTGCGGTTGGCGATGTGGTGCAGGCTCATGGATTTTCTCGGAAACGGTGGAAAAAGCGGCTAAAAGGGCGGCGGTTTGTCGCTGCGTCAGGAGCGAAACAGCCGCGAGTATTGGGTTTCGTGCTGGGCCGACAAAATCGCCAGCATCGGCGAAAACGCTTGACGCTGGTCGTCGGGCAGCAGTAAGGCCGATTCGACGGCGGCGGGAATGTCGCGGGCCAGGCGCGCCAGAATGCGCTGCCCGGCGCTCTGGCCCAGCGGCACGGATTTGAGCGCGGCCTGCATCATGTTCTCTGCCCAGCCGAAGGCGTAGGCCAGCAGGCAGTCGCGCACGCTGGCCGCTGTGGGCGACGCGGCCAGCGCGAAGGCGACGGGGTAAGTCGGCAGCATCCGGGCGCAGGCGGCAATGTGCGCGGCATTCGCGCCGTCGTGGTTGCGCAGCCAGTCGAGCAGCGAGCGGCCCATTTGCTCGGTTTGCTGGCGGAATTCGCCGGTTTCGCGGGTTTGCAGCACCCAGTCGTTGAGCTGCTGGATGCGCGCCAGATCGCCAGCGCGCCACGCGGGAATCGCTTGCGCGATGACGGCCAGATCGCCGCGCGCCAGCGTCAGGTGCAGTTGGTCGGCGAGCCAGTCGGCGGCGTGGCTTTCGGTGCTGACGCCAGCGCGCTCGACGGCGATTTCCAGCCCTTCCGAGTAGGAAAAACCGCCCACCGGCAGCGCGGGCGAGGCCAGCCAGATTAACTGCAGCAGGCTCGCGGCGGGCAGGGCGCTGGTGGCTGGCTCGGCGTCTGCCACTAGCAAGGGTTCAACGGCTGGCGTCATCAGGGGCGCGTTGGGTGTCAAGGCTGGGGCGGCTTGCGCGTGGGCATTTGGATGACCGTCGGCTGTATCGTTTGCGGCGCGTGGTCGTGGCCGTGCTTGCAGTCGGGGCCGTGAACATGGGGCGTGGCAACGGCGGGCGCTGTGACGGACGCAGGCGCGTGATCATGGCCGTGGGTGCAGTTTGGCCCGTGAACATGGGCAACTGGTGCGGCGGTGGCCTTGGCGGGCGCATGCGAATGTTCATGGCCGTGGTCGCAGTCAGGGCCGTGAACATGCGCAGCCGGGGTAGCTGCTGCAGCGGTAAGCGCGTGGCTGTGCCCGCCCGCGCTATACGCGCCGCCTTCCGGCTCAAACGCTTCTTCGACGGCCTGCACCGTCAGGTGCATGGCGCGCAGCATGTCGGCCAGCACATGATCCGGCTCGATTTTCAGGTGATCGGGTTTTAATTCAATCGGCACATGGCGGTTGCCCAGGTGATACGCGGCGCGGGTCAGGTCAAACGCCGAGCCATGCGCCGCGCAGGCTGTGATGCGCAGCACCGCTTGCGGCGCGGCCATCACGCGCACCATCGAACCGTCCTCGGCCAGCAGCACGTCGCCGCCGCGCACCAGCGTGCCGCGTGGCAAAAACACGCCCAGCAGGCGGCCCAGCGAGTCGGTCGCGTCAAAGCGGCTTTTCTGGCGCACGTCCCAGTCGAGTTCCACGGTGGCGGCGCGTTTGACCAGAACCGGGGCCAGACCGGCCCCTTGCGAAATGAGTTTGGAGATTTGAAGCATGCGCCCGATTAAAACAAAAAGTAGCGTTGCGTCATCGGCAGGCTGACCGCTGGCTCGCAGGTCAGCAACTGGCCGTCGGCGCGCACTTGGTAGGTCTGGGCGTCGATTTCCATCGTCGGCAGGTAGGCGTTGTGAACCATGTGCTGCTTTTGAATGCCACGAATGTTTTTCACCGCGCTCAGGGTTTTGGCCAGACCAAAGCGTTCTTTAATCCCAGCGGCCAGTCCGGCCTGCGAGACAAAAGTCAGCGAACCTTTGGCCACCGCGCCGCCAAACGCGCCGAACATGGGCCGGTAATGCACCGGCTGCGGCGTTGGAATCGACGCGTTCGGGTCGCCCATCGCGGCCATCGCGATAAAGCCACCTTTCAAAATGATCGACGGCTTGATGCCGAAAAACGCCGGTTTCCAGATCACCAAATCGGCAAATTTGCCCACTTCGATGGAGCCGACTTCGTGCGAAATACCGTGGGCAATCGCCGGGTTGATGGTGTATTTGCTGATGTAACGCTTGACGCGGAAGTTGTCGTGGCGCTCGCTGTCGCCGGGCAGCTTGCCGCGCTGGAGCTTCATTTTGTGCGCGTTCTGCCAGGTGCGGATGATGACTTCGCCGACGCGCCCCATCGCCTGGCTGTCGCTAGACATCATGCTGATCGCGCCCAGATCATGCAGGATGTCTTCGGCTGCAATCGTCTCTTTACGGATGCGGCTTTCGGCGAAGGCCAGGTCTTCGGCAATGCCCGCGTCGAGGTGGTGGCACACCATCAGCATGTCCACATGCTCGTCGAGCGTGTTGACGGTGTAAGGCATGGTCGGATTGGTCGAGGACGGCAAAAAGTTGGCCTGTCCGACGACGCGCAAAATATCCGGCGCATGGCCGCCCCCCGCGCCTTCAGTGTGAAAGGCGCACAGGCTGCGCCCTTTGGTGGCGGCAATGGTGTTTTCGACAAAGCCCGATTCGTTCAGCGTGTCGCTGTGAATGGCGACCTGCACGTCGGTTTCCTCGGCCACGTCGAGGCAGTTGCTGATGGCAGCGGGCGTCGTGCCCCAGTCTTCGTGCAGTTTGAGGCCGATCACGCCCGCGTTGATCTGCTCGTGCAGCGCGTCTGGCAGGCTGGCGTTGCCTTTGCCCAGAAAGCCCAGATTCATCGGAAACGCGTCTGCCGCCTGCAACATGCGCTCGATGTTCCACGGGCCGGGCGTGCAGGTCGTGGCGAAAGTGCCGGTGGCTGGTCCCGTGCCGCCGCCCATCATCGTCGTCACGCCGGAGGTCAGGGCTTCTTCGATCTGCTGCGGGCAAATGAAATGGATGTGCGAGTCGATGCCGCCCGCCGTCACGATCATGCCTTCGCAGCTGATGATCTCGGTGCCGGGGCCGATGACGATGTCCACGCCCGGCTGCACGTCCGGGTTGCCCGCTTTGCCAATCGCGGCGATGCGCCCGGCTTTGAGGCCGATGTCGGCCTTGACGATGCCCCAGTGGTCGAGGATCAGCGCGTTCGTCAGCACCGTGTCCATTGCGCCTTGGGCGTTGGTGCGTTGCGACTGCGCCATGCCATCGCGGATGGTTTTGCCGCCGCCGAATTTGACTTCTTCGCCGTAGCTGCCTGCGCGCAGCGTGTAGTCGGCTTCGACTTCAATCAGCAAATCGGTGTCGGCCAGCCGCAGCCGGTCACCCACCGTGGGGCCGAAAATTTCTGCGTAAGCGCGTCTGCCAATGGTGGCCATCAAAGTGCTCCCTGAACAAGGCCGCGAAAGCCAAACACCTGGCGCGCCCCGGCGTAATCGACCAGCTCGACGGTGCGTTGCTGGCCTGGCTCAAAGCGCACGGCGGTGCCGCTGGCGATGTTCAGCCGCATGCCGTGCGCCGCCTGCCGGTCAAAGCCGAGCGCGGCGTTGGTTTCGGCAAAGTGGTAGTGTGAGCCGACTTGAATTGGCCGGTCAGCGGTGTTTTGCACCACGAGGGTGAGCGTGCGTCGGCCTGCGTTTAAAACGTGGTCTGGGCCGTCGGTGATGAGTTCGCCGGGAATCATGGCGCGTCCTTTCAAGCCAGACGGGCCAGCAGCGTCATGCCGAACAGGGCCACGCCAGCGCCAGCGGCGCGGGGTAGCCAGACCGGGGTGCGGCGCAGCGCCCAGCCCAGACCCAGGCCGCTGGCATGCAGCAGCGCGGTCGCGGCCAGCATGCCCGCCAGCGCGAAAGCTGCGTTCACGTTGCCCGCCAGTTCCTGCCCGTGCGCCAGCCCGTGAAACAGCGCAAAGCCGCCCGCCAGCAACGCCGCCGCGCCGCCGCTCAAACGCCAGCGCGTGATGACCAGCAAGCCGCTGACCAGCAGCGAGGCGGCAATCATCGGCTCCACGACGGGAAGCTGCAGGCCCAGCAGCCCCAGCACCGCGCCCGCCAGCAGCAGGGCGGCAAAACCCAGCGGCCCGGCCAGCAGCGCAGGCCCAGCCCGGCGCGCCGCCAGCGCGCTCCACAGACCAATAGAAACCATCGCCGCCAGATGGTCCACGCCGCTCAAGGGGTGAAGAAAACCCGCCAGGAAAGCCGGATGGGCGTGAGCTTCCACGCCGGTATGGGCGGCTGCGGCCAGCGGCAGCGTGGTTGCCAGAGCGAGCAGGCAAGAAGTTTTTGAGAAAAAACGCACGGTGTTCTCCTGAAGGAATTTTTTGAAAGGGAAACGCGGCTTCAGACAATGGGCTGATGCACGGTCACCAACTTGGTGCCGTCGGGAAAAGTCGCTTCCACCTGGATGTCGGAAATCAGCTCGGCGATGCCATCCATTACATCGGCGCGGGTCAGGATGGTGCGGCCTTCGCTCATCAACTGGGCGACGGTTTTTCCGTCGCGCGCGCCTTCCATGACGGCGGCGGTGATGAAAGCGACGGCTTCGGGGTAGTTGAGTTTCAAGCCACGCGCCCGGCGGCGCTCGGCGAGCAGCGCGGCGGTGAAGATGAGGAGCTTGTCTTTTTCTCTGGGGGTCAGTTCCATAAGGACTCTTTCGGGGGCAGCGCCTGCGCGGGGAATAGCGGGCAAACTGC